>Ga0310810_10005073_pt1 | contig 14664 bp, 8 predicted proteins | sample NCmetagenome_FD_207641 | JGI IMG/M metagenome (GOLD analysis project Ga0310810, IMG submission 207641) | Soil microbial communities from experimental microcosm in Duke University, North Carolina, United States - NC | ecosystem: Engineered > Artificial ecosystem > Soil microcosm > Unclassified ... | reverse complement strand
TAAGACGCCAGTGCGGCCCGGCCGTACGGGAGGAGCGCGGTGGCGATGAACGGCGACAGCCCGCCTGCGATCACCGAGGAGAGCTGTGACCCGAGCGACGCGCCGCTATAGCGGACGCGGGTGCCGAACAACTCCGACAGGAACGCGGCCTGCGGTCCGTACATCGGCGCGTGCGCGAACACGAGCGGGATGATGAGCGCCAGCCGCACCAGCCCTGGTGAACCCGTGTCGAGCAGCCAGAACAGCGGATACGCAAAGAGTGCCGTGACCGAGGCGCCGAACAGATAGACCGGCCGTCGTCCCAGCCGATCGGACATGGCACCGAAGAACGGAATCGCGAAGACGCCGCAAGCGGACCCAATTAGAACGGCGTTCAAGATCACCTGGCGATTCATTCCAACTTTCTGAGTTCCGTAGACCAGCGAGAATACCGAATAGATGTAGAACGCTCCATTCTCAGCGAGCCGCGCGCCCATCGCGAGCAGGACCTCTTTTCGCTGGGTGCGAAGAAGCTCGACGACGGGCCGGCGCGATTCGGTTCGCGAGGCCTTGAGGCGCTCAAACGCCGGGGTCTCCAGAATTCGCAGACGGATGATCAACCCGACAACGACGAGCACGATGCTCAACAGGAACGGGACGCGCCATCCCCACGAGAGAAACTGATCCTCCGGCAGCCGGGCAAACCAGGCGAAGACCGCGGTGGAGAGGAGGAGCCCCGCGGGGACGCCGATCTGCGGCCAGCTTCCATAGAATCCGCGTTTGCCGGACGGAGCGTGCTCGACCGCCATGAGCACTGCGCCGCCCCATTCACCGCCGACCCCAAAACCTTGGGCGAGACGCAGGATCACCAGCACGACGGCAGCCCACGGCCCGATTCGGGCATAGGTCGGCAGCAGGCCGATACCAAACGTGGCGACGCCCATGATGACCAGCGTCAGCACCAGCATCGACTTGCGTCCGATTCGGTCGCCATAGTGGCCGATCACGATCCCGCCGATCGGGCGGGCGAGGAACCCCACGCTGTAGGTGCCGAACGCCGCGAGCGTCCCCACGAGCGGATCGAACGTGGGAAAGAACAGCTTGTTGAACACGAGCGCGGCGGCGGTGCCGTAGAGGAAGAAGTCGTACCACTCGATGGTGGTGCCGATCATGCTGGCCACGGCCACCAGGCGGATCGATCCGGTGCGGCGGGTGCTCACAGGCTCGGACATGATTGGACGGTGGGTGTCAGGCAGTGAATCGTGAATGGTGCGGCCGCGATCCGTTGGTCACGGCGCTAGTTTACCCGTGATTCACGATTCACTGCCTGACACCCGACTTTGGGCAGCCCTGCCGACGACCCGATTCAAGCACGCAAGTTTCAGAGAGAAGGGCGAGTCTTGTAGAGTGTGCCCCATGGTCATTGCCGCACTTCTTTCCGCCATCCACGTGCTGACGCTGGCCCTCGGACTCGGCGCCATCGTCGCGCGCGGTCGCGCTCTCGCACGTCCGCTCGACGACGCGGGCTGGACGCGCCTGCTTGGGGCGGACAACGCGTGGGGCGCCGCGGCAGTCCTGTGGATCGCGTCGGGCCTTGCAAGGGTGTTCTACGGCGGCAAGACCCCGGACTTTTACTGGCGCAATGCGCTGTTCTGGCTCAAGCTCACGCTGTTCGGAATGGTTTTCGTGCTGGAAACCTGGCCGATGGGAACGTTCATCAAAGCCAGGATTGCGCGCCGGCAAGGGCAGCCGCTTCCCAGCTTCCCCCTCGGCTTGTACCGCGGAATCAATGCGATTGAAGTGGTCCTCGTCGTAACGATCGTGTTCGTCGCCGCGTTCATGGCGCGCGCGGCCTGGATGTTTTGAACGTTAATCACTCCGAGGGGCTCCGCCGCTCGGACTCCCCCACTCGCTCTCTCGCTCGTTCGCCGTTCCGGACGGGATCTTGAAACCACTTCTAGTCACCTAGACCCGGTCACACCGCTCGTCCCACAACCCATCACTTTCGTCAAACGAATCCACGTTTCTTGAGGCACACTCTCGCCCATGATGGACCTGCGCTACGCCGTCCGGCTGTTGCTGAAGTCTCCCCTGTTCACTCTCGCCATCGTGCTCACCAGCGCGCTCGGCATTGGCGCAACGACGACCATCTTCAGCGTCGTCAACGCGGTGCTGGTGCGGCCACTGCCATTCTCCGATCCAGATACGTTGATGCAAGTTGCCGAGAAGAACGACAAGCTTCATCTGCCGGCGTTCGGTGTATCCGCGTTGAACTACTTGTCCTGGAAGGAGCAGACGCGCGCGTTTGAAGATCTCGGCGCGGTTCAGTTCTCGACCTTCACGCTGCTCGGACACGGCGACCCGGAGACGTACACCGGCAACGCGATCACACCATCGCTGATGCGGCTGCTCGGGCTGCGCCCCGTCGCCGGACGTGCCTTCGTCGAGGGGGATAACAAACCGGGTGCTGCGCCGATCGCGATGATCAGCGAATCGTTGTGGAGACGGCGATTCGGTGGCGATCCTTCCATCGTTGGAAAGCCGGCCGTTCTCAACGGCGTGGCCTACACGATCGTTGGAATCGCGCCGCCGGCGCTTCCCGTACTCACCAACGGCGACGTTTGGGTACCGCTGGTGATCGATCCGCCGAAGGAAGTGCGGCTCAACCATGTCCTGTTCGTCGTCGGTCGCTTGAAGGCGGGTATCACTCGTGACGCCGCGCAGGTCGAGATGGATGCCATCGCCGAGCGAGTGGGGCAGGAACATCCGGAAGTCCGCGACTGGGGGATCAACCTCATTGCCTTTCCAGATGCCTTTGTCACCAGCCAGCTTCGACGGGGGCTTCTGGTGCTGCTCGGTGCCGTTGGTTTCGTTTTGCTGATCGTCTGCGCGAACGTCGCCAATCTGCTGCTCACGCGCGCGACGGCCCGTCGCCCCGAGATGATTATGCGGGTGGCACTCGGTGCAGGAACCGGTCGGCTGATTCGTCAACTGCTGGTCGAGAGCCTGGTGCTGTCGACAGCGGGCGGGATCCTCGGCATCGCTGCGGCCTTCTGGGCGGTCGGCTTCCTCGAGTCGTCACTGCCGCCGAACGTGCTGCCCGTTCCCAACATTGGTGTCGATCCCACTGTGCTCGCCTTCGCAGCCGGTATCACCTGCCTGACCGGACTGCTGTTCGGATTCGCGCCTGCATGGCATGCCGCACGCACTGACGTCAGCACGGCGTTGCGCGAAAGATTGACCGGAAGCAGCCGGCCCGTGTTCCGTCGGGTCCTGGCGAGCGGCGAACTCGCGCTGGCCACAGTTCTGCTCGTTGGCGCAACGCTGCTCATCAGAAGCTTGATCCAGCTTCAACACGTTCCGCTTGGATTCGATCCCGAAGGTGTGATCGCACTCCAGGTCTCGTTACCGCCAACGAAGTATCCAATGCCCAAACGTGTGACGTTCTTCCGCGACTTGCGCGAGTCGCTTCAGGCGATCCCTGGGGTGCTCCGCGTCGGTGTGTCAAGCGGCATTCCGTTCGGTGCGGGCAATTACACGACCTCGCCGGTTTCCGTACCGGGGAAATCGATTCTCCCACCTGGTGCCTCGGTGCCGATCGACTGGCGCACCATCAGCCCTGGATACTTCGAGACGATGAGGATTCCATTGCTGCACGGTCGAGACTTCACCGACAGCGACACCAGCGATGCGCCCGAAGTGATGATTCTCAGTCGAGCGACGGCTCGCGCGTTCTGGGGCGATGAGGATCCAATCGGACGAACCGTGCGGCGAGTGGCCGACTCGAAGGACTTCACCGTCATCGGTATCGTCGGCGACGTACGCAGCACGACGCTCAACATCGAGTCGCCGGCCCTCTACTACTCGGGCGGCACGCGAATCTGGCCACTGATGGATATCGTTGTACGGCCGAGTGGTGATCCGGCAGCGGTGATCACGGCGATCCGTCGGCAAGTGCACTCGCTGGATCCGGATGTGCCGATCATGAACGTTCGCCCAATGACCGAGTGGGTTTCGGGCAACGCGGCGCAGCCGCGATTCAACGCCACACTCCTCGGCGTGTTCGCTGTCGTCGCGCTGTTGCTCGCTGCGATCGGCACCTATGGCGTGCTGGCGTATTCGGTGTCGTTGCGGACGAAAGAGATTGGACTCCGGATGGCGCTCGGTGCCGAACGTCGGTCGGTCAGACGCCTCGTCGTCCGCGAAGGAATGACCGCCGGCCTTGTCGGAATCGCGATCGGCGTGGCTGCTTCGGTCGCGATCAGCCGCCTGATTGGCACGCTGGTGTTCGGCGTTTCCGTCCGCGACGCATCAACATACGTCGGTGTATCGATTCTCCTCGCGATCGTCGCCCTCGCGTCTTGTGCCATCCCGGCCATTCGCGCATCCCGGGTGAATCCCATGACGGCGCTGCGCCTGGACTGACTCTTCCGGTCCCGATCATTTTTCAGGCTTGGAGAATGAGGCCCCATCAATCGTCACGTTGTGCTCCACTTTGCTCACAGCGATCGCGAAACTCTGACCCGCAGTTGACACTCTGATCGCGAACGGAATCTTGATCCCATCGACGACGCGGTAGTCGGAAAGGTCGGTCGTCTGCTCCACTTCGCCGCCAGCAGGGGCATCGACCTTCACCGCGATTCTGGCGGGCAGGTACGTCTCGGCGTCGAGGAATTGGCGCACGACGGAGCCGGTCTTGGGTTTGAACAGCAGCACGTAGGCGTCGCGGCCATCAACCTTTTCTTTCCCGGCGAGCTCCACGGTTGCGCCCCGTTCCTTGTAGGCGAGGAGCGGAGTCGGAAACATGCTGTTCTTCATGTTATCGAGCTGGCTGCCGGTAATCTCGCGATTCCCCTGGAGGCTGTCGAGGGTGTAACCGGCTGTGCCGTCGAATCGCTGCTCGCGAATTACTTGCCCCGCGTTCAGCGCCGACAAATCCAGCTTGGTGACCGTCCGGACTTTGTTTGGCTGCTGATTCAGAATCTCGATCGTCCCCGAGACCGGGCCATTGGGCAACGACACCGTTATCGTCCCGGTTGTCGAGCGCGAGGTGAGCTTCGCAAGCGCCGCGCGTCCTCCTATGGCCGCCAAATATTTCTCGACGACGTCATCAGCCGTTTGCGCGGCGGCGATGCGCCCGCATGTAAGGATCAACGCCACCAGCACCGTCGGTGTCTTCAGAACCTTCATGTTCTCCCCTGGAATCTTGCCGAACCCGTCGAACCTAAATCATGTCTCAGAACGCGAATCGCAATCCCACCTGCAGCCGACGCATGGCGTTGGCGGTGCGGATGACGCCAAACGTGGTGGATGTCGCGCCCGACGGCACCGCCGCTCCCGGCTGACCGTAATTGACGATGTTGAAGATGTTGGTCCCCTCGAGGCGGAACGTCACCTTCGAGCCGCGCGGCATTTGGAAATCGCGCGACAGCGCGAGGTCGACGACTTTGAAGCCCGGGCCGTCGAGCAAATTGCGCGGCGAGTTGCCATCGGTGGCGACACCGGTGACGACCTTGTTTTGAACGAACGCCGCCGTGTTGAACCACTGCGTGATCGTCGGGTCATCGACGTGCGGATCGCCGACGAGCTGCGCGCGGTCGTTCGTATTGCCATCGAGGTTCGCGTCGACGTTGCCATTCGTGACCGTAAACGGCAGCCCGCTGCGAATCTTGATGATCGGCGCAATGCTCCAGCCGTTGATGACGTGCCGTAGCACGTCGTTCCCGCCGGTGTAGTAGTCCAGCCGCCAGTTGACGCTCGTGCTGAAGACATGTCGCTGATCGGTGTCGGCGCGGCCGTAATCCTCAGCCAGGTTGCTGTAGTTCTGGGCACCGCCCCCCGTCGTATTGTTCATCAGCTGCGCGCTCGTCATCGTCTTGCTCAGCGTGTAGAAGCCGTTGACGCTGACGTGGTGCGTTTCACGCAGGTTGAACGTCACCTGCAGCCCGTTGTAGTCCGAGTACTGATCGGAATCGAGCAGGAGGACCGCGCCGAACGCGGTGTTCGGCCGGCGCGACAGGATGTTCGCGCCTGCCGCCGTCGCAGTGGAGTTGACCACTGGATAGTTGACGTCGCGCTGGAACGGCAGATCGCGGGTGAACGTCCCAACGTAGGTGGCGCCGACCGCGAGCGCCTTCGTGAGCTGGCGCTGCACGCCGATATTCGTCTGATAGGCGTGCGCCCAGTCAAAGCCAGTCGAAACGCCGAGAATGCCGCCGCCGCTTGCGTACGAGCCGTCATAGGGAAAGGGGGCTCCGCCCACGAAGTTGTTGTACGGGTTGCGCAACGAGGCACCGTTCGGCACGCCAGCCGCATTCGTCGTCGGACTGATGTTCGTGAAAGTGAGACGCGTGCTCCACGGCTGGAAGTTGGTCATCGCGTTCCACTCGTTGCCGGAGATGCTGCCGTAGAAAATGCCGCCGGCCGCGCGAATTGACGTCTTGCCGTCGCCGAAGGGATCCCAGGCGAAGCCGACACGCGGCGACACGTGACCGAGACGCGTCGGAATCACGCCGCGCTCGATGCCGGGATCACCATAGAAGAGCTGTCCGGCGGGCGCCGTCGGCTTGACCGTGGATTTCTGGCCTGGCACGTAGGTCGTAAACCGGTTCTGCGGATCAGTGCCGGGGGTCTGCACGTCCCAGCGCAGGCCGAGGTTCAGGGTCATGCGCGAATTGAGCCGATAGTCGTCCTGCAGAAACGCCGCGCCGTACCAGCTGTTCCAGAGCGCGGTCACCGGCGCGTCCTGCGTCATCGCGCTGGGGATGCCGATCAGGAAATCGGCAAGCGCGTTGCGAGTCACACTGTTGTTGAAGGTGAGCACACCATAGTTGTTGAGAAGGGTGTCCTGGACCGTCTTGTTGTATGACAGCTCGCCGCCCATCTTGAGGGCATGGGCACCGGTCGTCCAGCTGTAGACGTCGCGCGCCGAGTAGAAATCGCCGCCCGCCTTCGGTCCTCCGATCGCGTTGGTGAGCGTGAAGAATCCGCTCACCGTGATCTGCGGCAGCGATGGCGCGCCCTGGATCACAGCGGCCGATCCAAGATCCATCAGCGAGGTTGCCGGCAGGTTCAGACGCCCACCGAAGTTGCGGTTGAACGAGAACCAACCCTGGTTGATGCGATTGTTGCTGATCACCCAGGTATCGCTGACATTGACGTTGTGCTGCCGCCAGTTGAAGTTCTGGTTTGCCCACGGGAGGTTTCCCGAGCCCGCGCGCACCGTGTTCGTACCAGTGGTCAGGAAGTAATTGCCGCTCAACCGGTGCGCAGCGTTGATCTGATGGTCGATCTTGATCAGCCCTTCATCCGAGTTGTAGGGGCTCGGCACGTAGCCCTGCCAGATGCTGCCGGGCACGTTCGAGAGCGGGATGTAGTCGTTGATGATCTTCATCGCCACGGGGTCGAGTCGGTTCGGACAGATCGCGCCGACAACGCCGTTGCACACGAACGTCTGGCCGGTCGCCGGATCGGTCGGCAGCGTGCGCGACTGGCTGAAGTCGCCGGTGCGCTCCGCCGCCGTCGGGACGATCGCGGTGTTGAGAAACGTGCTCGTCGTTTGCCGCAGGCCGGAGTAGGTGCCGAAGAAGAACGTCTTGTCACGACTCAGCGGACCGCCGAGCGTCCCGCCGAACTGGTTGCGCTTCAGCGGCGGCGACGCCAACACCGCGCCCCAGTCCTTCGCGTTCATACTCCCGTTGCGGTAGTACTCGAAAGCGCTGCCCTTGATGGCGTTCGTGCCCGCCTTGGTGATCACGTTGATGACGCCGCTCGAAAAGCGACCATACTCCGCGTTGTAGCTGTTGGTCTGGACCTTGAATTCCTGGATTGCGTCGGGATTCGGCAGGATGTTGCCGGTATTGCGAAGCGCCGTCATGTTGATGCCGCCGTCGAGGTAGTAGTTCACCGATCCGGTGCCGCCGTCGGCGCCGCCATTGATCAGCGTCCGCTGCTCCGGAAATCCAAGCACGAGCGAACTGGTCCCCGACGAGGCCGAGGCGACGCCGTTGTTGTTCGATTGCACGCCGGGTGTGAGATCCAGCAGCGTGTAGACGTTGCGATCGACCAACGGCAGGGTCTGAATCGCCGCCGCGTCGACCGTCTTCGACAGGTCGGCCGTCGCGGTGTTGACGAAACCGCTCCGCCCTTCGACGGTGACCGCTTCGGTCACGCCGCCGACCTCGAGCCCCGCGTCGATACGCGCCGTGTCGTTGACGTTCAGAACGATATTGCTGCGGCGTTCGGTCTTGAATCCCGAGAGGCTGATCTCGACGACGTAGGTGCCGGTCGGCAGGAAGTCGAGGCGGTAGGCGCCGGATTCGTTGGTCGGCACCGAGCGCACGAAGCCTGTGTCGACGTTGCGAACCGTGACGGTCGCACCGGGAAGAGCTGCGCCGGTGTTATCGGTAATCGTTCCGACGACGGCGGCGCTCGTGACTTGCGCGTCCGCCGCGGTGATTGCCGGGCCGATCAGGAAGATGGCAAAAAGCGCCGCCACAAGCAGTTTCCGACTCACACAACCTCCTGGCTTTTGACGCCTGGACGGACACTATACGCAGAAGATCTCGGTTCTGCTAGGTTCTACGGGGTTCTACAGGGTTCTGCTGGGTTCGTTCTGGTTCTGCTGCGTTCGTTCTGGTTCGGCAAGGTTCTCGCGAAGGAGAACCTCGTAGAAGCCTGCAGAACCCAGGTTCCTAGCGCAACCCCGGCGGCGGCGTTCTCTTCTTCGTTGCCTGCTCGAACGCGTACGCGAGACGGAGCAGCGTCGGCTCGCTGCAGGCGGAGCCGGTAAAGCCGACGCCGTACGGCTGCGGCTTCGCTTCGAACCCCGGCGGGAACGGTGCCGGAGGAGCGGGGGGCGTCGCCGCCGGGGGCGTTGCCGCGACGCCCGGCGTCGTCGTCCCAGCCGGTGCCGTGGTCGGCGGCGTCGTGGATGAGGCCGTTGCATCGCCACCGCGGCCACCAGCCTCACCACCGCGGCCGCCGCGTCCCCCACCGAAGCCGAGCGGGCCCGGGGTGTTCGGGATCATGCCGAACGGCACGAGCACCGTCGGGTAACCAGGCTTGGACGCGATTCCGGCGCTGCTTGGGCCGGGAAACACGAGCGCATCGAGTTTGTTCGCCTGGATCGCCGCATCGATGCCGGTGGCCCCGCCCAGGCGGATGTCCCGCGCGCGGTCCTCTTCGTACTTTGCCTTGTCCTTCTCCAGATCGATCTTGTCGGAGTTGTCGAGCTGCGACTGACCGTACTTGATGGCACCCATCTTCTCGTGCGCCGTGTTCCACTCACGGAGTTCCGTCAGCGACTTTACCGGCGCGGCTTCACCGAGCGACTGGAGCCACTTGTTGAAGTCTCGCTTCATCCCGTAGTTCAGCACGCTCGACTGGCCCGACAGCAGGAGGTTGTCGTTCGCGTCTTTCGCGACGACGCTCGGAACCTCGACGTCGACCACGATAGCTCCTTGCGCCTTCAGGACGGCGATCGCGTCGTCCATCACCTTGCGTTGCGCCTCGTTCAGTCCGCCGCGCGGCCGGTCGGAGCCCGACAACGTGACCGGATCGTAGAAGTTCGCGCGTGGGATACCGATCCGCGCGCCCTTCAATCCGTCGACGCTCAGCCCCTTCGTGTAGTCGCGACCGGCAGGCGGGGTGCACTTGGTGGTGGCGGGATCGTTGGCGTCCGGCGATGCGCTTTCAAGAGCACCGAACATGATGGCGATGTCCATCACGTGCTTCGCCATCGGTCCCGGCGTGTCCTGATCCGCGGTGATCGGGATGACGCCATAGCGACTGATGCGGCCGACCGTCGGCTTGATCGCGGCCAGCATGTTCTGATTCGAGGGGCTGAGGATCGATCCGGACGTTTCGGTGCCGACGTTTCCGGCCCAGAAATTCGCTGAGGTGCCGATGCCCGAGCTCGATCCTCCCGTCTGCATGACCGGACGGCCGTCCGCGGTCGTCCGCGGATCGCGACGCGGATCGTACGGGTTGAAGCCGTAACCCTGGACCGCGTTGTAGTTGGTTGGCATGTTGCCGGCGACATAGTTCGCCAGCTCGGTCATTCCCGTCTTGGCGATGATGATCGCCCCGGCGTCGCGAAGGTTCTTCGTCAGCGTCGCTTCGTACGGTGGAACCAACCCGACGAACGCGAGCGCGCCACCGGTCGTCGGCATGTTGGTCGTGTGAATGTTGTCCTTGAGCGCAATCGGGATGCCGTGCAACGGACCGCGCACGTGTCCCTGCGCACGCTCGCGATCCAGCGCATCCGCCTCGTCCAGCGCTTTCGGGTTGACGGTGATCGCCGCATGCAGCAAGTCTTCATAGGTGGCGATGCGCGTCAGGTACTGCTGGACGATTTCGTGAGAGGTTGTCCTGCCGGACTTCATGGCCGCCTGCATGTCGGAGATGCTGGCCTCGAACACGTTGAACCCGGGCGCCTTGGCAGCCGAACGACCAGCCGGTTTGGCGGCCTGGCTGCCGGTGACGAGGAGCAGGGCAAACAGACTGACGGTGTATCTCATGCGCCAGAGGATATCGCGGACCGGCTGCGCATGCGCATGAAACGCTTCAATGGCCGGGCGACGCGGTATTATCGCGGGCGGCTTAATTCGCCAGGAGGAGTAGATGATCCGACCGGTTCCGAGATCGTGGATAGCGATGAGCGTCCTGTGTGGGCTGACCATACCGGTGATGATGGCGGCGCAGGTACCGACCAATCGGCCGTTGTATCCCGGTGAGCAGTGGGTACGCCTCTTCAACGGCAAGGACCTGACCAACTGGGTCGAGGTCGGCAAAGAGAAATGGACGGTGGAAGACGGCACGATCCATGGGCAGGGCGTCACGAATGCCTACGGCTATCTGCGGACCGAGAAAAAGTACAAGGACTTCTGGTTCTCGATGCGGTTCAAGTGTGAGGCCGACGGGAACAGCGGCCTCTACTTCCACACGGAATTCGCACCCGGCACCTCGAACGTCGCCCAGGGGCTTCAGTTCGAGATCGATCGAACCATCAACCACCACAACGCGGGTCTGTACGGCGACGGCCGTCAATGGATCGCCTGGCCCGCACCGGAATACGAACAGGTCGTGCGCCCAACCGACTGGAACGACATGCTCGTCAAGGTCGAGGGCAACCACATGGTCGCGATCCTGAATGGCGTCGAGGTGTTGAACTTCACCGATCCCACGCCGAAATCCTTCGACGGCTATATCGCACTGCAGCTGCACTCGGGCGGCGAAGGCAACATGCGCTTCAAGGACCTTTACGTCCGCGACATGTCGGTGAGATGAACGGGATCTAGGTTCTACTGGGTTCTACTGGGTTCTACGGGGTTCTACTAGGTTCTGCTGGGTTCGTTCGGGGTTCTGCTGGGTTCTGCTGAGTTCGTTCGGGGTTCTGCTGGGTTCGTTCGAAGTTCCCGGGGTTCGAATCGCGAACCGCGAATCGCGAGCCGCGAGTTACGCCTCGGTCCCGTAGTTGATTTGCATGCGCCGGACGGCGAGACCAGCAATCCACAGGACGAACGCCGTCAGGAGCAGTAACCCGAGAATCGCAGCTGGACGCGAGGCAGGGGCGGCTGGCGCCGCGAGCAACCGAACCAGCGCCGGAGCGTTCTCGTCCATCGGCGCGGGGACGGGACAGAGGGACTGCAGGTAATAAAGGATGCTCATCTTCTGCATGACTTGCGGAAAGATGCCGTTCGCCCCCTCCCATGCGAGCAGCACCGCCGCCGGGATAATGGGATTGCGGACGTAGAGTCCGACCGCGAGAAAGACGCTTCCGTAGCCGACGCAGCCGAGCACGGCAGCCGCCGCATACCAGAACACGTGTCCCATGCCGCCCGCGTTCCAGTAGGACTGGACTTCAACGGCATCGTGCGGCCAGATTAACGCTGCGACAGCGAGCAGGGCGCCGCCGCCAAAAATCGTGGCCGACGCAATCAGCCCGGCGGCATACTTGCCGGCAAGCAGCACCTCCCGGCGCGCCGGCACGAGAAACCAGAAGTGCAGCGTCCGGTTACCCATCTCACCGCGGAAGAGATACATGAAGATGCCGAGGCAGCCGAAGAAGACCGCGAGCCGCAGGTAGAAGTACTGGAAAATCCCGGCGAAGATCGCTCGATCTTCTTCGAAGTCGAGCAGGCGACCGATGTTCTTGTTTTGCAGCTTGCCGTCGACGAACACGAGATAGGCAGTCCGCCGCCCATCGAAGTAGGTGATGGTGCGATACTCGGTTCGCTCTTCGACAAACCCGGCGCCAGTCGACGCAGCGACCGTCGTGAAGGTCTTTCCATCGTTACTCAGCTGGATGTTGAAGTCGCGAGTATCGTTGTCCTCGCTTTCACCGCCCGCGCTGGCGTGCTTCACGACGAATCGCGTCACCGGGTGAAGCGCTCCCAGATCCACCTGCAGGAACAACGGGTAGTCTCGAGCGCACCACCTGTCAGACTGACCTCCCGCGACGCTGCCGTTCACCGCCTTCTCCGGCCCCTGGTCCGGGCTGCACGGAATGCTTCCAGTGGCCGGACGCTGAAGCGCGAGGTTGACCTTGCCATCCGGCCCATAGACCTCGAACTCGTAAATCCTCGCGATCGGCTCTCCCGTGTACGAAGGACGAAAGACATTCAGCCGGACGAAGCGGGCTTCGACGGTCGGCTCAATCACGTGGGTTGTCGCCCCGGCATTACCGGTGTGCTGCCGCACGCGACGGCTGCGCGTCGACCATCGCTCCTCAGCCGGCTTTCCGAGTCGCTTCTTTACGTCGTCGGCTGGTTCTCCATTCTGGATGCTGTCCATGAGCGCCGGCGTAATGACGCCGCGCCGAGCAAGCCGTTCGCTGCGGAGCTTCGCATCGAGACCGTGGCCGAAAAAGATTACCGAAGGCAGAAGCGCGAGCCCATAGACCCAGAAGGATCGCTTGGCGAAGAACGCGCGCCGGAGCTCGATCTTCGCAATCGTCCACGCCTGCCTGGCCCGAGCGAAGCCGAGGGCTCTCGCCCGATCAGTGAGTGAGGGTGAAATCATGACTCGCCGCCAATCAGGTACTCGTACAACGCATCGACGTTTTCGTCCGCTGGCACCACACTCTCAATCCTGTGCCCGTCGAGAGCGATCCGCCCGAGCGTGCGCGCGAATTGCTCCCGGTCCCTCGTCATCACCAGCATTCCGAGCCGGTCGTCGTGCACTTTGATCTCGGTAATGTGCTGCTCAGCGAACAGCAATGCCGCCACGCCGGATGCGTCGCCGTCGCGACACCGAACGATGAACTGGCTGGGATGCTCCTGGATCTCGTCGCGCACTTTGCGAATCTTTCCCTCCGCCACGATCATCCCGTTGGCGATCAGGACGACCTGATCGCTGATCACATCCACCTCCTGGAGAACGTGGCTCGAGATGATGACGTGCTTACCCTCGGCAGCCCAGGAGCGGAACAGATCGATCGTCTCCGCGCGAACGAGGGGATCGAGACCGTTCAACGGTTCGTCGAGCACCAGAATGTCTGGATTGTGCGCAATCGCCTGCGCCAGGCGCACTCGCTGACGCATGCCTTTGGAATACCCGGCGACCTTGCGGTTCGCCGCGTCGGTCAGGCTCAGACGCTCGAGCGCCTTCCACGCTCGTTCTTCCGCCTCCGATCGGCCGTAGCCGAAGAGAAGGAGACCGGTGCTGATGAACGTGAATCCGGTTGCCCAGCGCGGCGCGGTGTCGTACTGCGTGGCATATCCCGTCTGGCGCATCAGCGTTTCCGGATCGCGCGGAGAGATCCCCCGCATCAAAATGCTGCCGTGGTCCGGAAAGATCAGCCCCGTCATCAGGTTCATCAGCGTCGTCTTTCCAGCGCCGTTCGGTCCGACCAGGCTGGTAATCCCCGGCGGGATGTTCAACGTGACGCGGTTGACGCCGAGGACCTCACCGTAGAACTTCGAGACCTCGTTGAAGACGATCGCCTGCTCGTTCACCGGACAACCTCGACCGGCCGTAGCTTGCGTTCGATGATCGCGACAAGGAAGAAAATAAAAATTGCGAGCGAGAGCATCGAGGCTCCGGCGCCTGGGCCTTCCGGTAAATCGACGCCGAGCAGCGTGCGCCACACCTGGTTAACCGACCACGCCGGATCCAGGAGGTGCCCCCACGTCACGCGAAAGACGTTGTCGATCATCGCGGACACGCCGGTCAGGATGAAGAAGATGGCGAGGCTGACGGCGCCGGCAACGATCCTCCACTTCACGTACGCGGACGCGGCCATCGCGACCAAGCTCAAGATCAGCAACCAAAGAAGAAAACCGACGACCACGGCGGCGCCGAGCGTCCAGTTCGCGAGGAACCACCACCCGCCCGCGAGACCGACCTGCAGCCCGAATAAAACGAGACCCGGAACCCACGTCACCACCGACAGCATGCCGATGATCACGGTGAGCCGCGCGAGAGCGTAGCTCCAGCGAGTGAGGGGCCGACTGAAGTACAGCGGGAGTGCGTTGTTCGCCAGGTCCGGCGCAATCAGGCTGGGCCCTGCGAGCGCCGCGAGGAAAACCGCGAAGCCTCCCTGGACGTACATAAAGATCGAAAAGAACGTGCCGTTGACCTGGATGAACGCCAGAAAGTCCTTGTCGAGCCCCTGAAGCAGTTCCACGTGATTGGTGAGATAGATGAAGCCTGTGCACAGGAGAGGCCAGATGAAGGACACCA
>Ga0310810_10005072_pt1 | contig 14665 bp, 14 predicted proteins | sample NCmetagenome_FD_207641 | JGI IMG/M metagenome (GOLD analysis project Ga0310810, IMG submission 207641) | Soil microbial communities from experimental microcosm in Duke University, North Carolina, United States - NC | ecosystem: Engineered > Artificial ecosystem > Soil microcosm > Unclassified ... | reverse complement strand
AGGAAACCTGCAGGCCGACGGGGCGCACTCGCACTGCTCTATTTGTCGTTTGTCCGACGCTCCTTGCGAGTGACCCGCCGTCTGTCCTTCGGCCCCGCACGCCGCTCCGAGATCCGGTCCTCCGGAAGTCGAATCGTCCACTCATGGCCGCACGCCCTACATGTGCACATGCGTTTCACCGTCGTGCAGCACACGACCGTCTGCACCACCACTGTCCCGTGGCCCTGACATCCGATGCAGTGTTCGGGAGGATTTAGTGTTACCAATGTCGCGGGGGTACCTGGTTCCAGCAGTTTCGGTGGGATAGTGGTTGCGGGGTCCTGTTGCAACAGGTGTTCCCCGGGTTTGCTAGTGAAAACGCGTTGGTGGGCGGGTTCGCCTGCTGCGGCGCCGATTTAGGTCTGGTCGGGAATAGACGTTCGAACTGCTGAAGATCCGCGTAGTTGCCGATTCGGGGCGGGTACGTGAGCACGACGGAGGCTGCGCATGCACAGAGTTCATCGCGGATGTAGAGTGGACCCGCGGTTGATCGACACTTTGCCCAACGCGCGGCAAGGTGTCGATATGACAAATGGGCTGGTCCGGATCACGCCGGTCATCCGCTTCGGGGATCACCTCCCGAGCGCCGACGTCGGGCTCGCCACACCGGACGATGGAACTGGCTCACCAGGGAAGCGGCCCGAGAGGAATCAGTCGCGTCGCCGCCGGAGTCAGCTAGCGATGGGCGAGGATGTCCGCGAGCGAAGTGACGGGAAGCTCAGGGAACCGCCGATGGAGGTCTGTCGCCATGAAGGTCAAATCGATGCTGTCCATCGTGATGGCCGCACGAATCTGACGGGCACGATTCGGTTGGACGGGTCGGAGCACGGCCGCAAGGAGGTGCAGGATCGCGCGAGGAACGTGCCGGGCCGCGACCGTGCGCTTCGACGCCCGTTGCAACCCTGCGGCAAGCTCGTTGAACGACAGATTCTGCGGGCCACCGATTTCAAGCGTCGCGCCACGCGTTGACGGATCGATCACGACCCGCTCCACGAGATCAGCGACATCGGAGACCGACACGAAATTGATCGAATTGGCGCCCCGGCCGAATATGACCGGCCGACCGGAGGTTGCTGCTGTCTGGTCGAGCAGATCGAGCCAGAATTCGGCGAAGGCTGTTGCCCGCACGATCGTCCACGACGTGTCGCTCGCTCGAAGGTATTCTTCAGCGGCGTGCTTCATCCGAAAGAGCTCGATCGGATGTCTTGGTGACACGCCGACGATGGACATCAGCACGACTCCGGCGTTTGCCGCCACCGCCGCATCGATGAGACGGCGATTTCCGTCGCGATCGACAGAGGCCGGCGACACATCGCCGGTGTTGCCAAAACCGTGAATCGCCGACACGACGGTACTCACGCCCGCCATCGCCGCACCGAGGGTGCGACCATCGCGCACGTCGCCTTCGACTATGTCGGCCTGGCTGTGCTCGAAATGAGCGGTGCGCCCCCGATCGCGCGTGAGCACGCGAACGGCAAGACCTCGCGCCTCCAACCGTCGCACGATCAGCGTACCCAGGCGACCGGTTCCACCGGCGATCAGGATCATCGATTGTCGGTGAGCGGGCCCGCAGCACCGACCTGTCCGCGAACCGCAGCATCGACGTTTCCGCCACCCTCCTGAACCGGCTCGAGATAAAAGCGCGCCCACGTCAGCAGTTCGTGGCCCACGCCAAAAATAATGACGCCGCGCATCAGATGCGCCGACCCATCCCGACGCGTGCCCCGGTGTTCCCACTCGCTCCAGACCTCATCACCGTTGACGGCCGAACGCAGCACCTTCGCGGTGATGTTTGGGATGGCGGCGAAGATCTGTTCCCAATTCCGGCGCACCTGCTCGCGACCGGTGAAGCCACGCTCCGGGTGTGCCGGCGTCTCATTCCGATAGTCTGCCGCAAAGCAGGCCACCACCTCATTCAGGTCGTGAGCGTTCGTGGCGCGCTCGAGGCGCGCGAGCGTCCCGACGGCGCGACCGGTCGTCCCGTTGTGCATGACGTGCCCTTCTTGATAGATACAGTGTAACTGTAACCAAATGTTATGCTCTACCCGGTGGCGGCGAAAGTCAAGCAGACGCGTCGATATGACGCCAGGCGACGTCAGGAAGCGGCGCAACGGCGGCGTGCGGCGATTATCGAGGCGGCGACTGACCTCTTCGTGCGGGACGGATTCCCGGCGACCACGATTTCGAGGATCGCGGCAGAGGCCGGCGTGTCGGAAGAGACGGTCTACAAGGTTTTCGGCAACAAGGTCGCGCTGGTTCGTGCGATCCGCGACAAGGCACTCGCCGGCGACGGGCCGATCCACGCCGAGCGCCGGTCCGATCGAATGCAGTCGAACGAGCGCGACCCACGCAACATCATCCGGCGATGGAGTGTCCTGGCCATGGAGGTGGCGCCGAGAGTGGCGCCCGTGCTGTTGCTGGTGCGCCAGGCGGCGGCGAGCGATCCGGAATTGGCAAGGTTGCAGGAGGAGATGGATGCGGCGAGGCTGACGCGAATGACCCATAACGCGCAGACGCTGCTGAAAAACGGACATCTGCGGCAGACGATGACGCTCGATGCCGCGACGGACGTTCTGTGGACGTACAGCTCGCCGGAGCTGTACGAACTGCTGGTCCTGCGACGGCACTGGTCAGTCCGACGCTATGGAGAGTTCATCGCGGACGCGATGATCGCCGCGCTGCTGCCACGTTGACCACGGAGGATCCGCGTCTCCGGCCGAGGGGAGACGAGCGTCAGTGGTATGAAAGAGGGGGCCGACCGGCGTGGCAGGGGCGCTCGTAGCGGGTCCGGCGTTATCGGCACGGTGCGGGTGGCATTCCCGCACTCGAGTGCGCCGTTATTCGGACGGCCCGCGGAGGACTGCTACTTACCGAACACTCGCGCCGCGGCGTCGCTGGCCACCGCATCCTCGACGATCGGATTCAGTTCGATGTCAATCAGATCGCCCCAACTGTTTACGTGTTCGGCCAGGGCAGTCAAGTCGTTCGTTTCCAGGACGTGCCAGCCGAGAACGGAACCGGGCACGTGATACCGCGCCACCTGTTCCACTCCCTTGGGTGGCGCCCCGCCGGTTGCTTGAAAGTGCTGAAACGCCGCCTTGTAAAGCCCCGGGCGCGTCCGCCACGTCAGCATGTATTTCACGGAACACTCTCCTTGCTGTAACCGAGGTGTGAAGAACGTCGCAACACTACCACGCCATGAAATTCGAGAGCGGACGAGGCCCGAGTGTGCGGTATTGGACATCCCGCCCGGACGCACATGTGTCATGGTGTGCTGCTACTGAACCCTCCGTACGAAGACAGACGAAGCCGACGCTCGCATGGGCTGCCGCGAAATCGCGTGCACCACAACAAAGCGGAGCGCAACGCGCCGGGCATGAACGCGTCAAGACAAGAGAGAGAGAATACCAATGAAAAGTTTGAAAACACTGGCGTTGATCGGAGTCCTCACCACGTTCGCCGCTGTGCCCGTTATTGGACAAGTGCACAAGTTCTTCACCCCTGGAACCGTCTGGACGGTGACCATGATCAAGATGGCGCCAGGCATGGACCAGAGCTACATGGAATATCTCGACGGCCAGTTCAAAAAGGGCGAGGATGCGCAGATCAAGGCCGGATTCGAGAAGTCGTATAAGGTCCTGCGAACCCTGGACGATGGCGGCGCATGGAACGTGCTGATCCTCCGCGAATACACCAGCCTCGCGAGCGTCGAAACCAACACGGAGAAGTCCGATGCCCTCGCGCAACAGGTGGACGGGAACGATCAGGCGCAGATGCAGGGCTATCAGGATCGCGCGAAGTACCGCGAGGTCGTCGGCACCAAGTACGCACGCGAATTGCTTCTCAAATAGAACACGGGCGCGGGGCCGTTGCGAGCGTCACATGTGCTTCGAAGCGGCTTCGCCGCCACCGCGCGCGATTGGCCCTACCGCGTTCCGCGGTGGACTCCAAAATCGACCCTTAGAATCCCAGTTTTCGCCGCTCCGGGGTGATTCGGTTACAAGGAGGCCTCAATGTCTGTGCGCTCCTGGCTCGGTACTGTCGCCGTCGTCGGAACCGCTTTCGTCGTTGGATGCAGCCAAACGCCGTCCCCGACCAGTCCGTCATCGACCCTCACTGGTGCGGCGGCCGCTTCTCCAACGAGCAGTCCTGATGCACTGGTCTCCGCAATCGCCGCAGCCGGCGTCAGTGGCAGACCTGCGTACGAGCTCGCCTATTACAACGGCACCATCGTGACCATGAATCACATCGAGGTGCCGCAGAACCCTGCCGCACTGGCTCACGCCGCCGCTGACCTCTACGCCGTGATATATCCGGCGGATCATGCACTGTGGCCGGCGCCGCCGTTGTGCAACCCTTGCGTTCACAATGGAAACCCCATCTACCATGATCACGTGCTCGACTCGATCCCGTCCGATCCCGGTCACGGCGAGTTCAATGCGCTCTGGCACGTCTTCCTCATCAGGCCGGCCAACTCCTTGCCGGCGACCCAGGCTGCGTACGCGGCGCGGCTGCCGATGACGTCCGAGGCCGCTGTGGACGCAGCAGTCGCCGCCGGAGTTGCACAAGAGATCGACACTGGCAGCTACTTCTTGTGCTCGATCGTGAGCGCTCACGCAGCAAGGTAGGTACGTACCAGGTGCGCGAGGCGCCTGCCATTGATTTTGCGGGCGCCTCACCCAGCTTTTCGACGAATTCCCCCACCTCTGCACGCCCTTCCCGCCTGTCCGTACCACGGCATATTCGACTTCAGGAAGTCGCCAATGTATGTTCATGCCACACCAATCGAGCGACGCCGCAACGTCTGCCGTACAGGCGTAGCCGGCCTCGCCCGACTTCAGGAGATCCGCCGTGGAACAGAACGGTCCGACCGTAGCTATCTCGAGGCAGCGAGGGACAGGGGGATCGTTGATCGGCCAACGGGTCGCAGAACAGCTCGGGCGACGCTACATCGACCGCGACCTGCTTCGCGTGGCGGCACAGTATCTGAAGGAGCGCGACGCGGCCCCGGCAGAACCGCCCTCATCATTCTGGGCCCTCATCGAACGGGCTTTCGCGCTCGGAGCCGCCGACGGCGTTTACTGCGCACCGTCGGTCATGGACGACTACGAAGCAGACGTCTTCGCGACCGAGACCCGATTGATTCAGGAGATCGTCGACGCGCATGCGCCGGTGATCGTCGGTCGCGGAGCGGCACAAACGCTCAGGCAGCGTCCTGACGTGATCACGGTGTTTGTTCACGCTCCGGAGGACTGGCGCGTGGACCGCGTCCAGCGGGTCTATCAACTCGCCAGCCGGGATGCCGCACGACAGGCGGTGCTGCGATCCGATCGTGACCGCGGTCGGATGATCCGGTCGCTCGCCAATCTCGAATGGACCGACGTTCGTTGCTACGATCTCGCCGTCAATGCGGCGACGATGGGCGTTGACGCCGTCGTCGACCTGATCGTGCATGCCGTCAGCGCCCGCGCGGCCGCCCGACGCGCGATGGAATAAATGCTCTGGGCGATCCGCTTGAAGATGTGCCGGATCGTTCCGCTACCGCGACAGCGCGCCGCGCGCTTCCTGGAGTTCCCGCCTGCCGGGCACGTCCGCGCGAGCACAGACCTGCACCAGCTTCCCGTAATATTTCCGGGCCGCCAACTCATCGCCGGACAGTCGTGCGGCGTGGGCCGCGCCGTAGAGCGTGCGAAACCGGTTCGGCTCGTTCACGAGCGTTGCCTCGAACTCCTTCAGCGCTCCGCGTGGGTCGTTCGTTGCGAGCAGCATCTCGCCGAGTTGCTCGCGCGCCGGCGCAAGCGGCCCAGGCGTGATCGCCGCCTTCTCCGTGCGATCCTCGGCGTCCGCGGCCGCCCGCATGGCGGCCATGCCTTCGGCCTGCCGACCCTCTGTAAACGCAATCCATGCCGCCGCGCCCTGCTGCTGGATCCGAATCTGCTCGGTCCAGTACGGTTCGTTCATCGAGGCTTGTCGCGTACGAAGTTCATCGAGCAGCGCCAGCGCAGCCCTCGCGGTCGTGAGGTCCCCGGCGCGCGCTCCGCCGATGGCGCGAGCGTACGCCGTGACCGCGGCCGCATAGGGCAAGTCAGTCGGACGGATCTGCAGCGTCCGCGCGTCGTCCCACGCACCGCGCTCCAACGCCCACCGCGCCGGGATCGCGGCCATCGCATAGTACGCGGCGGCGGGAGGCGCAGCCGACGCCACCGACTGCGAGCCAAATCGGGACATCATGCCGGGCAACGAATCGAGCAGCCGCTTCGCCGCGGCGTCCTGCCCCGTCTGCAGGTAGGCATACATCTGATAATCGCTCGCGTGGAGCTCCTCCGATGTCACGTGCTGCTCCCGCGCGGCAGCCGCGGAGGCGATGTTGGTGTCGATCGACTCCTGCCACATGCCGACACGAGTGAACGTGTGCGAGGGCATATGCAACGCGTGCGGCGCCGACGGCGCAATTTCGGCGTAGCGCCTGGCGGCGTCGAGGGCGCGCGGCGCGAGCGCGGGCACGTCGTAGCTGTGAATGATGTAGTGAGCGAGGCCAGGATGGGTGGGCTGCTGTTTGAAGAGCGGCTCGAGGATCGCGACGGCCTGGAGCCGGCCGGCGTACGTCTTGTCGTTCAGGTCCTCCGCCGCGGTCAAGGACAGCGCGTAGAAAATCGCCGCCTCGGTGTCGCTCGGATACCGCTTCGACAGCTCGCCCATCGCATCGCGATAGCTTTCGATGCGCTCGCGCTGCGGCCGTTCGCGTCGTTCGTAGAGCTGCGCAACCGCCTCGAGGTAGGCACGCTCACGATCGGTTTCCGGTCCGATCGCTCGGCCGCGCTCGACGGCCTCCATCCCGCTCTTCAGCTGTTCGGGAGTGCGCAGGCCGACCGCAAACGGATTCATCCAGCGACTGAGTGCGATCCCCCACTCAGTGATCGCGCACGAGGGATCCTGCTGGAGAGTCGCCTCGAACGCGGTAATCGCCGCGCCGAATTCGAACGAGTGCAGCAGCGATACCGCCCGGTCAAAGGTCGGCTGAGCGGCCGGCGTACACGACGTTTCGAAATGCACAGTGCCCAGCTTCTCAGACGGTCCGCCCGGGTGTTGATGGTCTTGCGGCGCATGGGCCGGCATGACCAGCGCCAGACACACGGCGGAGCATGCGACGGTGAGCGCGTGGGTCATAGTTCCTCCCGCCGGCATCATATCGCCGGAGCAGTCGATCACCGGCCAGATGGAATCCGCGTCTGCGAGTTACCGCGGAATGACCGGCAGCACCACGTGGGTCGGGTGCGCCGCGTCGTGATAGACCGTCTGGTGCGCCACCACCCACTTCGTCTCCCGTTCGTTGTTCCCGCCGGTATTGAGGTTCCGGTCGTACTTCGGGAATAACGCCGAGGCGATGCTCACCCGGAGCCGGTGCCCCGGCTCGAACACCTTCGACGTGAACCACAGGTCGATGTCGTAGCGAGTGACCTGCGCCGGGACGAGCGGCACCTCCTTGTCCATCCCCTCGCGGAAGCGCGCCCGAACCAGCCCGTCCTGGACTCGCTCGGCATGGCCGTCCGGCCATACATCGAGCAGCATGATCGTCCAGTCGGTGTCGCGCGCATCGCTCGCCGCCCAGAGCACCGCCGACATCTCACCCGTAATTTCGAGCGGCCGGGTAAGCGGCGTCGACGTGAACACCAATGCGTCCGGGCGCGTCGCGTTGAGTTGGGTGTAATCCTCGTTGAGGGATTCTTCGAGCTCGCGTGAATCAATGAGATAGGGCGTCGGGTTGCCGGGGTCGTACGTAAACGTGTCGGTCGAGGCGCCGGTCGGCGGCTCGGTGGCGAGCACGCCGTCGCCGCTGCTGGTCTGCGCGTGGCCGGCGGACGACACGTACCAGTTGGTTGGCACCTGACGCGCCAGCGGCCACTCGTTCTCGGTGCGCCAGGCGTTGTCGCCCTGAACGAAGATGTCGAGGTGCGGCCGCGTGTCCACGCCGTTGTCCTTGCCGAGCAGGTAATGGTCGAACCAGCGGAGTTGGAGGTCGCGGTACGAATAGCGCGCGTCAGGCCCGAAATCGCCGGCCACGTAGTCCACGCCCTTGTGTGCGCCGACGCCCATGACAAGGTGCCAGTTGGGATGGTTTGGCACTTTGAGCAGCGCGTCAGTGTAGTACGTCGGCCCGCGCGAATCGTCGTGCCACCCGGCCATGGACAGGACCGGCGCCCTCACCTTGTCGATGTAGGTCGTGACCGCGTGCTGACGCCAGTACTCGTCGAGCGTGGGATGCGCGATCCAGCGGTCCCACAGCGGCACGTCGCCACATCCTAATCGCTCGGGCAGCGTGGTCAGCGGCAGATGCGTGATTGCTTCTCCGATGTCCAGATCGGCAGTGTGGGTGTCCATGGTGCGGTTCCGCATCAGGCACGCCCAGTCCACGTTGATCGGCCCGAACGCCATCGCAGCGTAAGGAACGATCATCCACGGGTCGGCGGTAGCCGCCGTGGGCGCGATGGCTGCCAGATGGGGCGGGTTGCTGACCGCGGCGAACCAGACCAGCCGCCCTTCGTCTGAATGTCCGATCATGCCGACCTTGCCGTTGGCATGCGGCAGCCGCGCCGCCCACTCCACGGCGTCATAGCCGTCGTTGATGTCGGTCGTGTAGTCGCCGAAATCCGCGATGTCGCCGCTGGACTCCTCGCGCCCGCGCACGTGCTGCGCGACGAAGATGTACCCGCGCGAGGCCCACCACCGGCCCGCCTCGTGAAGAATGCGCCGATACGGCGTCCGCTGCAGCACCACCCCGAAGGGCCCGGGCCCCACCGGCTGCGCGATGTACGTCGCCAGCCGTGCGCCATCGCGCGTCGGCATCAACACGAGCGGGTCTTCAGTGACCTCGTATCGGGCGTTTGAGGCCGGCATGTTCCAGACCTGGTAGTCGTGTTCGACGACGCCCGGCGTGCTGCGGCGCACCAGGCGAAACCGGCGGTCCATCACTTTGCCGCCGTTGTACTCGAGCCCGACGAGTGCGTCACCCTGCCAGGCCGCATGCATGACGACGTTCGAGTCCTGGGTCAGCACCACAGTGTCGCCGTTCACGTCGACATGGTTCACCGTCAGCATGGGTTCGCCTGTACGCCGCTTCAGGAAACCGGCGTTGCCGGCGTCGGCGCCGGCGAAATGCGCGAAACCCATTCGGCGCCAGCCCTCAAAGCCGAACTTGGGCTGCGCGCTGAGCGCGACGTACACGTCCCAATCGCCCGCGAGTTCGTGGCGTGCCCCTTTGGCGCACCCGGGGAGGAGTCCGCACGCAAGAACGGACACCAGAAATAATCTGGGCAACGATTGGCGGCGAACGCTGCGCATGTTGCGAGCAGCATACAGCGACAACCGAACCGCGTCGGGCGTGCCGCAGGTTGAACGAAATCTCCGGCGGGTACGTGCCGGGATTCCTCCGCCGAGCATGCACGAACAGGGTCACAATAGGCAGACTGTCGTCACTCCGAATCGATCGAGGAGGACTTATGCAAGCCGTGAGATTCATGGGCGTCGGCCAAGCGCCTCACATCGAGGATGTTCCACAGCCGTCGCCAGCTCCGGGGCAGGTCCTCGTGAAAATTGGCGGCGCTGGCGTGTGCCACTCAGACCTGCACATCATGGAAGAAGACCTGGGATTCACGCCTCCGTTCACGCTCGGCCATGAAAACGCCGGATGGGTCGCCGCGCTGGGACAAGGAGTAACACGCGTCAAAGAGGGAGATCCCGTTGCCGTCTACGGTCCGTGGGGCTGCGGTCACTGCCATGCCTGCCAGCTCTCGATGGAAAACTATTGCGAGAACTGGGCGCAGATGGGCGGCTTCGGTGGCGGCCTCGGCTTCGACGGAGGCATGGCCGATTACATGCTGGTTCCCTCCGCACGTCTCCTGGTGCCTCTCGGCGCGCTGCCACCCGCAAAGGCGGCACCGCTCAGCGATGCGGCGCTGACGCCGTATCACGCGATCAAACGTGCGCTGCCACAGCTGCACGGGGACAGCACGGTCGTGGTCCTCGGTCTTGGCGGTCTCGGTCACATGGCCGTTCAGCTCATGCGGGTGCTCGCTCCAGTGCGCATCGTTGCGGCAGACGTCGACGACACGAAACTCGCGCAGGCGAAGGGCCTTGGCGCGGATCACGTCGTGAACAACCGCAACGGGGCGGAAGCGGCCGAGCAGATCCGCACAATCACCGGACCGCGCGGCGCGAGCCTCGTTCTCGATTGTGTCGGCGTGCAGCCGACCCTGGACCTCGGCGCGCAACTCCTCGGCCGCAACAGCGTGTGGACGGTCGTCGGCCTGGGCGGCGGCCACCACGACTTCCATCACGGCAGCACGCCGTACGGCACCTCGATGAGCATCCCTTACTGGGGTTCTCGCGTTGAACTGATGGAAGTGATCGCGATGGCGCGTGACCATCGAATCCATGCGGAGACGTCGGAATTTCCGCTGGACCAGGCCGCCGCCGTCTATAAGAAATTGAAAGCCGGACAGATTACGGGCCGCGCAGTCCTGATTCCGCATGGGGGCATCACCGAAGCGTCCGGGAGCTGACATGGGCAATCTTTCGCGTATCCTCTGCGCCGTCGATCTCGAGAAGGCCAGCGAGAGAGCCTTCGAGCGCGCCCTCGCCCTGGCCGTTCTGGCTGACGCCAGGCTCTTCATCCTGCATGCGGTACCCGCGACAGTTCCCTTCTCGGCTCGCGCGGCGGAACGGGTCCGCTACTTACGCGAGCTTCGGGAACGGGCAGAGGCCGCAGCCGTGAAGGTTCGAGTGGATCAGCAGCACGGCGACCCCGCCGGAGTGATCGTCCTGCACGCGAACTCCAGAAAGCCGGACATCGTGATCCTGGGGTCGAACCGGCGTCGTGGTTGGCAACGATTCAGGGAGGGATCGGTCGCGGAGCGCGTGCTGCGGCGCGCGGCGTGGCCGATTCTGATCGTGCCCTGGGATGCACCGCGCCTCGGCGTGCTGGCGAAAAAGCGCGCGCGCCGCTCCTCGCGCTCGAACGCGCGATGACTCCGCTCAGCGTCTCTGCAAGGCGCGCGTCCGCGGAACTTGGTCGTGAACGACACGCGGCGCAAACGGATTCGAAATTGTCGACGGCAGCCCGGTGCCTGGAAACGATTCCCCGCCCCCGGGACTCTGCCGGGAGGTTGTTATGAGCGATGCGGAGCGCCCGCCGCTCGAGTCACCCGCGAGCGCGCCGCCGGCATCCGACCGGCCGGCGTCTCGACCATGGCGCACTGAAGGTGTTCCCACCGGTCCGGCGAAGGATCGGCGGTCCCGCTGGTTCCGCTGGCTCGCGTGGCCGCTCGGCTACGTCATCCTGTTCGCGATCTTCACCTATCAGGACCGCATGCGGGAGCCGCAGGCGGTGGCGTACACGGAGTTCAAGGCGGAGGTTGCCGCGAAGAACGTCGCCGAGGTGTTTGCGCGCGGCGACACGATTCAAGGCGCGCTGAAGAAATCGGTCCCCCTGCCGGATCAGAAAGACAAGACGTACTCCTGGTTCACGACCGAGCGTCCCACATTCGCGACCGACGACTTGCTGACCGAACTCACAGCGGGAGGCGCCACGGTCCGAGCCAGGCCTCTCGTCGAGGAACGTGGCGTTCTCACGAATCTCCTGTTCTCGATTGGACCGATCCTGCTGCTGTTTGGGTTTTATCTCTGGATGTTCCGGCGACAACAGAGAGCGATGGGCGGCGGCGTCCTTGGTGGACGCCCGCGCAAACCCGTCGATCCCGAAACCGTCCGCGTGACGTTCGAGGATGTGGCCGGCATCGACGAAGTGGAGGCGGAAATCAACGAGGTCGTCGACTTCCTGCGAAATCCCGCGAAGTACCGTCGCGTGGGCGCCCGTGCGCCGAAAGGGGTGCTCCTGACCGGCGCGCCGGGGACGGGCAAGACATTGCTGGCCCGCGCGACGGCCGGCGAGGCGAAGGTGCCGTTCTTCAGCGCCAGCGCATCGGAGTTCATCGAGATGATCGTTGGCGTCGGCGCGAGCCGCGTCCGCGAACTCTTCGCCGAAGCGCGCAAAGTCGCGCCGGCGATCATCTTCATCGACGAGATCGATACGATCGGCCGCACGCGCGGCGCCAATGCCTTCGGCGGACACGACGAGCGCGAGCAGACGCTGAATCAGATCCTGACGGAGATGGACGGATTCTCCGGCGCCGAAGGCGTCATCGTCCTGGCGGCCACGAATCGGCCGGACGTCCTCGATCCGGCACTCCTCAGGCCCGGCAGGTTCGACCGCACCATCGTCGTCCATCCGCCCGACCGCAAGGGGCGGGCCGCGATCCTGCGTGTGCATACGCGCAAGGTCCCGCTCGCAGGCGACGTGAACCTTGACGCGCTCGCTGGGGCGACTCCCGGCACGACGGGAGCGGATCTCGCGAATCTCGTGAACGAGGCGGCGCTGCTCGCCGCGCGGCTTGGCCAGAGCGAGGTCTCGCAGCGCGATTTGACCGACGCGCTCGAGAAAGTCCAGCTTGGAACCGTACGCAGCGTCGTCATGCCCGAGACCGAACGACGGCGGACTGCGTACCACGAAGCCGGCCACGCGCTCCTCGGCATGATGCTGCCCGGCGCCGATCCGGTTCGCAAGGTGTCGATCATTCCCCGCGGCCGTGCGCTCGGCGTCACGTTGTCCACACCGGAAGCCGACCGCTACGGATACGACGCGAATTATCTGCGCGGCCGCATTATCGGCGCGCTCGGCGGCATGGCCGCGGAACACGAGGTGTTCGGCGTGGTCACGACCGGTTCCGAACGTGATCTGGAAGTGGTGACGGGCATCGGTCGATCGATGGTGGGCCGCTGGGGCATGTCCGAACGCGTCGGAAAGCTATCCGTTCTGCCTGCCGACGGCGATCCACGGATGGCCGGCGTCTCAGGCAGCATGCTCGACATCGTGGATGACGAAGTCCGGCGGATTACAGACGAGTGTTACGCGGAGGCGCGACGGATCCTGAGGGAGAATCGCGCGAAACTCGACGCGATCGCCGCCGAACTCCTGTTGCACGAGACGCTGGACGAACCGGAAATCTACGCCGCCGCGGGAATCGCCCGCCGGCCGGACACAACCGACGGGAGCGGCGCTGCACGCGCTGCCCGCAGCGGCGCACCGCACGAATGAGATCGCGTCAGGACGCCGCTTCCGAGCAACAGCAGCGATGCAGGCAGCACGAACCGGGTCGCGCTGACGACGGTGACGGGGTCGGCGGACGCCGGAACGACTGCAGCGATCAGGGAAAGGATCGGACGTCGACCGTTTCGGCTTCTCACAGCCCGCCAATCAGCGATCCGGTTTCAAACTCGTGAACAGCCGGCTCTGGCGATCAGCGGTGCTTCTGCACGACCCACGTCGTCATGCAGCGCTGCTGCTGCACGTTGGTCGTCTTGATTGGATCGAGCGGAGTGGCGCCCAGCTCGCGGGCCTTATCCAGCAGAAAGCGTTCGTCGACCACGAATCGATCGCTCCCGTCGGGAAGCCGCACACGGCCAACGGTGTGGTCGATCAGAGCCTCGATGCCGATGCTCGAGGCGAGACGGGCGAAAAAGAGTCCGCCGGGCGCGAGCACCCGCCACATCTCGTCGAGCATGCGATCGAAGTGCGTGCGGTCGCGCGCGAAGTGCAGGACGGCGCTGCAGATGATCGCGTCCATCTGGCCGTCAGACCACGGCAGCGCATCCAGCGTTCCTTCGCGGACATTGTCGATCGGGAGCGCCGGCGCGAGCCGCTCCGCCAGCCGTCGCACTGCTCGGACGGCCGCGGGGTCCTCGTCTATGGCAAAGACCTCGAAGCCGCGCGAGAGCAGGAACGGGAGGTTGCGTCCGCTGCCGCAGCCGGCGTCCAGGATCCGCCGCCTGCCGTCGAGACGTCCGCGCAGCAGTTGATCGAAGAGGTAGATGTCGATCTCACCGAACAGCGACCGCAGCTCGCTCGATGGGTCCGCCTTCATCAGGCACGACGATACTATGTCCGCCCCGGCAGGAGCGCGGTCCGGCGTCCGTCGGGTCAGCGGGCGCGGCGCGCCAATATCTGGCATACTGGATCCTGGTCAACACGCCGCTTCTTCGCTGAGTCTGAACTGCATTCGCTTCGCCCACCCGTCCTGTGGGCCGCACGAATCCCTTTCTGGCCTACGCAACGAGTCGCAACCGGGCGCGGGCTTTTCCGCGCCATGGTCCGCCAGGCGTTTTCAGTTCAGATGAACTGGGAGATTCACATGTCATCCAAGGGCACTATCAAGCGTATCGTCTCGGAAAAAGGCTTCGGCTTCGTGGCCGACGAGTCCGGTCAGGAGTACTTCTTCCATCAGTCGGCGTGTCAGTCGTTCGACTCGCTCCGCGAGGGGCAGGCGGTGACGTTCCAGACCGGACAGGGTCCCAAGGGCCCGCGCGCCGAAAACGTCCGCGAATCCTGAGCCCATCCGCACTATGTCGCGGGAGGGTGCCGCTGGCGCCTTCCCGCGATCTCCGCTTCAGGCAATTTCGGACTCGTTACCCCGCGTACACAGCAAGATTGCGCAGCTCGTTTCTGGTCTCGATGAGCGTCGTCGCGACATGGTTCGCGCCCGCGTCCATCAACGACGCGCGTTCTTCGTCCGAC
>Ga0310810_10005071_pt1 | contig 14667 bp, 8 predicted proteins | sample NCmetagenome_FD_207641 | JGI IMG/M metagenome (GOLD analysis project Ga0310810, IMG submission 207641) | Soil microbial communities from experimental microcosm in Duke University, North Carolina, United States - NC | ecosystem: Engineered > Artificial ecosystem > Soil microcosm > Unclassified ... | reverse complement strand
ATGGGGCGACCCCGATCTCCAGGGCATCTGGCCGAGCTCGGAGATGATTGGCGTTCCGCTGCAGCGCGATCCTGCGTTGGGCACACGCGCCTATCTGACGGACGAGGAGTTTGCACAGCGGCAGAAGCAGGCGTCGCGCCAGGCCGAATCGGACGGTGAGGAGTTTGTCGCGGCGCGCACAGGTGGTAGCGACGGCACCGGGCCTCCGGGGCATTGGGGAGAGAGAGGAAGGCCACAGCGCCAGGCCTCGCTGATCGTTGATCCGCCGAACGGGCGGATGCCGCCGATGACGCCAGATGGTGAGCGCCGCGCGGCCGATCGCGCGCGAAGAAGCAGCACCGGTGCAGGGCCGTTCAATGCTCCCGATGATCTCGACTACTACGATCGCTGCGTCTCACGTGGCGTCCTCGGGTCCATCGCACCGGTCGTCTACAACAACGGCACGGAGATCGTGCAGGCTCCGGGCTACGTCGCCATCCGCTTCGAGATGATTCACGACACGCGCATCATCCCGCTTGACGGCCGCGCGCCGGTATCGAGCGCGGTTCGTCAGCACATGGGGATCCCGCGCGGTCACTGGGAGGGCGACACGCTCGTGGTGGAGACGTCGAACTTCAACGGAACGATCGGTGTGACGGGGAACGGCCGCCTGATGCCGACAAGCGATGCGTTGAAGATGGTGGAGCGCTTCACGCGCACGAGTGCGGACACCATCCAGTACGAAGCGACTGTTGATGATCCGAAGACGTGGACTGGTCCGTGGCGTGTGTCGTTCCCGCTGAAGCGTGACGACAGCTATGGTTTCTTCGAGTACGCGTGCCACGAGGGCAACAACGCGATGCGCAACATTCTCAGCGCGGCGCGTGCCGAGGAACGCCGGTAACCGTGGTTGATTTGATGATCTTTGATTGTTGAATGGTGTGTGATTGGTGATTTCTGATCGGCGGATTGCTACGTCTGGCCGAAATCACCAATCACCAATCAACAATCAACAACGAATCGCCAATCAACAATCGCCAAAATCAAAGATTTGCGGATCACCTGCGCCCTGGTCGCGAAGCGACTGACCGCTCGATCTTGGGCGTGGGCTGACCGACGCGAGCGACACCGCGCGAACGCACGTAGTCGGATGCAACGGACTCGACCGAGTTCGTGAGCTCGGGATGTTGCGTGAGCATGCCTTCGATTCGACGCACTGCCTGCCTGAGTACTGGCAGGCGCTTCTTGACCATGGTGTCGCGGTCTAACCGGTTGGTGACGTCCGAGCAATTCGCCGCCGCGACGATGCGTCCGTGCGGGCCAAAGATCGGGAGCGCGCACGAGACGATGCCGTAGTCGAGCTCGTCCTGGATTGCGGCGTAGCCCTTCGTTCGCACTTCTTTCAAAATCCGGCGCAGCGCGGCAGGGTTGGTTTCCGTTTGCTCTGTCAGCCGCCGCAACGTTGCGCGCTCGAAGTACGCATCGACCGACGACTCCGGTTGAAACGCCAGCAGGACGCGACCCATCGATGTCGGATACGCGGGATAGCGCGAACCCGCGCCTGCCGTCAGGCGGATGGCGCGATTGAGTGAGGCGTGCGCGATGTAGACGATGTCGGTCTCGTCGAGCACCGACACTGAAGAACTGCCGCCGACTTCGTTGACCACTTCCTGGAGGAAGGGCTGGAGCACCACTTCAGCGTTGATGGCGCTGAGGTAGCCGGTGCCGATCGCGAGAACCTTGGGCCGCAGGAGAAACCGTCGTCCGGTCCTGCCGACGTACCCGAGTTCCTCGAGCGTGTGCAGCGAACGCCGCGCGGTTGCCGGCGTCAGGCCGGTCAGTGCGGCGACTTCGCTCAAGGTCAGCTGTGGATACTCACCAGAGAACGTCTGCAGAACGCGAAGACCACGCTCCAGCGACGCCACGAATTCGGCTTTCGAATTTTTCGCCATGCGAAGGACCCAGATTATAGCGTGGTCTGGCTAAATCCCTTTCAAATAGCCCTTTCGGGGAGCACAACCTTGACAGGTGGGAGATCGAAGCGTATATCTCTGTCCGCTCACGGAAAAGAGATTCGTATGGCGAAAAAATACGAAGATTTCCAGTGAGTTCCGCGGAGGACAAGCATGCGAGAGCGAGCAATAGCCCTGCTCCTGACCCTCGGGTTTCTGGCAATTCCCTCTCTAAGCAACGCGCAAACGCTCGGCACGATTGCCGGGAACGTGAAAGACGCATCCGGAGCCGTGCTCCCGGGTGTCACCGTCGAGGCAGCCAGCCCGGCGCTCATCGAGAAAGTTCGAACAGCGGTGACCGACGGAGCCGGTCAGTACCGTATTGTCAATCTTCCGCCCGGGAACTACACCGTCAGCTTTACGTTGCCAGGGTTCAGCACCGTGAAGCGCGAGGGCGTCGAGGTGTCGCCCAACTTCACGTCGAACATCGATGGCGATTTGCGCGTCGGTGCCGTGGAAGAAACCATCACGGTCACGGGCGAGAGTCCGATCGTTGACATTCAGTCGTCGGCGCAGACGCGAGCGATGACCGACACCGCGTTCAAGGAACTCCCGACCGGCGGGTCGTGGATCCAGATGGCGGCGCTCGTGCCGGCGGTCCGCGCGTCGAATACCGACGTCGGTGGCGTGCTCGGGGATCAGACGGGCGCCCAGGTGTCGGCGCACGGGAGCCGGCCGGGCGACGGCGTGTCGCTGATCGACGGCTTGCGCATCGGCAACATGTACATCGACTCGAACCTGACGAACATGAGCCTGTCCCCGCTGCTGGTGGACCAGGTTGATGTGAGCTTGTCGGGACAGATGGGTGAGACCGGTACCAACGGCGTCATCATGAACATGATCCCGAAGTCCGGTGGAAACACGTTCGCCGGGTCGGCGCTTGTCAACGGTTCGGGCCCGGCGCTGCAGGGAGGTAACGTCACCGATGATCTCCAGGCCCGGGGCCTGCAGGGCGCGTCCTCCACGCTGAAGACGCTGTACGACATCAACGGTGCGCTTGGCGGGCCGATCAAGCGGGACAAGTTGTGGTTCTACGCCACGTCGCGCTACTTCACGAACGAGTATTTCCTCGCGTCGCGCTTCTACGCGACCAACCCGGACGCGGTCGCCCGCACCAACGACACGTCGAATCAGGCATTCGGCGGGACGTACACCTATGACAACAACGGCCGCGTGACCTGGGCCATCAACGACAAGCAGCGGATCTCTGGCTTCTACGCGTATCAGTACAAAGTGGACCCGCACTGGCTGATTCAGGTCTTCACCGCGTCCCCGGAGGCGGTCAGGGTCACGACATGGCACACGCAGCTGTCCACGACGAAGTGGACCTACGCGGCAACGAACAAACTGCTGTGGGAGGCCGGAATCGCGGCGGGCGCAAGTCCAGACACGATTAAGCTCGATCCCGATCAGGTGGGCGTCTGTCCGTCACAGGGATCGCTGGCGCCGCGATGTATCTCGATAACAGAGCAGTCGACTGGTTTGATCTACCGCGCACCGGGCGGGATCGTCGGTGGCTTCGACTTCGACGATCGGCTGCCAAGCCAGACCTTCAACGCGTCGATGAGCTACGTTACCGGCGCGCACAACTTCAAGGTCGGCTTCGAGGATCAGCGCGGCCACTTCTGGCGCGGTGACAACAACGATTCGACGGGAGGCATCTGGTATCAGGTCAATAACACCGTGCCTGCCTTCGTCGTCATTCAGGCACCGGCGTACGGCTACCAGAACAACCTGAACTACAACCTGGGGATCTACGCCCAGGATCGATGGACCGTGAACCGGATGACCCTGAGTGGCGGCATTCGTCTCGACATGCTGAACGAATCCACTGAGGAGTTCACGCTCGGGCCACATCGCTGGTTGCCAAACCGCAACACCAACTATGCCGCCGTGAAGGATGTTCCGAACTGGAAGGACTTCAGCCCGCGCGCCTCGGTGGCGTACGACCTGTTCGGCAACGGGAAGACGGCGCTCAAGGCGAGCGCGAGCCGCGCGGTGATGCAGAACTCGATCGCCATCGCGGCGGCGAATAACCCCGCAGCGACGGTTCGAACGCAGACCTCGCGAGCGTGGAACGACGTCACCCCGGTGCCAGGCGGTATTCCGGGTGACTTCACTCCCCAGTGCAACTTGAACATTGGCACAGCCAATGGCGAGTGCGGACCGTGGCTCTCGCCGGATTTCGGCCTCACCATTCCGACGACACGGTACGACCGCGGGATCATGGAAGGCTGGGGCGTGCGGCCGTACAACTGGGAGTTCTCGGGCGGTATCCAGCACGAACTGGTGCCGCGACTGTCGGTGTCGGCGGCCTACTTCCGTCGCGTCTACGGGAACTTCAACGTCCTTGACAACGAGGCGCTGAGCGCAAGCGACTTCACGCCGTACTCAGTGCTCGTGCCGACGACGACCACGCCCGGAGGGACACTGCCAGGCGCAGGCACGATGATCGGCGGCCTGTTCGATCCGAACAGCACTGCCGTCAACAACGTGATCAAGGACGCGTCGGTCTTCGGAAAGCAGACGTACCACTGGGACGGGTTCGATATCAGCGTGGACGCGCGGCTCCGCAACGGACTGTTCCTGCAGGGCGGCGTGAGCAGCGGCAAGGACTCGTTCGACTACTGCGACATCATCGACGACGTGCCCGAGGCGCTGACGCCGCAGGCTCAGGCGACTATCACGTCGCCTCAGGCAGTGGCCGGCTCCGTTACACCGGCCGGTTACTGCAAACAGACCACGCCCTTCCTCACTCAGTGGAAGGGACTGGCGTCGTACACGCTTCCCTACGGCATCCGCGTGTCGGGCACGTTCCAGAGCCTGTACGGCCCACAGCTTGCGGCGACCAACATCTACAACAACGCAAACCGGCTGACGACGACCACTCTGAATCGTCCGTTCACGCTGGGTCAGTCCACGGTGAACCTGTATGAGCCTGTCTCGAAGTACGGCGACCGGCTGAATCAGATCGACCTGCGTCTCACGAAGATCGTCAACGTCGGTCACGGCCGTCTCGACCTGAACGTGGACTTCTTCAACGCATTCAACTCGGATGCGGTGATCGCTGAGTTGGGTGCGTTCGGTCCAGCGTGGCGCCTGCCACTCACCGTCATCCAGCCGCGCTTCGTGAAGTTCGGCGTCCGCTACGACTTCTAGCTGAACGACGTCAACTCCCAACGCCCAACTTCCCAAAGCAATTTGGGGAGTTGGGAGTTGGAAATTGGGAGTTCCTGCCTGCACGTCCCACCTTCGCCCGTCCTCGAACATCTGAACTGATCTCGCAGTCTTGACTACCTGAGTCTGGGTAGCGTAAAAAGGTGAGCCCTTCTGAAATCTGAAATTTACTTCGCATACCGAAAGGACGTTACCCCGCGGTGCTTCGGCCTGACGCATCGCTATTTCCCCCAAGTCGTGGATGTCAATGAGAGGTAAGAGAATGCGAGTAGGCGTACGAACGCTTCTGGTGTTGGTTTGTGTCATAGCGGGCCACTCCGTTGCGTGGGCCCAGGCGACGATCGCTGGAGCGGTGCGAGACTCCTCCGGCGCCGTACTACCAGGTGTGACGGTGGAAGCCGCCAGCCCTGTCTTGATTGAAAAGGTTCGCACGGCGGTCAGCGACGGGAACGGACGTTACCGCATCGAGGATCTCCGACCCGGGACGTACTCCGTGACGTTCACCTTGCCCGGCTTCTCCATCGTGAAGCAGGAAGGCGTCATCGTCAGCGGCACGGCGGTCACGAACGTGAACAGCGAGATGCGCGTCGGCGGCGTGCAGGAGACGATCACGGTGACGGGTGAAACACCTGTCGTCGACGTCACGAGCACCAGGCGCGAGATCACGCTCGATAACGAAACCATTCGAAATCTCCCGAGCACGCGTAGCTACAGCTACTTGATCAACACGGTGCCTGGGCTGCAGACCAATAACAACAACGTCAACACCGGTCCGGTGTTCGCGATCTTCCCGATCCATGGCGGCCGCGGCGTTGAATCCCGCCTGACCGTGGACGGCCTCAACATCAGCAACCCTCCGGGCGGCAACCAGCCGTCGAACTACGTCGCCGACGTCGGCAACGCATCGGAAGTGACGATGACGACGTCAGGCGGTCTCGGCGAGTCGGAAACGGCGGGACTCACCGTCAACATCGTGCCGCGCCAGGGTGGCAACTCGATGTCGGGCATGTTGTTCTACTCGGGGTTCTCGAAGGGCATGCAGTCGAGCAACTACGATCCAGAACTGGCACAGCGCGGCGTTCTGCAGCCGAATCCGGTGTTTCACGTCTACGACTTCAACACCGCCGTCGGTGGCCCGATCGTCAAGGACAAGCTGTGGTACTACATGAGCGTCCGTTGGCAGGGGCAGCGGCAGAACACGTTGAACCTGTATCACAACCAGAACGCAGGCAATCCGAATGCGTGGACCTGGGTTGGTAACTACGACGATCCGGCATTCTCGGATCGCACGTGGGAGAACTACACGCCTCGCATCACGTGGCAGGCGTCGCAGCGAAGCAGATTCACGTTCGTCTGGGATGAGCAGCCGATCTGCCGCAAGTGCACGGGCACGACGTCGTTCAGCGGATCGCCGTCGCCGACGACCTCTCCGGAGGCGGATGGCCTTGGCGACTTCAACCCGCAGCGCGTCCAGCAGGTGAAGTGGACGTCGCCAATGACCAACAAGCTGCTCCTCGAGGCGGGCCTCGGTACGAGCTCGTACCAGTGGGCAGGCAAGGAACGCGATCCCAACCCGACCCGCGATCTGGTGCGCGTCGTCAACAACGGGCAGGTCTTCGTGCCGGCAACGGCGACGACGCCCGCGGTCACCGGCAACATGACCTATCGGTCGCAGAACTGGTACGAGAATCGGACCGCCGGCGTGAACTGGACCGGTTCGGCCTCGTATGTGACCGGTTCTCACAGCATGAAGTTCGGGTATCAGGGCTACTGGTGGAAGGACGACCGCCAGATGTTCGTCAATAGCCAGAGCCTGCAGTACACCTTCAACAGCGGTGTGCCGAGCCTCATCGCTCAGTACCTCAATGGCTACAAGGTGAACGCGCGCGCGATGGCCACGTCGTTCTTCGCGCAGGACGTCTGGACGCTCGGCCGGCTGACGTTGCAGGGCGCGCTCCGCTACGACAATCCGTGGAGCTGGTTCCCTGAGGTGACCGAACCGGCGAGCACCTTCTTTGCCGGCGCCAGCTTCCCGAAGGCCGACGGCGTCACCGGCTACCACGACATCACGCCGCGCATGGGTGCTTCCTACGATCTGTTCGGAAACGGCAAAACCGCGCTGAAGGCAAACCTTGGGAAGTACCTCCAGGGCGCCAGCGTGAGCAATCTCGCCTACGGTGCGAACCCGGCGTTGCGAATCCCTGGCGGCGACACCACGTTCGGCGGCACGTTCGCGCCGTCGACGAACCGCAGCTGGACGGACAACGACCGCGACTTCGTTCCGGACTGCAATCTGAACAATCCGCTGGCGCAGGGCCCGACGACCACTGGCAGCGTCGACAGCTGCGGTCAGATCAGCAACCTTGCGTTCGGCGGCACGCAGACCGTCGGCGCCAACTTCGATCCAGGGCTGCTCTCCGGGTGGGGCGTCCGTCCGTCGGACTGGTCATTTGGCGTCTCGGTGCAGCAGGAGATCATCCCGCGCGCATCCGTGGAAGTCGGGTACTACCGCCGCAAGTTCACGCAGTACACGACGAGCGGCACCGTGACCGACAACCTGGCGGTCTCGCCGAGCGACGTCGCTGCGTATACGATCACGGCGCCGAGCGATTCGCGTCTCCCCAACAACGGCGGGTACACGGTTGGTCCGCTCTACAACCAGAATCCGAACGTCTTCGGTCAGGTCAACAACGTGTTCAGGTCCACGAAGGACGTCGGCGACGACACCCGGGTGTTCAACGGTGTTGACGTCAACATCAACGTCCGGCTGAGGAACAGCTTTACGTTCTCGGGTGGAACGAGCACCGGCAAAGTGGAAAACGATTGGTGCGAGGTTCGCGCGGCGGTTCCGGAAAGCTACATGCTGAATCCGTACTGTCACGTCGAGTCGCCGTTCCAGACGTCCTTCCGCGCGCTCGCGTCGTACACGATCCCGCGTATCGATGTGCTGCTGAGCACGGTCTACCAGGACAAGATCAATGTTGGCACCGACCAGATCACGTCGCTGGCTGCCAACTACGTGTTCACGGCGGCTGATCAGGCGGCTGCCGCAGCACAGATCGGCCGTCCGCTGACGGTGGCCGGGCTGTTCCAGGCCAACCTGATCGCGCCGGGCGAGGTTTATGGCGATCGCATCCGGCAGCTCGATCTGTCGGTCAAGAAGATCATTCGCTTCGGTGGTCAGCGCATCACGGCGGGACTGGACATGTTGAACCTGCTGAACAACAACGTCACGCTCGCATTCAATCAGGCGTATTCGCCAACCACGACTGGCTGGCTGACGCCGACGACGTACATGAACCCACGGGTGTTCCGCCTCAGCGGCGAGTTCACCTGGTAGCACCGTGAAGTAGGCAGTAGTTGGACAGCGTAGGCCGGGTCCTGTTCTGTGGACCCGGCGGGTCTACAAAGCAAGACCCGCCCTACTCCAGCTACTGCCTGCGATCCGCCTGCTGCCTACCGCCTACTACAACGGGCTGCGTCGGGCCCTCTCATCATGAAATCGACTGAAATTGAGGGAAAGGGGGGGCCAATCAAAGTTTGGTCAAGCCTCAGGGCCTGCCTGCCCTCGATCTCGACTCCACCGCGACGGTCGCTTATGATCCTGAAACGACCTGAATCGGCCCCCTAGTTGTCCGGCCGGGCCGGACTAGTCAGAGCGCATGAGCACGCTGGTCAAGGGCATCCACCACATCACGCAGTGTCCGGGTTCGGCACAGCAGGATCTGGACTTCTGCACCCAGGTACTTGGTCAGCGCCTGGTCAAGCAGACCGTGCTCATGGATGGCAGCATCCCGATATATCACTTCTACTACGGCAACGCCGACGCAGAGCCGGGCTCGATCGCCACATCCTTTCCTTACAGCCGCAAACCCGGGCGCGCGGGATCAGGGCAGATCTCGATTCTCAGCTACGCGATTCCGAAAGGGACGATCGCCTTCTGGCGGGAGCACGTCGAACGTCACGGTGTCGAGCACGGCGAGATTCATGAGCGGTTCGCCCGGAAGTATCTGCGCGTCAGACACCCGGCCGGCATGTTCTACGAGGTGGTCGAGGCTGACGACACCAGACGCCCCTGGACGACGAGGTGCATCAGTCCGGACGTCGCGACGCGCGGCTTCTTCGGCGCAGTGATGTCGGTCCGCAGCGTCGAGGAACAGGAACAGTTTTTCGTGGACGCGCTCGGCTTTCGAAAGCTCGGCGTCGATGGTCCTTATCATCGATTCGAAGCGGCGTGCGGTGGCCCGGGCAGCATCATCGATTTGCATCACGAGCCCAATCGCGCACCCGGCAGCTGGGGCTTTGGCGCCGGGACGTTCCATCACATCGCGTTCGGTGTCGAGAACGACCAGGCGCTCTTCGCTCAGAAGGCGCTCTACGAGGAGCTCGGATACACGGACGCGTCCGAGATCAAGGATCGCTTCTACTTCCACTCGCTCTACGTTCGCTCGCCGGGCGGGATCCTCGTGGAATGCACGGCAAACGTGCCGGGCGGCTTCTATCAGGATGAAGAGCCCGATGAACTGGGAACGCGGCTGAATCTGCCTCCCTGGTACGAGAGCCAGCGTGCTGACATCCTGGCGATGCTCGAGCCGGTGACCGTGCCGGACGAGAATCGTCTCCGGCGTGGAACCAGGCCGTTTGCCAGCCCCACGCCCGTTCGCGCGGGAACATCGTCGGCCCATTCACTGTCGCGGACGAATCCAGACTTCGCGCGATACAAGCGCTGAGAGGAATCCATCTGATGCGTCGCTCTCTTCTGTTCGCGGCCGTCGCATGCCTGGTCGCCCTTTCTGGCCGGAGTGAAACGCAGCTCAACGCGCAGGGCAGTGGCGCGCGATCGTGGTCGGCGCCGCGCACCCCCTGGGGACATCCCGATCTGCAGGGCACCTATTCCAATGACGACGAGACCGGGACGCCGATGGAGCGTCCGCGTGAGCTCGAAGGAAAGACGCTTGCCGACATCACGCCGGAGGAACTGCAGAAGATCGTCAAGGATCGAAACGAGCGGTTTGTGGAAGGCGTCAGCGGTGAAGAGTTCGCGGGCGGCCTTCGGCCGCCGGCGCATCTGATCTTCGATACCTTCGATCGCAAGAACAAGCGCGCGTGGCTCGTCGTCGATCCGCCGGACGGTCGCATTCCGCGCCGAACTGATATTCAGCCGCGCCGCCCGCGTGGTGGCATCAGCACTAACGCCAACCCGAAAGGGCCGTTCAACAGCTGGCTCGACATGGGCCTCTACGATCGCTGCATCACGCGCGGCATCCCGGCCTCGATGATGCCCGCCGGTTACGGTAGCCGATACGACATCACGCAGAGCCCGGACAGCGTCGTCATCCGCTACGAGATGATCCACGAGGCGCGCGTCATTCCGCTCGGCGCCTCGCCCCGAGCGGAGTCGAAGGGCGATCGTTCGCCGCAGGGCGCACGCAAGTACTTGGGTGATGCCCGCGGCTGGTGGGAGGGCGACACACTCGTCGTGGAGACGACGAACTTCCTGCCCGAGACCGCGCCCCAGGGCGCGACCGACCAGGTGAGGATGGTCGAGCGCTTCACGGCGATCTCGCCTGACGTGGTCGAGTGGCGCGCCACGTTCGAGGACTCCAACACCTGGACGCGACCCTGGACGTTCTTGATGCCGCTGACGAAGGTGGATTCGACGCAGCAGATGTTCGAGTACGCCTGCCACGAGGGCAACCTGGCCATGCGCAACATCCTCAGCGCGCAACGTGCGGAGGAACAGGCCGCTGGCGCAGCGAAGAAGTAACCTGATCCCGAGATCCCGCACGTATTAGAAGATCGATAGGCGTAGCGCCCCTGGTGTGGGAATCTATAGCTGCGCTTCGAGAATCTTATTTCGACATGCGAAAGTCGAGTTTATGAAGATCACTATCAGCCGAGCCATCCTGGCAGCGCTGCTCGTGTTGCCGTGGAGCGGGATCGCATCGGCGCAGACTGACTTTTCAGGCGAATGGACGGTCGTCCGTTCGATGGACAACACCGAGAATCCGTGGGTGGGTGACTGGGTCGGATTGCCGCTCAATGTGGACGGTCTGGCACGCGCAGAAGGATGGGACGCGTCCATCCTCAGCCTCCCCGAGTATCAGTGCCGGCCGCACGGCTGGGCCTACATTTATCGCGGTCCCACGCAGTTGCGGATCACGAAGGAAGTCGATCCCTTCTCGCGCGAGGTGGTCGCCTATCAGCCCGAGTGGCACCAGTCCACGAACATGCCGGTGTACCTCGATGGCCGCGACGGTCCGCCCCCCGAGGCCAATCACACGTGGGGCGGTTTCTCCACCGCGACGTGGGAAGGGGACATCCTCCGCATCAAGACGACGCACCTGAAGGAGGACTACATCCGCCGTAACGGCGCGATGATCAGCGATCAGGCGACGGTCACGTCGTTCTGGATTCGCCGTGGCGACATCCTCACGTGGATCAACATCGTTCACGATCCGGTCTATCTGTCCGAGCCGCTGATTCGGAGCTCGGAGTATCGCCTCAGCGTGAACTCGCAGGTGCCGGCGCATCCCTGCACGTCGGTTTACGAAGGACTCGAGAAGGGGAACGTGCCGCACTATCTGCCCGGCGAGAACCCGTTCCTCAAGAACCTTCGGGTTCGATACGGTCTCGCGCCGGCTGCGCCGACCGGTGGCGTGCCGACGCTCTATCCCGAGTATCAGAAGAACCTGCAGCCGAGCGAATGGACCGCGGGCGACCGTCGCGGCAGCACGGCTCCGGCCGGCGCGGCTGCGCCTCCGGCAGGTGGTGCGCGATGAGACCCTCTCGTACGCTGGGCGCGCTCGCCATCGCCGTCCTCGCCTGCCTGTCGTGGGTCACCGAGACCGGCGTGCGCGCGCAGGCGAAGCCGGTCACGGGCGAGATCAGGGTGCTACCCATCCGCGGGAACATCTATCTCCTCAGTGGAGCCGGTGCGAACGTCGTTGCGTCCGTCGGGAAAGACGGTGTGCTGCTCGTGGACTCGGGCAGTGCCGAGATGTCCGACAAGCTTCTCGCGACCGTGCGTGAGCTTTCGCGCCGGGTCACAGCCTCGCCCGTCGCGATGAAATCGTGCGTCGGTGCTCCGCAGGGATGCCAGTGGTGGTCCAGTTCCGAGCTGTTGCCCACGACAGCTGGCCCGCGCGCGCCCCGGCCAATCATCGGCATCGTCAACACGAGCGATGACCCGGATCACGTCGGAGGCAATGCGGTCTTGTCTGCCGCTGGCCGCGCCTACGGCGTCAGGAATATCGACAACTCCGTGCCAGGCGCCTACGTCGTCGCGCACGAAAACATGACGCTGCGATTGACGAAGGACGGGAAGCAGAACCTGGTGGCGAGCGAGACGTACTTCGGCAACGAGAAGAAGCTGAACTTCGTCAATGGCGAAGGCGTCGTCATTACCCATCCGGAGTCCGCGCACACAGACGGTGACAGCATCGTGTACTTCCGCGGGTCGGATGTCGTGGTCGCGGGTGATCTCCTCGACATGACGAAGTACCCGGTCATCGACATCGCGCGCGGCGGCAGCATTCAGGGCACGGTTGATGCGCTCAACTGGATTCTCGACGTAACCGTTGTCGAGCACATGATGGAGGGCGGCACGCTCGTCGTACCCGGTCATGGCCGGATGACGGACGCGGCCGACGTCGCCTACTACCGCGACATGACGACCATCATGCGCGATCGCGTGCGCGAGTTGACGTCTCGTGGCATGACGCTTCAGCAGATCAAGGCCGCGCGAATTACGCGAGACTACGACGGGCGATTCGGCAAGAACCCGGCGTGGACTCCAGACATGTTCGTCGAGGCCATTTACAAGAGCCTCAATCCGAAGACGTAAACGCGCATGCCGTTCACCGCTTATCTCTTTGAACCGGTAGGCCGGGTCTTGTTCTCGAGACCCGGCGGCCCAAGGCGGGTCCACAAATCAGGACCCGCCCTACGGTTGTCGTTTTGCGCTGCTCTTATCCTGGCGACAACGGCGCTCCACGCTCAGCAAGGCCAGCAAGCACCCGCACCGGCGGGTCGAGGTCAGGGCGCGGGGCGTGGTGGACCGGGCGCACCTCAAGTCGCCGTCAGCGGTCGTGCTCAGGCACCGTTTGATCTCTCGGGGTATTGGGTTGCGATGGTGACCGACGACTGGCGCTATCGGATGCTCACGCCTCCCAAAGGCAACGCTGACTACATCCCCGTCAATGCCGAGGCCCGCAAAGTGATGGACGGGTGGGATCCCGCGAAGGATGAGGCGAGCGGCGAAGCCTGTCGCGGCTACGGCGCCGGCGGAATCATGCGGCTGCCCGGTCGTCTCCACATCACGTGGGAAGACGACAACACCATGAAGATGGATCTCGACGCCGGGACGCAGACGCGACGCTTCGTCTTCGGCTCCGCGGCTCCAACGGGTGAGCCCTCATGGCAGGGATCTTCGACGGCGCGATGGATGTTTCCGCCCGGCGCACGTGGCCGCGGGGCAGAGCGGCCGCAGACCGGTCAGCTCGTCGTGACGACGACACGCATGCGCCCGGGGTACTTGAGGAAGAACGGCGTCCCGTATAGTGCAAATGCAACGTTGACCGAGTACTACGTGCGTCTCGTCGATGACGGCGGGCAGGAGTACCTGGCGGTGACGACGATGGTTGACGATCCGCAATACCTGGCGCAGCCGTACATCAAGACGTACGAGTTCAAGAAACAGGCCGACGCGACCGGCTGGAATCCGGCGAGTTGTGTGGCTAAGTAGCTGGGTGGCTAGGTGGCTAGGTGGCTGGGTGGCTGGGGTACGATTCCACCCCAGCAACCCAGCGACCCAAAGCCCCAGCTACCTATAGGCCCAGCTACCTTATGGAGTTCCAGTTCCCTCGCCTCGAGCGGGTCACGTCCGCCGTCAACATCATCGATTCGCTCGCGGCAGAGATCGACCGGCGGCGTCTCACACGTGTCGTCGTCGTGACCGGGCGCACGCTCGGCGCATCAGCGCTGCTCAAACGCATCACAGGTCCACTCGGCGATCGGTGCGTCCTCGTGTTCAAGGACGCGAAACAGCATGTGCCGTCCTGCACGGTCGTCGAGTTGGCGCTGGCGATCGATCAACTCCGCGCGGATTGCGTCATCAGCTTTGGTGGCGGCAGCCCAATCGACACGGTCAAGGCCGCTATTCACACCGTGCTGACGGCGGGTGGCGCTGGCCCATCGACGGACGAAGGTCCCGTTCACATCTCGATTCCAACGACCCTTTCTGCGGGCGAGTTCACCTCGGTCGTCGGCATCACGGACGAGCGGACGCGCGTGAAAAGGGCAGTCTCCGACCCTCGCCTGGTCCCGCGCACTGTCTACACCGATCCGACCGTGACGCTCGAGACGCCGGCGTGGTTGTGGGCGGCGAGTGGTGTGCGCGCGCTCGATCATGCGGTGGAGACGATCTACTCCGCACGTCACCATCCGTTGAGCGATGCGGTCGCCGCGCGCGGCTTGTCGATGCTGCTGACACACCTGC
>Ga0310810_10005068_pt1 | contig 14670 bp, 12 predicted proteins | sample NCmetagenome_FD_207641 | JGI IMG/M metagenome (GOLD analysis project Ga0310810, IMG submission 207641) | Soil microbial communities from experimental microcosm in Duke University, North Carolina, United States - NC | ecosystem: Engineered > Artificial ecosystem > Soil microcosm > Unclassified ... | reverse complement strand
GACCGGCGGCGTCGGGGCTCCCCTGGCTCGCGGCGCGGACCAGCGCACGAAACTCGTCGACGCTCTGGGCCACCCGCTCACGCAGCGCAGGATCCCACGCCACGGCACCGTCGCGGACCCGACGGGCCACCTGTTCCAGGCCGGCGGCCGCGCGGGCAATGGCCGGATGATTCGCCATGAGGGCCGAGCCGCGCAGCGCCCGCGCGTACCGGACGAGCTCGTCGGCCGGTGCCCCATCGGGCTTCGTCGCGAGCTGCTCCAGATGCTCGAGACACTCTCCGGCCTCGAGCGCGAAGAAATCGGCGCTGCCCAGCGGACTGTTCATGCGGCCTCGGCGCGGGGGAATCGTGCGGACGAGTGGAGTCTAGGGATCGAGGCCAACCAGGTCAACGCAGGCGGGCCACGCGGAGCAGGGCCACCATCTCCGCCACGGCTCGCCCCATCCCGACGAAGACCGCGCGGCTCACGATGCTGTGCCCGATGTTGAGCTCCTCGATCTCGGGGATCGCGGCGACGGCCTGCACATTGTCATACGTCAGGCCATGTCCGGCATGCACGGCGAGGCCGAGTGCGTGTGCGGCCCGCGCGGCGTCACGTAGCTGGCCCAGCGCCGCATCATTCTCATTCCAGGTGTGCGCGTAGCGGCCGGTGTGGAGCTCGACCGCCGGGACGCCGAGCGCATGGGAGGCTTCGACGGCGGCAGGGTCGGGGTCGATGAACAGCGAGACACGGCATCCGGCCGCCATGAGCCGTCCGGTGGCCGCCGCGACTCTGCCCGGGTCGTTGAGGCTGAGGCCGCCTTCCGTCGTCACTTCCTCTCGCCGCTCGGGCACCAGCGTTGCCTGGTAGGGACGAAGGCGGCAGGCCAGCGCCACGATCTCCTCATTCGCGGCCAGCTCCAGGTTGAGCACGGTGGTGACCCGGCCGCTCAGGCGCTCGATGTCATCGTCCTGGATGTGGCGGCGGTCCTCGCGGAGGTGTGCGGTGATGCCGTCGGCTCCGGCCCCTTCGGCCAGGAGCGCCGCCTCGACCGGATCGGGCTCATCGGTACGGCGGGCCTGCCGGACCGTGGCCACGTGGTCAATATTGACGTAGAGTCGCAATCCGGTCATTGATCGGCCGCCGCCGCCCGGTTTATGTTCGCCACCCGATCCTTACCCCATCTCCGGAGTGCCGCGTGAGTCAGCGCTCGTCGTTCAGCATCCTGGCTGCCCTCGCCCTTGCCGCCTGCAGCGGAAGCGGATCACCGGCGGCGTCGGCCGCACCAGCCGCGTCCGCCGAACGCGTCGTGCAGGACTTCATGCGCGCCGTCTCGGACAGCAATCTGACGAAGATGGCCCAGCTCTGGGGCTCGGCCAAGGGCGCGGCCGCCACGACCCACGAGCCCGCGGACTACGAGCGGCGCATCACGATCATGCAGGCGTACCTGCGCGGCGCGCAGTTCCGGATCATGTCGAACGATGCCGACCCCGCGGCGTCGGGGCAGCGCCTGCTCCAGGTGGAGCTCAAGCGCGAACATTGCGACAAGGTCGTGCCCTTCAGCCTGATCCGGATCAGGGACAGCTGGCTCATCAACCGCGTGGATCTGAGCGCCGCGGGGAGCCCGGGTCGCCCCTGCGATGCCGCGCCATCGACCTCGCCCTGAGCGGGAACCCCGCCGCGTTCTAGTCGGTAAGCTCGAGCAGGATGCCGCCGGTGGCGGCGGGGTGCACGAACGCAATCCGATGCCCGCCGGCCCCGGTCCGCGGCGTCTCGTCGATCAGCCGGTACCCGGCGGCTCGGCACGCCGCCAGCGTCGCATCGAGATCGGCAACGCGGTAGCAGATATGATGGATTCCGGGGCCGCGGCGGGCCAGGAACCGGGCGATGGGCCCGTCCGCGTCGCGGGCCGCGAGCAACTCGACGGCTGAGTCGCCGAACGGCAGTGAAACGATGGTAGCTCCGTCGGCCACCTCGGGGGCGCCGGGCGCCAGGTGCAGCACGTCGCGATAGAAGGCCAGTGCCGTCTCGAGGTCGGCGACAGCGACGCCGATGTGGGCAATGCGGGGCTCGGTCACTCCGGCTTCCGTTCCAAAGCGGTTAACTTGCGGGCCCGGGACGGGCTTTACACGAATGGAGAATAACAGGATGAGTGCAACGAATACCCAGACCCTCCAGGTGACCGACGCCTCCTTCGCGGCCGACATCGAGCAGTCGTCCGGCCTCGTGCTGGTGGACTTCTGGGCCACGTGGTGTGGCCCGTGCCAGATCGTGGCGCCGATCCTGGATCAGCTCGCCACGGAATACAACGGCAAGCTCCGCGTGGGCAAGGTAGATGTCGACGCCAACCAGCGGACGGCCGCGCGTTTCAACGTGCGCTCCATTCCCAGCATCCTCTTCTTCAAGAACGGCCAGCACGTCGACACCGTCGTCGGTGCCGTGCCGAAGGCGACGCTCGAGGGGAAGATCAAGCAGCACCTGGGGTAAGTGCCCGCCGGCACGCTCTACGTCGTTGCCACGCCGCTTGGCAATCTCGGTGACCTGACGCCGCGCGCGGCGGAAATCCTCCGCGCCGTTTCTGTCGTGGCCGCGGAGGACACCCGCCGGACCCGTGGTCTTCTCACCCATCTCGGCGCGAGTCCGCGCCTGCTCAGCTTCCACCAGCATTCCGAGACGAGCCGGCTCGAGCTGCTGCTCGAGATCCTGGCCGACGGCCGCGACCTGGCCCTCGTCTCGGATGCTGGGACACCGGTGGTCAGCGATCCGGGCTCCGATCTCGTGTCGGCCGTGCGGCAGCGCGGCGGCACCGTCGTCCCCATCCCGGGTGTTTCAGCGGTCGCGACCGCGCTCTCGGTCTCCGGCTTCGGAGCCGACCGCTATCTCTTCCTCGGCTTCATCCCGCGAAAGGGCGCCGAGCGCTCGCGGTTGATCGGCCGGGCAGCGGCCGAGGAGTGGCCGGTGGTGTTCTTCGAGGCACCGAGCCGGCTTGGTGCGCTACTCACCGACCTCGCGGCCGCCGCCGGGCCCGATCGGCGGGCGTTTGTGGCCCGGGAGCTTACCAAGCTGCACGAGGAGCTGCGATCGGGCTCGCTCGGTGAGCTGGCGGGGTATTTTTGTGAACAGGAACCGCGCGGCGAAATCACCGTAGTGCTGAACGGCACGGGCACACCGGCGGCCCCGCCGGATCGGAGCGGCGAGGCGCAGGAACTCGCGCTGGAGTGGCTGGCGGCGGGGATGTCCCGCCGGGATGTGGTCGAGCGACTGGTGGCTGAGCTCGGCCTTGCGCGCAACGATGCCTACCGGCGGGTAATGGAGATGCAGTGATGCGCTGGCGGAGACAGGTCGCGATCGGTGTTCTTGTGGGTCTCCTCGCGGGAGCGGCGGCGGGGCAGCGCGCCGGCCTCCAGGCGCAGGGTGCCGCGCCGCTCATGACCGTCGGGCGTCTCCACTACGACGGCGGCGGGGACTGGTACGCCAACCCGTCGAGCCTTCCCAACCTGCTCGAGGCCATCCGAAGCCGCACCCCGATTCGTGTGGCGCGCGAGGAAAGGGTCGTGACCCTCGCCGGGGACGATCTCTGGAACACCCCCTACATCTACATGACCGGGCACGGCAACGTGCACTGGAGCGACGCGGACCTCCTGGTGCTGCGCCGCTATCTCGAGCAGGGTGGATTCCTGCACGTGGACGACAACTACGGGATGGATGCGTCCATCCGGGGAGAGCTCGCCCGCCTGTTCCCGGGCAAGCCGCTGGTGGAGGTGCCGCTCGACCACCCGATCTACCACCTTGTCTACGACTTTCCCCGCGGCATTCCCAAGATCCATGCCCACGACAACAAGCCGGCCCAGGGGTTCGGCATCTTCCTCGATGGGCGGCTGGCCGTGTACTACTCGTATCAGTCCGATCTGGGTGACGGGTGGGAAGATCCTGAGGTCCACCACGACCCGCCCGAGAAGCACGAGGCGGCGCTTCGCATGGGCGTGAACCTGTACGCCTACGCCGTGGGTTTTGGCGGATGAGAGCGACCCGCGATGCGCTCGAGCGACTGATCGCACCGATCGCGCTCATGAGCCGCGCCGGCTGGGCGGCGCTCGGTCTGGGCTCCGTGGCCGCCCTGCTCGGCGCCGCGGCCTGGGGCGCCCGGCTCAGCTGGTTCGGCGGCCCGTCGTGGGTGCTCTTGGCGTGGGCGCTGGCGCTGGTCGCGGCCCTGGCGATCGCGCTCCTCGCGCGGCGGCGAGGCCGTGTGCTGGCGACGACGTCGGTGGCCCGGACGCTCGAGTCCGGTGGATCATGGCGCGCGGGAGCACTCACGTCGCTGCTCGATGTCCCCGCAGCGGGCGGCAGTGCAGCGCTCCTCGCCTCGGCCGATGAGTCAGCGGCGGAGCGCGTCCGTTTGCGAGGCCGCGATGCCGTGGCGCCGATCGCGGCTCCGGTCCGGACGCGCGCGCTGGCCGGCGCGCTCTTCGCGGTGGCGGGGCTGACGCTGATGGGAACGGCCGGGCCGGTGGGAGGCACCGCCGCAGCACTCTGGCACCCACGACGTGCCTGGGAGGAGACTCGCTCGCCGGTCCGAATACATCCGTCCGCCACCGCGGTGGATCGGGGCGACTCGGTGACGCTCTCCCTCGATGCCCTCGGCCGCCGCCAGGCCACGCTCTGGCTTCGTGCCCCGGGCGAAGGCTGGAAGCCGCAGGCGGTCGCGCTCGATTCGGCCGGCCACGCCACGTGGGTCGTCGGGCCGCTCGAAAGTGATCTGTTCGCCCGGCTGACCAGCGGAGGCCGGAGCTCCGATACGGTGCAGGTACAGGTGCGCCTGCCGGTCTTTCTCGGCGCCCTGGCCGTGAGCGCGCATTATCCGGCGTATCTGCATCTGGGAGACGAACCGCTGCCGGTGGGCGGGGACACGATCGTGGTGCCGGCCGGCACGCGCCTCGACACGCGCGGCCGTGCCACCGCGCCGCTCAGCGCGGCAGCCTGGACGGCGGACGGCAGCGCCCACGCGTTGCGCGCCCACGCGTTGCGCGTGGCCGGCACGGCATTCGACGGCAGCATGATTCCGACGGCGAGCGCCGCGTACTCGCTCAGCCTGATCACCGCGGCCGGCGCGCCGCTCGGCGGCGACACGGTGCGCCTCCCCATCCGCGTCGTGCCGGACAGCGCTCCTCGCGTCGAGATCCCGGTCCCGGGCGTGGACACCATCGCGCCGCTCGACCTGCGGGTGCCGCTCGTGGTGGATGTCCGGGACGACCATGGACTGACCAGCGTCGTGCTCGAGAGCCGACGGGTGAGTCGGCTGGGCATCGGGGATTCGGTGGTGCGTGAAACGATTCCGCTTCCGTCCCCGCGGCCGGATCGCGCAATTCTCGCGTACACCCTGCTGCTCGATCGCCGGGGCCTCCTGCCGGGAGACTCGCTCCGCTACCGGGCGCTCGCGGGCGACAACGCGCCGGGAACCCACGTCGGCCGGTCTCGCGAATTCGTCATCCGGGTACCGACCGCCAGCGAGATGCGGGCGGCGCAGCGTGAGGCCAGCAGCAGCATCGGCGGCCAGCTCGACTCCATTGCCGAGCGGAGCTCGCGGCTCGAACGCCAGGCGGAGGATCTGGCCGCGGAACAGCCGCGGCCGAGCACCGCGGCGCAGTCCGCCGCGGAGCCGAACCTGCAGTACGATCAGGCGAAGAAGGCGGAAGCGGTCGGCCAGGCACAGGAGCAGCTCGTCCGGGATGCCGAGGCGCTCAAGCGGTCGATCGAGCAGCTCCAGGAGAGCGCGCGGCAGGCGGGGCTCAACGATCCGGAATGGCAGAAGCATCTCGATGAGATCCGGCGCGAGCTCGACCGCGCCCTGACACCCGAGCTGCGCGAGCGACTGGCCGCGTTGCAGCAGGCGCTCAAGGATCTCGACGCGGATCGCGCGCAGGAGGCCCTCAAGGACCTGGCCGGCGCGCAGCGCGAGCTCAAGGACGCGCTGGAGCGGAGCCGCGAGCTGTTCAAGCGCGCCGCGCTTGAGGGGGACCTGGCCACACTGACGCAGGAGGCGAGGGACCTGGCCTCGGAACAGCAGCAATGGAACGAGCAGGTGGAACGAGCGGATTCGGCGCGGTCGGCGGCGGCCGAGCGGGCGCTGGCGGAACGCGCCGATTCACTGGCGGCCGGCCTGCAGCAGGCGGCGGATCAGATGACGGATTCGGCGCGGGGTGCCCGGATGGAGTCGTCCGCCAAGGCCGCGGAGCAGGCGGCGCAGCAGATGAAGTCAGCCGAGCATTCCGCGGCCAACGGGCAGCGACAGCGGGCGGCCCAGCAGGGCCGGCAGGCGGCCCAGTCGCTCCGGCCGATCGGCTCCCAGGTGGAGCAGGAGAAGCAAGCCATGCAGTCCGAGTGGCGCCAGGAGGTGGCCGACGCGCTCGACCGCTCGCTGGCGGAGACCACGCGACTGGCCGAGCGCGAGCTCAAGGTGCAGCAGCAGTTCCAGCAGGGCCGGGATCTCGCGGGAGCGCGCGGCGAGCAGGGCGCAGTGGAGGAAGGGGTACAGAAACTCCTCGAGCAGCTCCGCCAGGCGTCGGGGAAGAATGCGCTCATCTCGCCGCAGATCGGCGCGGCGCTTTCGGCGGCGCAGCAGCAGATGGAGCGGGCTCGCGAGGCCGTGTCGTCGGCGGCGCCGAACGGACGCGAGGCTGGCGAGCGGGCGGGAGCGGCGGTCGACGCCCTCAATGCGGCGAGCTACGAGCTGGTCCGGTCGCGGAGCGACGTGTCGGGGGCGCAGTCCGGCAGCGGCATGTCCGAGGCCATCCAGCGCATGGGCGAGATGGCGCGGCAGCAGGGTCAGCTCGGCCAGCAGGGCGCGGGGATGCTCCCGATGCTCGGGAGCGGTGGCATGGAGTCCGCCATGCAGCGGCTCGGCGCCCAGCAACGGGCGTTGGGCGAGCAGCTCGAGCGGTTGCGCGCGCAAGGCAACATGCCCGGGGCGGGTGAAATGGCGAACGAGGCGAAGGATCTGGCGCGGCGCCTCGAGGCGGGCCGGCTGGATCGGCAGACGGTGGAACGTCAGGACCGACTCTTCCGCCGGATGCTCGACGCGGGTCGAACCCTCCAGGGAAGAGACGAGGACGAGAAGAAGGAGCGGCAGAGCACCACCGCCACGGGCGACAGCATCAGCCTGCCGCCCGCGCTTCGGGCGCAGCTCGAGACCGACGCCGGGCGGCCGCAGATGCCGGGCTGGGAGCAGTTGCAGCAGCTGTCGCCCGAGGAGCGTAGACTCGTCGTGGACTATTTCCGGAAATTGACGGAGCCCGCGGCTCGATGAACCGGCTCGCTCGCATGCTTGGCTCACTCCTCATTGCCGTGACGCCTCCGGGGACTGCCGCGGCGCAGCAACCAGCCACGCCCCCGGGCCTGGCGCGCGGTCTCGATCTCGAGCGGCAGGGGAATTTCGCGGCCGCGGCCGAGGCCTACCGCGGAGTGCTTGGCGCCCGGGCCGGCGATCCGGCTGCCCTGCTCGGACTCGAGCGCGCGCTGGTGCCCCTGAACCGGGCCGGCGAGCTGGTGCCCGTGGCCCGCGCCGCCCTTCGAGCCGGCGCGCCGCCCGCGGTCGGCTACGGGGTCCTTGTGCGCACCTGGGGATCGGCCGGGTCGGCGGACAGTCTCCGCGCGGCCGTCGAGGAGTGGGCTCGCGCGGCGCCGGGGGACGAGGCGCCGTATCGGGAGTGGGTCAGCTCCGCCATCGGCCGCGGCGACCGCGCCGGGGCCCGCGCCGCGATTGCCGTGGCACGCCAGCGTCTCGGGCGCGCGGACGCGCTCGCGCCGGAGGCCGCGCAAACCGCCGGCGGCGAAGGAAGCTGGACGGTGGCCGCCGCCGAGTGGCTGGCGGCCATCCGGCAGATGTCCGGCTTCCGTTTTGCCGCGCTGGCGATGTTATCACCCACGCCGGAGCGGCTCCGGCCTGACGTGCTGCGCGAGCTCGAGCGCGATGCATCCGGCGAAGGCCGGCGGCTGGCCGGGACGCTCCTTGCGCGCTGGGGGGATCCCGTCGGCGGTTTTCGGCTGATGTCGGCGTCCCTTCCGGGCGACAACCTGCAGGCGGTCGAGCGGCTCAACCAGTTCATCGAAGCGCTCCAGCTCGGCGCGCCCAACACCGCGGCCCGCCAGGCCCAGGGCATGGCGCTCGAGGCCATCACCGCCCGTGTCAGCGGCGGCGCCGCCGCGCGGTCCCGGATGCTCGCGGCCCAGGCGTATGCCGATGCCGGCGACCGGGAGAGCGCCCGGCGCATGCTCGATGGCGCGGTGGATTCCCGCACGACGGGCTCGGAGGCATCGAGCGGCACCGGCGCCGCGGTGAGCGTGCTGTTAAGCGAAGGCAAGCCGGAGGCGGCGGAGCGCCGCCTCGAAGGCGCGCGGCCGTCGCTTCCGGCCGACGAGTACGCCTCGCTGGCCCGCCGCGTGGCGTGGGGCTGGGCTCGCACGGGACAGCTCGATCGCGCAGATGCCCTGCTGAGGAGCGACAGCACGGTCGACGGGCTCGCCGTTACAGGGCGGATCGCGCTCCTCAGAGGTCAGATCAGGAACGCCGCCGACCGGCTGCGTGCGGCCGGACCCTATACCGGCTCCCGGGAAGACGCGGCGGCGCGGGCATCACTGCTCGCGCTCCTGCAGCGGATCGAAGCGGACACGCTGCCGGCGCTCGGCCGGGCATTTCTTGCGCTCGAGCAGGGGGACAGCGCCGCTGCCACGGTGCAGTTCGGCGCCGTCGCCGCCGGCCTCGGCGCCGAGCATGGCGGGGCGGAGCTGCGGCTCTGGGCAGGCCGCATCGATCTGGCCCGCGGTCGCGTAGCCGAGGCGGAACGCTGGTTCCGGGCGGCGGACACCGAGGCAGCTCCGGCAACGGCGCCGGCTGCGGAGCTGGAGCTCGGTCGGCTGCTGATCAGTCTGGGACGCCGCGACGAGGCCGTCGCGACGCTGGAGCACCTCATCCTCACCTATGCCACCAGCGCGCTGGTGCCGCAGGCCCGGCGCGCGCTCGATGAGGCCAGGGGGGCGGTGCCGCGCACATGAAACGTCGTGAGTTCCTTCACGCGGCAGCGGGTGCCGCCGCCGTGCTCCCGGTTGCCGGGCTGCCGGGCCTGCGCTGGCGCTCGATGGCGCCGTGGATCCTGGTCCCCATGGACGACGCGCAGACCGACCATCTCAAGGCCTATGGGCTGGCGTATCGCGCCCTGGAGCGGGGCACACGGGTGGAATGGTTCATCAATTACCGCGGCGGCTCGTTCCTGCTTCCCGCCGAGGCCGCCACGGCGCGGGACGCGGCGCTCAACGGCATCGCGACGGAGGGCATCGACGACGGGCGCGTCACCCGCATCCGCGGGGAGATCCAGCAGGGGAACATGGACGCGGTCCCGCTGGAGAAGGCGCCGAAGGTGGCGGTGTACGCGCCGCCCAACGCCGCGCCCTGGGACGACGCGGTCACCATGGCGCTCGATTACGCCGGGGTCAAGTTCGAGAAGGTGTGGGACCCGGAGGCAATGGGCGGGAAGCTGCCGACGTACGACTGGCTGCACCTCCACCACGAGGACTTTACCGGTCAGTACTCCAAGTTCGTCCTCAACTATGCCGGCGCGCCCTGGCTCTCGGACATGATCCAGCGTAACACCGCCGTGGCCCGGCAGCTCAATTTCCCGAACGTGCCGGCCGAAAAGCGCGCCGTGGCCCAGCGGATCAGCGCGTTCGTGGAGCAGGGCGGTTTCCTCTTTGCCATGTGCACCGCGACCGAAACGCTCGACCTCGCGCTCGCGAGCGAGGGCGTGGACATCGCGGCCGCCTATGCGGACGGGAGCCCGATGGATCCGGACGCGGCGTCGCGCATGCATTGGGACCGCGCGCTCGCCTTTCAGAACGCGCAGCTGGAGCTGAGCCCCACGACGCCGTCCTACTCCGACATCGACGGTCACCAGGTCAATGCGCCCGACCGGCGCCAGCCGCTCGGCTCATTCACGCTCTTCGGCTTCAGCGCCAAGATCGATCCGGTGGCCACGATGCTGGTGCAGAACCACCGGCAGGTCATCCCGGACTTCTACGGCCTCACCACGTCGTTCACTCGGCGCACGCTCAAGCCGGCCGTGACCATTCTGGCGGACGAGCCCGGGGCGCCGTGGGCCAAGTACATTCACGGGGAGCACGGCCAGGGGACCTGGACGTTCTTCGGCGGACACGATCCGGAGGATCCGCAGCACCAGATCGGGGACGCGCCGACCGACCTTTCGCTGCATCCGCACTCGCCGGGCTACCGGCTCATCCTGAACAACGTCCTCTTTCCGGCCGCGAAGAAGAAAGAGCTCAAGACTTGAGCGAGCGGATCGCCCCAGGCGTCCGCGCCCTCCTTGCCGCCGAGATCGCGGCGGCGGGCGGGCGCGAAGTGTCATTTGTGGCCCAGGTGGATCGCGACGGCGTGATCACCGATGCCCGGGCCGTGGCGCGCGGCACCGTCGAGATGGTCCTGGCGCTTCCGGGCGTGGCCAGCCGCGGCGAGATGTTCCTGCACAACCATCCGAGCGGCCGGCTGGATCCGTCCGGCGCCGACCTCTCCGTCGCTGCCCGGCTCCACGACGGCGGTGTCGGCTTCGGCATCCTCAACAACGATGCCACCGAGCTGTACGTGGTGGTCGAAGTCCCGCGGGAACAGCCGACCGTTCCGGTGGACCCGTTCGACATCATCGAGACGCTCGGGGAGCACGGGCCCATTGCCCGGCTGATGGGCCAGTACGAAGACCGGCAGAGTCAGCGCGACATGGCGGCCTACATCGCCGACGGGTACAACGACGGCGGCACGCTCCTGCTCGAGGCGGGCACCGGGGTCGGCAAATCGTTCGCCTATCTGGTCCCGGCGCTCGCCTGGGCCCGGGCCAACGGCCAGCGCACCGTCGTGAGCACCAACACGATCAACCTCCAGGAGCAGCTGGTCGGCAAGGACCTGCCCCTCCTCCGGCGAGCGCTCGGCACCGCGGAGCATACGCCGACGTTTGCCCTGCTCAAGGGGTGGCGGAACTACCTCTGCCTCGCGCGCATGCACCAGGCCGTCGCGGCGCAGCGAACGCTGCTGGAACAGGACAAGCTGGAAGAGCTCTACGACATTGCCGAGTGGGCGGGCCGCACGCCCGACGGCACGTTGAGTGATCTGCCGGTGCAGCCGACGCCCGAGGTGTGGGACGAAGTGAGCGCGGAGCCGGACCTGTGCTCGCGGATGAAGTGTCCGGAGTTCGACCGGTGCTTTCTCTTCCGGGCACGGCGACGCGCGGCGGAGGCGGACATCGTCGTGGTCAACCACCATCTGCTCGCGGCTGACCTCGCCGTCCGGAAGGAACAGGACAACTGGAACGAGGCAGCAGTGCTGCCTCCCTACCAGCGTCTGATTCTCGATGAGGGGCATCACCTGGAGGACGTCGCCGCCAGTCATCTCGGCGTGCAGGTCTCGAGCCGGTCGGTGCGCCGCCTCATGGGTCGCTTCGAGCGGAACGGCCGCGGCCTCGCGCCGACGCTGGCTCATGAGCTCTCGGCGCGGGCCGACCTCATGAGCCGCGCGAGTCTCGATCTGCTCCGGGAGCGGCTGATCCCCACCGTGAGCGATGCGCGCCGCTCGACCGAGCTGCTCTTCGTCCGGTTGCACGCGCTGCTCGACGGCGTTGCCGGCTCGCAACTGCGTCTCGATGAGTCGTTTGCCGCGCACGAGGCGTGGTCGGCAGGGCTGGGGGCGGAGCTCGACGCGGTGCTGATGGCGTTCCGGGCGCTCAAGGAGCTGATCGAGACGATCGCCGACCGCCTGAGCCAGGCCGAGGACAGCGAGCGGCGCGGGCAGCTGTTGCAGGAGCTCCGGGGCGTCACGCGGCGGCTCGAGGGCGCGTCGGACGCGCTCAACCGGACACTCCGGCCGGCCGCTGGCGGGCCGCCCACCGTGCGGTGGATGGAGCGCTCGGGGCGACGCTCGCAGGACGTGGCGCTGGCGGCCGTGCCGCTCGACATGGCACCGGTGCTCCGGGACCTCATCTTCGACCGCCTCGACACGACGATCGTGACGAGCGCCACCCTGGCGGCCAGTGGAGATTTCGGTTTCCTCGAGTCGCGGATCGGGCTGAGCGGTGAAGGCTCGCCGGTGACGGTGCGCGAGATCTTCCCGTCGCCGTTCGACTATCCGTCACAATGCCTGTTCGGCATTCCCACCGACATTCCCGAGCCGCGGGATGACGAGCCCGGCCACTCGGCGGCGGTGGCGCAGGTGGTGACGGACCTGGCCTATGCATCCGATGGCGGGATGTTCGTCCTCTTCACCAGTCACGCGGCGCTGCAGCGCGCCGCGCAGTCGCTGCGCCACGCGCTCGGTGCCCGGTGGCCGTTGCTGGTTCAGGGTGAGGCGCCGCGCGACGTGCTGTTGCGACGGTTCCGTGAGCTGGGAAATGCCATCCTGCTTGGCACCGATTCATTCTGGGAAGGCGTGGATGTGCCGGGCCGGGCGCTCCGCACGCTGGTGCTCAACAAACTACCTTTCAAGGTGCCCTCCGAGCCGCTCACCGCCGCGCGTCTGGAGCGGCTGGTGGAGCAGGGGGAGGACGGCTTCATGGGGTACCTGCTTCCGCACGCGGCGCTCAAGCTCAAACAGGGCTTCGGCCGCCTCATCCGGAGCCGACAGGACGCCGGCGTGGTCATCCTGCTGGACAGCCGGGTGGTGACGAAGCGCTATGGCCCGATCGTGCTGAGCGGCCTGCCAAGGGCCGAGCGGATCGTCGGTTCCTGGGCGCAGGTTCGCACGAAGTGTGAGGATTTCTTCGCCCGCAACGGCATCGGAGCAGCGGTATGATCCCGATTCGTCCCTCGAAGATCGTGTGTGTCGGCCGCAACTACGTGGCGCATGCGAAGGAGCTGGGCAACGAGCTGCCGGAACGGCCGATGCTCTTTCTCAAGCCCTCCAGTGCGCTGATCGCGACCGGCGACCCAATCGAGCTGCCGGCCGCCTCCTCGCAGGTGGAGTACGAGGGCGAAATCGGCGTGGTGATCGGGACGCGCCTCCGCCGGGCGGACGCGCGGGTGGCGGAGAGTGGCATCCGGGGGTTCGTCTGCGCCAATGACGTGACCGCTCGCGATCTGCAGAAGCCCGACGGGCAGTGGGGACGCGCCAAGGGCTTCGACACATTCTGCCCGGTGGGCCCGCGCGTGGCGGAGGGCCTCGATTGGCGGACGTTGAGCGTGATCACCCGCGTGAACGGCGCCGAGCGGCAGCGGGCTCCCGCGAGCGAGATGCACTTTTCGATTCCGGAGCTGCTTTCGTACATCAGCGGCGTCATGACGCTCGAGCCGGACGATCTCGTGCTCACCGGGACGCCGGCCGGTGTCGGCCGGCTCGCGCCGGGCGACGTGGTCGAGGTGGAGATCCCGGGCGTGGGCATTCTCTCCAACCCTGTTCGGAACGAAGGACCGCGATGATCACGTTCAGCGACCGACTTCACGCGCTGCCGGGATATCCGCTGGCGGAAATCCCCACGATCAAGCGCCGGCTGCTCGCGGCCGGCATGGACGTGATCGACCTCGGCGCCGGCGACAACGACGCGCCGCCGCCCGCCGTGGTCGTCGAGGCCATGAACCGGGCGCTCGCCAATCCGGCGCTGAGCAAGTACGGCTTCCAGCAGGGCCTCCCCGCCTTCCGGCAGGCGGCGTCCCGCTGGGTGGAGCGCCGCTTCGGCCAGCACTTCGACCCGATGACCGAGACGCTTCCGCTCATCGGCTCCAAGGAAGGGCTCAGCCACCTCCCCGTCGCCGTCATCAACCCGGGCGACATCGCGATCGTGCCCGAGCCGGGCTACCAGGCGTACCTCGGAGGCGCCCTCCTCGCGGGCGCCGAGCCGTACGTGGTGCCGCTGCGCCCGGAGAACGGATTCCTGCTCGAGCTCGATGCCCTTCCGGCCGAGGTGCTTCGGCGCGCGCGGATCGCCTTCGTCAACTATCCCAACAACCCGACGGCCGCGGTCGCCACGCGCGAGTATCTCGAGCGGACGGTGGCCGCCTGCCGGCGCCACGACATCCTGCTGGCCTACGACAATGCGTACTGCGAGCTGACCTTCGACGGCTACCGCGCGCCGAGCATCTTCGAGGTCGAGGGAGCGCGCGACGTGGCGATCGAGTTCTTCTCGTTGTCGAAGAGCTACTCGATGACCGGCTGGCGGATCGGCTTCGCCGTCGGGCGCGCTGAGCTGATCGGCGCGTTGACCCGGGTCAAATCGTATGTGGATACCGGTCCGTTCCTGGCCATCCAGGAGGCCGGCATTGCAGCGCTGGAGAACTCGGACGCGATCGTGGCGCCGATTCGCGCCGAGCTGCAGCGACGCCGCGACGCGGGCGTCGCGGCGCTTCGCTCCGCCGGCTTCACGCTCGATACGCCGAAGGCGGCCATGTATCTGTGGGTGCCGCTGCCCGAGGGCGTGGCGTCCGGTCCGTTTGCCCGCCGCACGCTCGAGGAGACCGGCGCGCTCGTGATGGCGGGGAGCGGATTCGGCCCCGCGGGCGAAGGCTTCTTCCGGATCGCCCTGACGGTCGGTCCCGACCGGATCGCGGAAGCGGTCGGACGCATCGGCGGGATGCTCGAGCGAATGCCGCGAGGAGCGCTTGCGACCGCGCCTTGACCTTTCCCTCCCACCCGCGCCACGGTGGCCTCGGCTT
>Ga0310810_10005067_pt1 | contig 14671 bp, 11 predicted proteins | sample NCmetagenome_FD_207641 | JGI IMG/M metagenome (GOLD analysis project Ga0310810, IMG submission 207641) | Soil microbial communities from experimental microcosm in Duke University, North Carolina, United States - NC | ecosystem: Engineered > Artificial ecosystem > Soil microcosm > Unclassified ... | reverse complement strand
ACGCGGGCGACCAAAGACGACTGGGAAGAAATCAACTTCGAGTTCAACTCTTCCATTCTCACCGATGGCTTTCCCACGCTGCTCTGGCTGGCCGACTTTCTGCACACCAATCCGGGCTATCGCCTGACATCCGCGCGCCTTGACGCTCGATGCCGAGCTTCCGGCGCAAGCTCACAAGAATATCGCTGACCCTCTGTCGCGACAGGCCGAGCTCGCTGGCGATTTGTTTGTCCCTAGAGCCATTGGCAGCCATGGCCCACACCATGGACTCGCGCTGAGTCAACGTGTCAAGTTCGCTTCACGTTTATCGTCCTGGTTAATTACGGTATTCAGCCCGCTTCGCTCATTGACGATCCGCGGTCGCCGTAATCGTTGTAGCCCGGTGAACGCAGGGCGTTGACTTCATTAATGGCGCTGCATTACGATCAACCAAAGTCAATTTGGCAGGCAGCTGATGCCCTTTGTGCGGCTCACGGTTGGTAAGGAGGAACGCATGCGACGTGTCTCGGGAATTCTGTTTGCAACTTGGTTGATGTGGGTTGCGTTACCTAATCGGTCGACAGCTCAGGCGACGAATACGGCTCAATTGCGTGGCACCGTCAAAGACAGCTCGAATGCGGTGATCCCGAATGCGAAGGTTGCGATTACCAGCGATGCAACGGGCGTTTCCGAGTCAGGCGCCACCGACGGGCAGGGCCGCTACATTTTCAACGCCCTCAAGCCCGACCGCTATACCGTTCGCGTTGAGGCTGCGGGTTTTCGCACCACGGTGCGCACGAATGTGGAGCTGCGCGTCGGCCAGCAGACTGATCTGGACTTCACGCTGGAGCTGGGGCAAACGTCGGAGACCGTAAACGTGACCGCCGAGTCGCCATTGTTGAACACCATCACCGCCACGCTCGGCACCGAAGTGACCAATCGGTACATTAATGACATGCCGTTGCGCGATCGGGCCCTCACGAGCCTGGTTTTTCTCGCGCCCGGCGTTACGGAAATGCCTGGGGCCGGCGCCGATGACATTCGCGGGACGAATTTCTCCTCGAATGGACAACGTAACGGCACCGCCGAGGTGCGTCTGGATGGAGGCCTTTCGACGGTTCCCGAAAGTGGTGAGGGCGGCAACACGATCGTTAACTATCAGCCGTCGGTGGAGATCATTCAGGAATTCAAATTGGTCAATAACAGCTTCTCGGCGGAATACGGAAACAACGGCGGAACCGTGATCAACATCGTGACCAAGTCCGGCACCAATGAATTTCACGGAAGCGGATGGTGGTTCTTCCGGCGGCCGAGCCTCGACGCAAACGACTTCTTCTCCAACATGAACGGCGAGCCGAAGGGCGATTATAAGCGCGATGAGTGGGGCGGTTCGATCGGCGGGCCGATCAAGAAAAACAAGAGTTTTTTCTTTTTCGATTATCTCAAGCGACGCGACGACGGACCTTTTACATTGACCACGACGGTTCCCACAGCGGCGCAGCGGCAGGGCGATTTCTCGCAAACATTCAACGACGATGGCTCCTTGCAGACGATATTCAACCCCTTCAACGTCCATCAGGACTCCGATGGAAATTGGATTCGCGCGCCATTCCCCGGCAACATCATCCCTGGCAATCTGATGGATCCGGTCGCCAAGAACGTGATGCAGCTTTATCCCGAAGAGACGGATCCGGGAGATCCGGTCACTCATCGACAGAATTACACCAAGAAACTGGTCAGTTCCTATCCCAATTATCAGTTCGATGTGAAGTTGGACCACGTGTTCTCGGAGAGGTCGCGCATCGGTGGCCGCTACAGCCGGGCCCATGGCACCGGGTCTACGCCGTCAGCCGAGGGCCAGCTTCTGGATGCGGCAGCGAGCCACGAAAACGACCAGAATGTCGTCCTCGAATACAACTGGACGCCTAGCCCTACGCTCTACTTTACGTTTCGCGGCGGTGTGGATCGGAGCTTTTATCAGCAAAAAGCCGCGGAACTTGATCCGGCCAGCGTCGGATTCCCTTCCAGCCTGAACGGCTACTTCGGCTTGAAGCGGTTCCCCGAGATCGGACCCGAAGAGTACGGATCTCTCGGGCAATCGTGCTGCACCGATACCGTAAAGGGACAAACACAGTGGATGTACGACCTCGCGCTGTCAAAGGTGATTGGCGGGCACAACCTGAAGTTCGGCGGTGAGCAGCGGATTTTCTTCAATAACTTCTGGCAGCCGGATTATCCTACCGGACAGTTCGGGTTCGAACGCTCCACTACGATGCAGGACGTGTTCAATCCCGATTCCAGCCAGGGCAACGGCCTCGCATCGATGCTTGTCGGCTGGGGAACGTGGGGGCACGTGGGAACCCAGCCGCCGGTGGCTGATAAATCCAAGGACCAGGGCATATACGTGCAGGACGACTGGAAAGTGAGCCAGCGCCTGACCGTGAACCTGGGCCTGCGTTACGAATGGAGCACGCCGTTTACCGAGAGGTTCAACCGGCTGGTGGTTGTCGATTATAACGGCGACACAGGAGTCGACGTGCCGGGATTAGGCCGGCTCAAAGGCACCAGTTATCTCGCCGACGGCAAGAAGCGAACCGGTACTGGTGACCACAACAACTTCGGCCCCCGGCTCGGATTCGCTTACCGGCTGAACGACAAGACCGTGGTGCGCGGCGGCGCTGGCATGTTCTATGGCTTCAACGTGGCCACGAATTTCCAGTACGTCGGCACGCCCTGGTACAAGAACGTGACCATGTACTTCTCGAAAGATGGCGGCATAACGCCTTACGCCTCCCTGTCGAATCCATTCCCGGTCGGCTTCGTCGGGCCGCCCGGACCGAAGTACGGCAAGCTTGCGCAGTGGGGATTCGACAACGGATACAACCTCAACGACGGGCTGCGCAACGCCGAGATCTACCAGTGGAATATCGGCATTCAACGCGAGCTTCCCGCCAACATCCTGGTGGAAGTGAATTACTCGGCGAACCGCAGCACGCACTTGCCTTTCAACGGCTACGACGGCACGCGCAATCGAAACTTCATCAGCCGCGCGGATCGAGAAAAGTACGGCAGCGACGGTCTGGCCGAGTTGGTGGACAATCCCTTCTACCCGTTTTTCCAGGGTCCGAATGCCATCTTTAACGAGCCCGATTCGCTGTATAACGATCCGCAGATTCAGCGCAGCTATCTGCTTCATCCCTATCCACAGTTCGCGGGCAGTTTCGGCGGGTATCCGCAGTTCATCGCCAACTCTCGCTATAACTCGCTGCAGGTTCGCTTCGAGAAGCGCTATTCACATGGCCTCGCGTTCACCGGCAACTATACATACGCGCATATGACCGACGACAACTCACTCGGTTTCAATCCTTGGGTCGGCACGCTGCAGGCCACCGGCGAACTGCAAGATCTGACGAATCTGAGCGTCGAGAAAGGCGTAAGCGGTTTTGATACGCCACACCGGTTGGCTTTCGCGGTGACATATGAGCTGCCGTTCGGCAAAGGAAGACCTCTCGGCAAGAACATGGGCCGCGCACTCGATGCCATCGTGGGGGGCTGGAAAACAAATGCATTTGTGACCTTACAGTCCGGAACGCCGCTTGGCATCCATATGGCCGATAACCGCCTCGCGGACGGCAACCAGCGACCCAGTGTTTCGGGAAACCCGAAGGGCGCGAGCATACGCGACACCGTCGATGGCAGGGGCATTTACTTCAACGAAGCCGCTTTCTCGGATCCCGGCGATCAGGCGGTCGGCAACGCATCGCGGTATTTTTCCAATCTCCGTGGCGACGGCATCAAGAACATCGACTTTTCCTTATTCAAAGATTTCAAGTTTAGGGAGGGTATGTACGTGCAATTCCGAACCGAGTTTTTCAATTTCTTTAATACACCCCGGTTTGGCGACCCGGGTACATCATTTGGGTCGAGCGACTTTGGCGTCATCACCTACCAATCCAACCGGCCGCGCAGCGGACAAATGGGTCTTCGCTTCGTCTGGTGACGCGGTGCTTAACGGAGTGCACGGGAGACCAGCGCCTCTCATCCTCGCTCTTACCGCCGCAACTGGCCTTTTGTTTCCGTTGGGAGCTCAAGGCGCTCAGACCGCCGAGGCCGACACACTAAGCGCTATTGGCAGCGACCTCGAAGCCAATCGCTATCGCGAAGCCCTCGCCAGCGCCCGCCACCGCGTGCGTGAAAACCCGGACGACGCATTGGCGTGGACTTACCTGGGGATGGCCAGTGTACGGTTGGGCGAGATGAACTCCGCTCTCGAAGCGTTCGAACGCGCTATCGTCCTCGATCCCCGGGACCCGCGCCCATTCTTCGATGCGGCGCTCCTATATGCCAACCGCAACAATCTAGACAAGGCCCTGGATCGTTATCAGCGGGGTCTCGCCATCGACCGGAGGAACGAAACGGCACAGTTCAACTACGGCCGTCTGCTGCTGCTCAAAGGCCGGCGGGAGGAAGCAGAAAAGGCCTTCCGGCGGACGCTCGAGATCAATCCGCGAGATGCGGGCGCGCGCGTCGAACTCTCCAGATTGGCGCTCGCGCGTCATGATTTCGCCAGCGCTGTCGATTCCGCCCGGCAGGCCGCCGAATTTTCTCCCGGGTCACTCGAAGCGAATCTGGCGCTAGCTGAGGCTTACATCAGCGCGAACCAGGATGTTCAGGCCATGGAGCATCTCGAGAATTTGCTTCCGCGCTTCAACAAATCAGCGGCATTTCATTACACGCTCGGCATCGCGCAGTACCGCTCGAAAAAGTTTCATCCAGCGGTCGCGTCTTTCCGACAGGCCGTCGAGCTGGACCCCCGTCTAGACCTCGCGCAATTCCTTCTGGCCAGCGCACTGCTTGGCACGGGCGATCTGGATGGCGCGGAGACGGGTTTCAAAGCAGCGATCGCGATCCGGCCCGATCAGCCGCTGTATCGCAACTATCTGGCACGCGTCTACGAGCATAGAGGTCCTGAGTATCGTGTCGCAGCCCTAGCGGCCACAAGGGAAGTGTTGCGGCTCAATCCGACGGATGTAGAGGGCCGCAGGCGGATGGCGCAGTGGGCGAAGGAAGACGGCGACTTGCCGCGAGCGCAGCAACTACTCGAAGAGGTCGTGCGCGACGATCCCTCCTACTCACCCGCGCGGGTGCTGCTGGCCGTCGTTTATCACCGTTTGCGCCTGCGCGAAAAAGCCGAAGAACAGGAACGGGTCGTCCGCCGCCTTGAGGCAGACGGTCAGAATGGCCCGCACGCGCCGTACACACTGGAATGATCCGCCTGGCGTCACTATACCTCGGGATGTACGCAATGCATGTGGGTGCTCAGGTCCCAACCGCGGAACAGCATGCCCAGAAGGGCAGCGTACTTGCACGAAGTGGAGACATGGAAAGAGCGGAAGCCGAGGTGCGGCAGGCGGTCTCGCTTGCTCCGAACAACGCCGAATACCTCAGCACGCTGGGCAGCATTCTGGGGATGCGCAAGAACATGGAAGAATCCAGCCTCTGTTTCGAGAAAGCGCTCCGGCTCAATCCGCATGATTGGGCCACGCGCCGAAACCTGGCCTCCAACCAGTTCCAGGCAGGCAAGCTCGAACCAGCCAGGAAAAATCTCGAAATAGTTCTGCGGGCCAACGCAGAAGACAAAACCGCAGTGCTCCTGCTTGGTATGGTTGCCGAGGAACTACGGGACTACCCGACTGCCATCCGACGGCTTGCGTCAGTGCCTGATCTGGTTCGCGAGCGGCCGCAGTCCATGGCAGCGCTGGCACGCGCGTATTACCGCACTGGCGCCAAGGAAAATGCTCGGGCGGCGCTCGCCTCTATAGATCGGGTCCAGATGGGAAGTGAAGGCATTTTCCTCAGTGCGCAGATCGCGGCGGCGGAGGCAGACTACGAGACGGCGGCTCGTCTGTTGGCATCCATTCGCTCGGAATATGCGGATCGGGACCGGCTCGACTACGAACTGGCCCTGGTCGACTATCATGCGAGTCGTATTGACGAGAGCATCGAGATCCTGCGCAGCCTCGCCGGCCGTGGCCGCCAGACGAGTGATGTTTTCAACCTCACGGCGTGGTGCTTGTACAAGAAGGGGAATTTCAAGGGCGCGGTGGCGGCTATGGACCTGGCGATCGAGCGCGAGCCCGCCAGGGAATCGAATTACTTCGATCTCGGCATGATTTTGCTGAGCTACAGGCGTTTTGACGTGGCGCTTGAGGTTGCGACGAAGGCGGTCGTGGTAGCTCCGGAGTCGTATCAGGCCCACATGCTCAAAGGCCTGGTCGAGGCCCGGATGAGCCATCTCAATGATGCTGAGAAGACATACGCGCACGCCGTAGAGCTCAATCAAGAAGCCTCGGAAGCCCTGCTGGCGCTCGCCTTGGTCGAATCCGCGAATGAGAAGCAGCGGCAATCACGGCAAACTTTCGAGCGGGCGCTCAAGAAGTTCCCGCGCAATGGCGTCATTTATCAGGAGTACGCCAGAATGCTGCTCAAATTTTCCGCCGGCGCCGATCCGGCGGCAAAAGCCAAAGCCATTTCGCTACTCGAGAGTGCCCTCGGGTTTGACCGTTCGCTTGCCGAATCTCACTACCAGTTGGGTAATCTGGCGCTGAATGACGGCGACCTGCCGTTGGCCATAAGACATCTGGAGACTGCGCTGCGTTTGAGGCCCGCCAGCAGCAAGATTCATTTCGCGCTGGCACGTGCATACAAACGCGCCGGACGCAGTGAACAAGCATCGAAAAAGGTCGCGTCGTTTCAGCGGCTGAAGAGCGAGGAAGAAAAATCTCCGGACGGGGCGATCACCAAGGGTGCCACACCCGAGATCCCGGATCTGTCGCAGTGACTCTGGCGGTAAAATGGAATTGGCATTGTGATAAGAGGAAGGAAACTCAATGGCACGGCACACGCACCAATACACCATCGCTGACGATGAGGCTGTTAAGGTATTGCTCGACAAGCTTCTCAGTGGAGGTTCCCATCAACAGGCGCCGGGAGAAGCTGCTCAAGGCACTCGACGAGGCATCGCAACGCTACACCAGTTCCTGTGGTTCCCGTAAATCCCAAACGATCTGAGAAGATGGGGCTTGGCATTCTCCATCACCTCTGTGCCCTAGCGCTCGCCACGCTAACCGCGCCGGCTGCCGCCCTATCGTCACTCGTCAAAACACGAGCCGCTCTCCAGTTGGAAAACCTTGCGCTCCGGCATCAGCTTGGCGTTCTGCATCGCCCGGTGAAGAAGCCGAAGTTGACACCCCATTCGACCGGCTCCTCTGGGCATGGCTGTGCAGAGTGTGGCCTTATGGCGGCGCCTCTTATTTTCTCCGGCGATATGAACTATCTGGATGATTTTACGCTGAATGTGCTCTGCAATTCCGAGGTCATCGACGTCGACCAGGACGTCCTTGGCAAACAGGGCCGCATCGTCCGGCACACGGATGCCGAGTTTGTGCTGGCAAGACCGATGGCCGACGGTTCCCTGGCTGTCGGGTTCTTCAATCTGAGTAACGGCCAGAGAAATGTCGCCGCGACGTTGTCCGAACTCGGTCTTGCAGGCGGCTGCAGGGTTCGCGATCTCTGGCGCCAGCGGGACACCGGCGATTGCAACGGTCAATACACGGCCCCGGTCAAGGCGCCACTGGGTATCTCTCGTCCGCCTGTTTCCAGCGGCCGATAGCGGCCGATAATGACTTGCACTAGGTGGCCGCGCCCAAGCGGCAGGCAGCTATCAGAATGCCTCTGTGCTGTGATATGACTCAGTAGGGACAAAATAGGGATCGTTCGAGGCTCACACCTATGGCCGAATTGCAGAAACTGCACGATGCAATGCTGCGGGGAGATGCAAAAACAGCCGCAGCTGTCACTCGGGACGCCCTCGCCGAAGGCGCCGAACCTATGGAACTAATCAGTAAGCACATGATCCCTGCCATGGACGAAGTGGGCCGGCTGTTCCAGTGCGAGGCGTATTTTGTTCCGGAGCTGCTGCTCGCCGCCCGCGCGATGAAAGGTTCTCTGGAGCTCATCCGCCCACTGCTGGCGGCGCGCGGGCAGCGGCCATTGGGACGCGTGATTATCGGAACTGTAAAAGGAGACTTGCACGACATCGGGAAGAACATCGTAGCGTCCATGCTGGAAGGCGGCGGGTTCGAGGTGACCGATCTGGGCGCCGACGTTGCGTCGGATCGGTTCGTTGAGGCGATTCAACGATCCAACGCCAACCTCGTATGCCTGTCTGCGCTCCTCACTGTAACGATGCCGTCCATGCGGACCACTATCGAGGCATTGAAGCAGGCGGGCGTGCGCGAACGCGTGAAGGTACTGGTGGGCGGCGCCCAGTGACGCGCCAATTTGCCCAGCAGATCGGCGCTGACGGCTATAGCGAGGACGCGCCGGGAGCCGTGGCGCTCGCCCGGCAGATGATAGCAGCCCTCTGACCTCCATTTCCCACTTTTTCCCACGTTCGGCCTGGCTGACAGGCCTTGGAACAGGCTGAAGCGGAGCAGGTGTGCCAATGGCTTACGGCTTGGGCGCTGCCTCAATGTCCATAGCCTGTTCTTAGCCTGTTAGCAGTCTTGCCGTTCACTGTCACCGCGCGGTACCTGAGGTGAGGTCGCTCGCTCCTGAGCCAGCGCCATAACAAACGGCAAGAATCGCCTTTTGATCCGGATAGCAAAAAGCGGAGTTCTTCGGGAATTTTGACTAACTGAAGTCGGTGAGCCGAATGGGTTCGATTCGGCCCGCCGCAAGGAGCAAGGCCAGGGCGAGCAAGTAGGCGGCGCCGACTCCGGCGAAGACTGAAGCATAGCCGCCAGCATCGACGACGCGCAACGAACCGTCAGCAAACACGATCTATGCGTTAGCACACCTGATCTTCAATTGACTCAACGGATCACTGGTCTCTGGGGTGGAGTGAATTCCATGGGGTTTGCGACGCCGCCGGGTGTTACTTATGAGGCCGAAGCCGGGGGGAGATGTGCTCGCCGGGAAGGCTTCCGTTGTCACGTGTTCGAACTGCTCAGGACTGGCGGCCGTGGCCGGCGTGTCCGCATCGGGATCGGGAAACACAGGGGGTACGCTGACGTTTACGAACGTCGCGGGGAACGGTCTAAGCCAGGCAACCCTCACGATTTACTACCAGCCGTTCGGCCACACGCCGATTCCGGCAACCATCACCGTGAATGGCACGGCGACCACGGTGATCTTCCCCGCGCCCCCAGCCGGCGCCGGCCAGGGGCGGTTGGTCCTGACTGTTCCGGGAGAGCGAATTGGTACCGTGTCAATTACCGGTTCACAGAGCAGCTCTTCCTCATCCCTGACAATCGACCGGATCACCGTCCAGTGACCCGAAGGCGTTCGGGCGTCTTGCGGCAGTTAGCCGCGAGCCGCTCCGGAACGTTTAATGCCATGCTTTCATTTTGGCTGCTTCGCGAGTGGCGTAGTCGGCACACCATTCAGGCTGCAGTAGCCAGCCAGATTGACGAGAGCCCTAACGTTCTTCGTCCCGAGGGAGCGAGTGTCCCGGAACGGAGCGCGATTCCTAGACGCTTGGCGACCAAGCAGGATCTATCCGGCAACGTCCTGTGGGCTGTCGGTGACCCCTGACCAGTTTCTCGGTAGTGGAGTAAATGGGCGGAATTCGTTATGTGAGACGTAGTAGCAGTTTAGATCAGCAACTGCTTGAGCGGGCCACCCGTGCCGGTACTTTGCGCCGTGGCCGCGGAATAACCTGCAAACGAGACAAGAATCGCGGCAGCTAACATTTTCGAATTTATTAAGTTGTTCATCGATTTTCCCCTGTGCCAGGGCCGGGTTTGGCCGGCCCCGGCATACCTTACTGGTCCAACTCATCCCCGCCGAATTGCTTCGCGTCATAAACGTTCGCGAGATCGGCCACCGCGGCATCGCGGGAACCGAGAGGCGGAACTCCAAAGCGGCGCTCGATGGTCGCCAGGATCGAGGTCGTATCGTATTGCGCGTGGTCGACAACATAGTTGCCTCGCAGGAACGGCGAAACAACCAGGGCCGGAACACGTGTCCCGGGGCCCCATTGATCGTGGACGCCGGGCGCACCACCCTGGCCGGGCGGCGGCACGTGGTCCCATTGCCCGCCGAATTCGTCGTAAGTCACGACCACCATCGTGTCCTTCGCACAGCGGCTGCCTTCTATGGCCTGAAGCAGCGCGACGAGATGGTCGCTGCCGCGCGTCTCGCTCGTGTAGCCCGGGTGCTCGTTCTCCGGTGCGATCGGCTTAACGAAACTAACCGAATTGAGCTTGCAAGCCTCAATCGAAGAATTCGCGAGCTGGATGAATTCCTGTTCGTCACGCAGATGCGCTCGCGCTTCCGTGCCGGGAGCGAAGGATGCGTAATAGTTGAACGCGTTGTGGTGGAACTGGAACTGCTTGTGCGGACAGTAGGGGAAGGAGGGGTTCGGACTCGAGGCCGGATCCGAGCAGGTCGGACCTTCGCCATTGGTCCAGCCCGGCGCGCCGACATCTCCGTCCGCATTCGACCACCCGCCCGAATACCACGCCCAGCTAATGCCCGCTGCGTTCAGTTCATCGCCGATCGTCACCCCGAACTGTGGAGGCAACTGCGGGCCCCCGCCATGGGGCTGGTATGTTGGTTGGATCGTATTGACCGCATAGTCGCCGCACGCTAGGCCCGCGATGGGCGACGGGCACACAACGGTTAGCCGGTCGTCCGTCACGGGCCCGGTCGTGTGGTAGAGCGGGTAATTGTTTGGCATTCCTTTCGCGTCCACAATCGAGTGCCGCTTAGGCGGCGCACCGGGCCAGATGGGCGTCGCCGCCGCGATCAGCCACTGATGATTGAGGAATGAACCACCGAACGCCGATTGAAAAAAGTTATCCAGCATAGCGTAGTGCGGATGTCCGTCGCTATGCAGGTATGCGTAGATGGGCAGCGCCCGCGTATCGTAGTAGCCCATCGTGAGGCCAACTGCGTCGCTGCCGGTCACGTAACGGTCCTGCTTCCCGCCGTCGAGTTGAAACTGTTCCTGATAAAAGCGGTGTACGAGGTCGCGCGTGCAACCTCCCGGCAGGTTGTCGGGACCCGGTGGTAGCGCGTTTGTGCCGGCCGCCGGTTTCGGACAGGTCTGCGCTGTGACTGGAATGTACGCGTCGATCTGAAACGGTGTGTTTGTGAAATGGCTTGCGAACATCGTTGCAGTGGTCGCGTCAAGGCAGTCGGCCGATAATGGCGGCGAGGTCAGGCTAAAGTCGTTCTGTAACAGGCAAGCGTATGGAGTGCCGGCCTGCCCGACTTGGATCGTATGCGCGGAATCAGCATTGGCGCGCCCATTCACGCCCTCCCACCCGCCATAGAGATTGTCGAAACTGTGGTTCTCCTGGTAAATGACTACGATGTGCTCGATCTTCGAGAGCTTGCCGTTCCGCGAGCTGTCGTTTACATCCGGAGCCTTGGTCGCCGCCAACGATTGCGAGCGGCCCGGAATGGCCAGGGCAGCCCAGAAAACGATGGCAATTGTTGCGTCCAAGAACTTCACGCCCTTCATAACTACCTCCTCAATCTGATAAGCGGAAAACGGGTCCCAAGAACACAACGTGCTAAGAATCGCGAAGAGCTACAGCAGCGATCACAACGAGGATGACGAGGCCGACGCCCACCCCAGCCAGAATATAGAGCGTGACCCTGCCGGCCTTCGAACCGCCCTCGACACCTTTGATCGACTTCAACTCATCGAAGGCTAGCTTTCGCTCATCGATCTTGTTCCCTGTAGCCACCTTCAGGGTGATTCCTTCGTTTGAGACCTCTACCAGCCGGCCTCGCAGCTTCTCTTTGGTCTTTAGCCGGACCTCAACAAGGGAGCCAGTAGGAATTGCGAGCGCCCGTTCTTTCAGATTGGCTTTCTGAGTCGTGGGCGTTTGCGCGTCACGTAGGGTCACAGCGTTTCTTGGTTTTCCAGGAAGCGAATTCACCGAAAGCAACCAGACCAGCAGAACCGAAAGGCATTGACGCATAGTGTTTTTCCTTCGAGCGCAGAATTCGTAAGCACGGGCTGTAGGACTCTTTCGGCCCTCAACCCTAATCAGCGGAAAACGGGCTCAAAAAACACGAGGGGGCGGAAGAATCTCTTGCCGGGCCGGCGCTATTTCCGGTTTCTGTGAGTGTTATAATCCCGGCAATCGGGTGAACGCCTGCTAGGTGACATATGCCCGCGGTTTCTACGCCCGGCATTACAGAACTGCTCGATGCCTGGAGCAGCGGAGACAAGTCGGCCCTTGACAGACTTGTGCCGATGATCGTTGAAGATCTGCGCCACATCGCGAAGCGTCACCTGGACCGCGAGCGCCGCGGGCATAGCTTACAGACCACGGCGGTGGTGAATGAAATGTATGTGCGGCTGGTTGGCATGAAAAAGGTCAACTGGAAGGGCCGCGCTCACTTCTTTGCGGCAGCCTCGAATGTGGTTCGCCGTATTCTGGTCGACGCAGCTCGCGCTCGCCAGTCTTACAAACGAGGCGGACACGTCGTCAAGGTCACGTTTGATGAGGCCCTTGTGGTCTCAGATCAGCGCAGTACGGACCTAGTGGCACTGGACGATGCCCTCACCACTCTGGCTGCCGTCGACCGTCGCAAGGCGAGAATGGTCGAGTTGCGATTTTTTGGCGGGCTCAGTGTCAGAGAGACAGCCGAGGTCCTCAATGTGGCGCCGAACACAATCCTGCGGGATTGGAAGCTGACAAAGGCGTGGTTAAGAGGCGAGATGCGGCGGATAAAGGGCCATGACTCCCGAGCGTTGGAAGCGAATTGAGCACCTCTACCATTCCGCTTTGCGGCGACCGGAAAGCGAGCGGATCGCTTACCTTCATCAAACTTGTGCCGATGATCCGGAACTGCTGCGCGAGGTGGTCGACCTTCTGCGGTCTCGTCAGACCGAAGATGGCCTCCTGAAGACTACGGCCTTGGCTGGTCTGGCTGGCGAGTTGGCGCAGGGTGTGGACTCCAGCCAGCCGGCTGGCAGGCTAATATCCGGCGACGCCATCTCCAGGCTCAGTCTGAGCCACATCCCAACCTCCTTGCTCGAGCAGGCTGCCACGCGGTTGTCCTGGGTCGCTCTAGTGTGCGCCGTTACGGCTGTGGTCATGGCGTTGATGCAAAACCTGCTGCAGCCCGAGGTCGCGCAGCTACAAAGACAACTCCACATTCGTATTAACACAGCCGTTGTCATCTGCTTGGCCCTCTTCATCTTCGCCTGCAGAACCCTCCGGTGGGCATCGGATCGAACCATTCTCCGCCTGGGGTTGATCTTCGAGGTGGTCGTTGGATTTGCCTTGGCTACGTTCGAGTATTCCCTGCCTTGGGATCCGCAACAGCCCGTAAGGGGCATCTCCTGGATGGCGCTCTGGATTGCGCTTTGCGGTCTTCTAATGCCGAATCGCCTCAGCGTGATGACGACCGCAACCATGGTCACGGCATCCATGGGCCCCCTCGCCTACCTGATCTTTCACGCGTCACCGATTCCCATCAATCGCCTGATTATCTGGAACTTTCCCAATTACCTGGTGGGTGTGGCGACGGCGCTCATCAGCCGGCGCCTCTACCACCTGGGGGTGCAGGTCGAGCAGGCCAAAGAGATGGGTAGCTACAAGCTGGAAACACTGATCGAAACAGGCGGAATGGGAGAAGTATGGCGCGCCCGTCACAGAATGTTGGCGCGCGACTCCGCCATCAAGCTGATCCGGCCGGACCTTCTGATTCGCAACGGCGAGAAGCAGGCTGCTGTGATACGCCGCCGCTTTGAGCACGAAGCTAAGACCACGGCTCTGCTCCGATCGCCGCACACCGTCGCGCTCTACGACTTCGGAACGTCCAAGGATGGCGGGTTCTACTACGTCATGGAATTGCTGGATGGCATCGATCTGGAAAAGCTGGTCCGGCAGTTCGGGCCGCAACCCCCATCACGGGTAATTCATATCCTGCGCCAGGCGTGCCACTCTCTGGCGGAGGCTCATCAGAGAGGGATGGTGCATCGCGACATCAAGCCCACCAACATCCTTCTTTGCCGTATGGGCATCGAATATGATTTCGTAAAGGTTTTGGATTTCGGTCTGGTCAAGACCATCATTGGCGAGGCGGAACCGCGCATGACCGCAGAAGGCTCGACTGCGGGGACACCGGCCTACATGCCGCCCGAAGTCGCTTTGAGCCGCGAGCCAATTGACGGCCGAGCGGATCTTTATGGGCTTGGCTGTGTTGCTTACTGGCTGCTGACTGGGTGTCTGGTGTTCGAGGAGAAGAGTTCCACGGCAACCATTTTGGCCCACGTGCAAAATACGCCGGTGGCGCCTTCCGAGAGGAGCGGAATTCCCGTACCGGCCTCGCTGGAGCGCCTGACCCTGGCCTGCCTGGCCAAGTCTCCGGCGGACCGCCCGACCGACGCTGAGACGCTCTCCCAGTTGCTCAAAGACTGCGCCGATGCAGGCTCTTGGACGCAGGAGGAAGCCGAGCAGTGGTGGCGCGTCAATCTGCCCACGAACGAACTTACACAGACTGCTGAATCCGCACGCGGAACATCAGCTCCAACGGATGTGTTGCAAAAACTTAGTGAACGAGTCTGCTAGGCTTCAGTTTCCATGATCAAACCGCGGCCAGCGCTGTTCAAGTGGCGACACTTCGAACCCGAGATTATTGTTTGCGCGGTGCGTTGGTA
>Ga0310810_10005065_pt1 | contig 14678 bp, 14 predicted proteins | sample NCmetagenome_FD_207641 | JGI IMG/M metagenome (GOLD analysis project Ga0310810, IMG submission 207641) | Soil microbial communities from experimental microcosm in Duke University, North Carolina, United States - NC | ecosystem: Engineered > Artificial ecosystem > Soil microcosm > Unclassified ... | reverse complement strand
AGGCATCACGCAGCACATCGGCGCCTATCAGGTTACCGCGCCGTCGGGCGCCAGGATCACGTTCATCGATACGCCGGGCCACGCCGCGTTCACCGCCATGCGCGCCCGTGGCGCCAAGGTGACCGACATCGTCGTGCTGGTGGTCGCTGGTGATGACGGCGTGATGCCGCAGACAATAGAGGCGATCCATCACGCCAAGGCCGCCAAGGTGCCGATCATCGTCGCCATCAACAAGATGGACAAGCCCGACGCCAATCCGCAGCGCGTGCGCACCGACCTCCTCCAGCACGAAGTGCAGGTGGAATCGTTGGGCGGCGATGTGGTGGACGTCGAGGTCTCGGCGATCAAAAAGCAGGGCATCGACAAGCTGCTCGAAATGATCGGGCTGCAGGCCGAAATTCTCGATCTCAAGTCCAACCCGGATCGCCCCGCCGAAGGCACCGTGATTGAAGCCAAGCTCGACCGCGGCCGCGGACCGGTCGCGACCGTGCTGGTGCAACGCGGCACCCTGCGGGTCGGCGATCTCGTTGTCGCCGGCGCCGAGTGGGGCCGTGTTCGTGCACTCATTTCGGATACCGGCGAGAACGTGCAGACCGCCGGTCCATCGACACCAGTTGAAGTGCCCGGTTTCTCCGGCACGCCGGAGGCGGGCGACCGCCTTGCCGTGGTCGAAAACGAGGCCCGCGCCCGCGAAGTCACAGACTATCGCGTCAGACAGAAGCGCGAAAATTCGGTGGCGCGCGCCGCCGGCATGCGCGGCTCGCTCGAACAGATGATGGCGCAGGCCAAGACCGCGGGCCGCAAGGAATTCCCGCTGGTGGTCAAAGCCGACGTGCAGGGGTCGTTGGAAGCCATCAATGGCGCCTTGGACAAGCTCGGCACCGAGGAAGTCGCCGCGCGCGTCCTTCACAGCGCGGTCGGCGGCATTTCCGAAAGCGACGTCACTTTGGCGGAAGCATCAGGCGTACCGATCATCGCCTTCAACGTGCGCGCCAACAAGGAAGCGCGCGAAGCGGCCGAGCGCGCCGGCATCGAAATTCGCTACTACAACATCATCTACGACCTCGTCGACGACGTGAAAAAGGCCATGTCGGGCCTGCTGCCGCCCACCTTGCGCGAAACCATGCTCGGCAACGCGCAGATCCTGGAGGTCTTCAATATCTCCAAGGTCGGCAAGATCGCCGGCTGCAAGGTCACCGACGGCACGGTCGAGCGTGGCGCGAACGTCCGGCTCATTCGCGACAACGTCGTCATCCATGAAGGCAAGCTGTCGCAGCTCAAGCGCTTCAAGGACGATGTGCGCGAGGTCGGCGCCGGGATGGAATGCGGCATGGCATTCGAGAACTACCAGGACATGCGCCAGGGCGACGTGATCGAATGTTACCGGGTGGAGCAGATTCAACGCTCGCTGTGAGTCCAAGTCTCACAGCGTCAGCTTAGAACGCCCGCTCATCATCAACCCGTCATGGCCGGGCTTGTCCCGGCCATCCACGCCTTCTCGTCGAAGAAGCAAGGCGTGGATGCCCGGCACAAGGCCGGGCATGACAGAATGGATTGTCATGCGTCAAAAAAAAGGCCACCGCGACCAAATTCCCGGCGGCTCGCAGCGGCAATTGCGGGTCGGCGAGCTGATCCGCCATGCGGTGGCGGACATGCTCACGCGCGGCGACGTTCATGATCCGGTGCTGGAGAGTCACATGATCACGGTACCGGAAGTCGCGGTCACCGCCGACCTGCGGCTCGCGACGATTTACGTGATGCCGCTCGGCGGCAAGGACACGCAACCCGTGCTCGATGCACTTGAGCGCAACAAGAAATTCCTGCGCGGCGAGATCGCGCACCGCGTCAATTTGAAGTTCGCCCCCGACATCCGCTTCCGGCTCGACGAGCGATTCAACGAGGCCGAGCGAATAAACAAACTTCTGCGCTCACCCAATGTGAAGCGAGACCTCGAAGGCGAAGACGAGTGACGAACGAAGCGTTGAAGAATCTCACTCGGCCTCATGGTGAGGAGCCGCCGCAGGCGGCGTCTCGAACAAGCAAGTCGGCTGTTGCCGACTTGCGCAGCAATATGTCGATCTCGGGTAAACCCGAGATCGATGGGCCGCCCCCGCCCTTCGAGACGCGCCCTGCGGGCGCTCCTCAGGATGAGGGCGGAGGAAAGCAGCAATTCCGCCGCGAGAAGCGCGACGTGCACGGCTGGGTCGTGCTCGACAAGCGGGTCGGCATGACCTCGACGCAGGCGGTCGGCATCGTCAAACGGCTGTTCAAGGCGAAACGCGCCGGGCACGCAGGGACTCTCGACCCATTGGCGTCAGGATGCCTGCCGATCGCGCTCGGCGAGGCCACCAAGACCGTGCCGTTCGTGATGGACGGCAAGAAGCTCTACCGCTTCACCGTGCAGTGGGGCGAGGAGCGCGACACGGATGACTCGGAAGGCCGAGTCATCGAGACAAGCCACCGCCGTCCCGGCGAAACCGAAATCCGCGCCGCCCTGCCCGCGTTCACCGGCGCCATCGTGCAGACACCGCCGCGTTTCTCGGCCCTCAAAGTCGCGGGCGAGCGCGCCTACGATCTCGCGCGTGAGGGCGAGGCGGTCGAGCTCGCGCCGCGCACCGTGCAAATTGATCGGTTGGAACTCGTCTCGGTTGTTTCGCCTGATCGCGCCGACTTCGAAGCCGAATGCGGCAAGGGCACCTATGTCCGCGCCATTGCCCGCGATCTCGGCCGCAAACTCGGCTGTTTCGGCCATGTTTGCGCGCTGCGCCGGCTCGCGGTGGGCCCGCTTGGCGAGAACACCATGATTTCACTGGAACATCTCGAGGCGATGTGCCAGAAAGCCGCGGCCGGCGAGGCTAGCCTCGCCGACGCGCTCATGCCCGTCGAGACCGCGCTGGACGACATCCCGGCGCTGGCCGTCAGCCGGGCGGATGCGGCAAGGCTTGCAAAAGGCCAAGCCGTTTTGTTGCGCGGACGGGACGCTCCGATTTTCACCGGAACGGTCTATGTGACGGCAGGCGGCCAGCTATTGGCGCTTGCCGAAGCGGATCACGGCGAGATCGTCCCCAAGCGCGTGTTCAACCTCGCCGGGCTCACAGGCAGCGCGGCGTTACGAAAGGAAGAGTGACCGATGTCGGTGACAGGCAGCCGCAAGGCTGAAGTGATCAAGGAATATGCCCAGAAGCCCGGAGACACCGGGTCGCCGGAAGTGCAAGTCGCGATCCTCTCCGAGCGCATCAATAATCTCACCGAGCATTTCAAGGCCCACGTCAAGGACAACCATTCCCGCCGTGGCCTGCTCAAGATGGTGAGCCAGCGCCGCACGCTGCTCGACTATCTGCGGCGCACCAACGAGAAGAGCTACAAGTCGTTGATCGAAAAGCTCGGCATTCGCCGATAATTTTGCGCGCGGGAATTCGCCCGCGCGTTCCGCGAGCGGATGCTTCTGATAATCGCATTCGCTCATTGTCAGGCTGAGTGCCTGACGTTCACGGGAGCCGCCGAAAGGGTTCGCCGGCTCGCCACGGCAAGGCTTGAACGCCATGGCAGGATCGCAAGACGCTGTTACTTCCGCGCAACCGCGCGGCAGCCTCTCGCCGTCTTGCTCATGGCTTTCGGCTCGCGCCGAAACACATGATGAAAGACGAAGACAATGTTCGACAAGCATACCGTTGAGCTCGATTGGGGTGGCCGCAAGCTAACGCTCGAAACCGGCCGCGTGGCGCGCCAGGCAGACGGCGCGGTGCTCGCCACTTACGGTGAAACCACAGTGATCGCGACCGTGGTCGCGGCGAAGCAGCCGCGCGAGGGCGTCGACTTCCTGCCGCTCACCGTCGACTACCAGGAAAAATTCTACGCCGCGGGCCGCATTCCCGGCGGGTACTTCAAGCGCGAAGGCCGGCCGACCGAGAAGGAGACTTTGGTCTCCCGCCTGATCGACCGTCCGGTGCGGCCGTTGTTTGCCGACGGTTGGCGCAACGAGACGCAGGTGATCGTCACCACGCTGTCCCACGACCTCGAAAATGATCCGGACATTCTCGCGATGGTGGCGGCGTCCGCCGCGCTCACGCTGTCGGGCGCGCCGTTCATGGGCCCGATCGGCGCTGCGCGTGTCGCCTTCGCCAACAACGAATACATCCTCAATCCGACCCTGGAGGAAATGAAGGAAAGTCAGCTCGATCTCGTCATCGCCGGCACGCAGGACGCCGTGATGATGGTGGAGTCCGAGGCGAAAGAGCTGCCGGAAGACATCATGCTGGGCGCCGTGATGTTCGGCCACCGGCACTTTCAGCCCGTCATCGAGGCGATCATCAAGCTCGCCGAGAAGGCCGCCAAGGAGCCGCGCGAGCTCACGGTCGTCGACAACAAGGACCTCGAGCAGGAGATCCTCGGCCTCGCCGAAAAGGATCTGCGTGCAGCCTATGCGATTTCCAAGAAGCAGGATCGCTACGCTGCGGTCGGCGCCGTGAAAGACAAGGTGTTGGCGCACTTCTTCCCTGAGGGCCAAGAATCAGACCTTGGGCCGAAATACGACAAGCTTCGCGTCGCCGGCGTGCTCAAGGAGCTCGAGGCCAAGATTGTCCGTTGGAACATTCTCGACACCGGCAAGCGCATCGATGGCCGCGACACCAAGACCGTGCGGCAGATCGTGGCGGAAGTCGGCATCTTGCCCCGCGCCCATGGCTCGGCACTGTTCACCCGTGGCGAGACCCAGGCTTTGGTGGTCACCACGCTCGGCACCGGCGAGGACGAGCAGTTCATCGACGCGCTGCAAGGCACCTACAAAGAGACGTTCCTGCTGCACTACAACTTCCCGCCGTTCTCGGTCGGCGAAACCGGGCGCATGGCGGGGCCGAAGCGCCGCGAAATCGGCCACGGCAAGCTGGCGTGGCGCGCGCTGCATCCGATGCTGCCCTCGAAAGAGGAGTTTCCCTACACCATCCGCGTCGTCTCCGAGATCACCGAGTCGAACGGCTCGTCCTCGATGGCAACGGTGTGCGGCTCTTCGCTCGCCCTCATGGACGCCGGCGTCCCGCTCAAGCGGCCGACCGCCGGCATCGCCATGGGCCTCATCCTCGAGGACAAGCGCTATGCCGTCCTCTCCGACATTCTCGGCGACGAGGATCATCTCGGCGACATGGACTTCAAGGTGGCCGGCACCGAGCAGGGCATCACCTCGCTGCAGATGGACATCAAGATCGCCGGCATTACCGAGGAGATCATGAAGGTCGCGCTCGCCCAGGCGAAGGACGGCCGCCTGCACATCCTCGGCGAGATGGCTAAAGCGATTACCGCCGCGCGCGCCGAGCTCGGCGAGCACGCGCCGCGCATCGAATCGTTCAAGATTCCGACCGACAAGATCCGCGAAGTGATCGGCACCGGCGGCAAGGTGATCCGCGAGATCGTCGAGAAGACCGGCGCCAAGATCAACATCGAAGACGACGGCTCGGTGAAGGTCGCCTCCGCCAACGGCGAGTCGATCAAGGCGGCGATCAAGTGGATCAAGTCGATCGCCTCCGATCCGGAGCCCGGCACGATCTACGACGGCACCGTGGTCAAGGTGATGGACTTCGGCGCCTTCGTGAACTTCTTCGGCGCCCGCGACGGCCTCGTTCACATCAGCCAGCTCGCGCCGCGCCGCGTCAACAAGACCAGCGACGTGGTCAAGGAAGGCGACAAGGTGAAGGTGAAATTCCTCGGCATGGACGAGCGCGGCAAGGTGCGCCTGTCGATGAAGGCGGTCGATCAGCAGACCGGCGAGGACATCGAGAACAAGCCGCGGCCTCAGGACGAACAGCCGCAACAGGCGGCGGGCGGCGCAGCGGAGTAGCCCCTCATCTCAGAAAATCAAAGGGGCGGCTCTTTAGCCGCCCTTTTTTATTGGCCGCATGGTTCGAGACGCGCCGGAGCCTGTCATCGGGCCGCGCTTCGCGCGGGCCCGTTGGGCGCTCCTCACCATGAGGTTTGAGAGCTATAGACCCTCATGGTGAGGAGCCGCGCGTAAGCACGGCGTCTCGAACCATGCGGCCCCGCACTATTTCAAAAATTCCAGCAGCAGCTTGTTGACCCGCTCCGCCGCCTCGCGCGTCGGAAAATGACCGACGCCGTCGAGCACATGGCGCGCATAGCCGCCGGTGAAATGCTTGTCCTTGCCGGCCGTCGTCTCCGGCAATGTCACGCTGTCGGCGCCGCCCTGGATCATCAAGGTCGGGACCGAGATGGCTTTGGCCGCCAATAGTAAGTCGTCGAGCTCGGCATAGTGCGGGTCCTTCGGCGCTTCGCCCCAACGCACCCGGTAAGAATGCACCGTAATCTCGGCCCAATCGGGATTTTCGAATGAACGCGCCGTGCGCTCGAACTCGGCCTCGTTGAACCAGCCTTTCGGCGCCCAGGTCTCCCACATGATGCGCGCGAACGCCTTGCGCTGAGCGTCCAAGGCTTTGGCGCCGCGCTCGGTCGCCATGAACCACTGGTACCAATACTTGATCGCCTGGCTGAGATGAGGCGTGGGCAAAGGACCCGGCTGCCAGCCGACCGCCATCGCGACGATGCGCTTGACCCGCTGCGGCGCAAGAATGGCGAGCGCGTAGGCGATGCGCGCGCCCCAGTCGTGACCAATCACGGCGAAAGTCTTGACGTTGAGCGCGTCGGCCAAATCGAGCGCGTCCTGCGCCATCGCCACCATCTCGCCAGAGCGGATCGTGTCTTTTGAGAGGAAAGTCGTCTCGCCGAAGCTCCGCAGCCACGGCACGATGGTGCGGAAGCCGGCTCCGTTCAGAGCGGGCGCGACCTTGTCATAAGTGCGCACATCATCCGGCCAGCCGTGCAGCAGCAAGACCGGCGTGCCGTCTTCCGGTCCGTCAGTCTCGTAGGCGACGCGAAGTAGCGGCGTGCTCACGAATTGGGGCATGACCCCAATCGTGACACACGATGATGATCAGGACTAGCGTCGGCGGCGTCTTGCGGGCCGGCGCGGCAGGATACGCGCTGGCAATGCCGTCTGCAGCCAACTCGAGATCCAGCCACCGATCGCGCCGCCGATGAGCGGCGCGAGCCAGAACGCCCACAGGCAATTGAGCGGCACCGCGCCGCCGAAGATCGCGGTAGCGGTGGAGCGCGCCGGATTGACGGAAGCGTTGGACACCGGGATTGCAACCAGATGAATGAGCGTGAGCATCAGGCCGATCGCAATCGGCGCGAAGGTGCCGGGCGCATTAGGCGAGGTCGCGCCGACGATGACGACCAGAAACAGCGCGGTGCAGACCACTTCGATCAAAAACACCGACGCAAGCGAGAAGTGGCCGGCGCCGCCATAAAGATTGGAGATCGCGACAAAGTCGTTCCACCGGCCGGTCGGCGCGCCCTTGAGGATCACGTAAAAGACGCCCGCTGCGCAGATGCCGCCGATCACCTGCACCACGATGTAGGGAATGATCCTGTCAGGGTTGAACCGCCCGGCCACCGCAAGGCCGACCGTTACTGCTGGATTGAAGTGGCCACCGGAAATGTGGCCCACCGCAAAGCACATCGCGAGCACCGACAGGCCAACCGCAAATGCGATCGCAACCAAGCCGGCCGAAGGCGCCGAGAACAGCGCCGCACCGCAGACGGCGCTGACCAAGGTAAAGGTGCCGATGAATTCCGCCGCAAGCTCGCGCTCGTTCCATTCCATGGCTCGTCTCCCGCGCCCTGTTCCCGGCAGGGCCGGGAATCGCTCAGGCGGCGAAGTTCCTGCCTGGAGCATGAAAGCGCAATCGGCGATCCATGCCAGACCGCCGTTTCACCACAGGTTTTTGCCTCTCCCCTCATCCTGAGGAGCCCGAGCGCAGCGAGGGCGTCTCGAAGGATGAGGCCCGGATTTCAGCCTGTGGGACCTCATGGTTCGAGACGCGCCTAACGGCGCTCCTCACCATGAGGGTTGGCCGCGATAGCTACTGCGCGGCGTCTTTGGTGATCGGCTCATTGGCGCGGTCGCGCAAGGAGTCCGGCTGCGGCATCGCAATGATGTTGTAGCCGCAATCGACGAAGTGGACTTCGCCGGTCACGCCACCGGACAGATCGGACAGCAGATAGAGCCCGGCGCCGCCGAGCTCATCCAGGCTTACGCCACGGCCGAGCGGCGAGTGCTGCTGCTGATAAGCGAACATGAAGCGGGCATCGTTGATGCCCGCGCCGGCCAAGGTGCGGATCGGCCCAGCCGAAATCGCGTTGACGCGAATGCTCTGTTTGCCGAAATCGACGGCGAGATAGCGCACCGACGCCTCGAGCGCCGCCTTGGCGACCCCCATCACGTTATAGTTCGGCATCGCGCGCTCACCGCCGTTGTAAGTGAGCGTGATCATGGAGCCGCCCGGCTGCATGATCGCGGCGGCGCGTTTCGCTACTTCGGTGAACGAGAAGCAGGAGATCACCATTGTGCGAATAAAATTTTCGCGCGTCGTGTCCGCGTAACGGCCCTTGAGCTCGTTCTTGTCGGAGAAGCCGATGGCGTGGACGACGAAGTCGAGCGCGCCCCACTGCTTGCCGATATCGCTGAACACCGCATCGACCGTCTCGATCTTCTCGACATCGCACGGCAGCACCAGCTCGGCACTCACCTGCGCCGCAAGCGGCCGCACCCGCTTTTCCAGCGCCTCGCCCTGATAGGTAAAGGCCAGCTTGGCGCCATGCGCATGCAGTGCGCGTGCGATTCCCCAGGCGATCGAATGGTCATTGGCGACGCCCATGATCAGGCCGCGCTTGCCCTGCATCAGCGCTGTCATGGCAACCTCTCTCCGTCATGCTGAGGTGCCTGAGCGCAGCGAGGGCCTCGAAGGATGACGGGCAAAACGTGGGCCGTCGCCCACGCATGTCGGGTGTACCCGACATGCGATTTGATGTGCGCAAGTCGGCCAAGGCTGACTTGCGATGGCTCGGCAACTGCGCTGCCTCGCACCTCAGGGTGACGGATCAAGGCTTGCGCTCGCATCAAAATCATGCGTCGAGCCTCTTGAACACGACGGAGGCGTTGGTGCCGCCGAAGCCGAACGAGTTGGAGAGCACGTGGCCGAGCCTGGCGTCGTCGCGGCGCTCGCGCACGATGTTCATGTCGCTCATCGCCGGATCGAGATTTTCGATGTTGGCGCTCGCGCAGATGAAGCCGTTCTGCATCATCAGCAGCGAGTAGATCGCCTCCTGCGCGCCCGCGGCGCCGAGCGAGTGCCCGCTCAGCGATTTCGTGGCCGAGATCGGCGGACATTTGTCGGCGCCGAATACGTCGCGGATCGCTTCGATTTCCTTGAGGTCGCCGATCGGCGTCGACGTGGCGTGCGGATTGATGTAGTCGATCGGGCCGCGCAGGTCTTTGAGCGCGAGCTTCATGCAGCGCGCCGCGCCCTCCCCGGACGGCGCCACCATGTCTTCGCCATCCGACGTCGCGCCGTAGCCGGCGATTTCCGCATAGATCTTGGCGCCGCGCGCCTTCGCATGCTCGAGCTCTTCCAGCACCAGCACGCCGGCGCCGCCGGCGATCACAAAGCCGTCGCGATCGGCGTCATAGGCGCGCGAAGCCTTTTCCGGCGTGTCATTGAAGTGAGTCGACATCGCGCCCATCGCATCGAACATGTCGGAGAGCGTCCAGTCGAGCTCCTCCGAACCGCCGGCGAAGATCATGTCCTGCTTGCCCCACTGGATCAGCTCGGACGCGTTGCCGATGCAGTGATTACTGGTCGCGCAAGCCGACGCGATCGAGTAGTTGACGCCCTTGATCTTGAACCAGGTCGCGAGCGTCGCCGACGCGGTCGAGGACATCGCCTTAGGCACAGCGAAAGGTCCGACCCGCTTGGTGTTGCCCTTCTCGCGGGTGATGTCGGCGGCGGCGACAATCGTCGAAGTCGAAGGCCCGCCCGAGCCCATCACGATGCCGGTGCGTTCGTTGACAATGTCTTTTTCCTCAACGCCGGCGTCGCGGATCGCCTGCTCCATCGCGACGTGATTCCACGCCGAGCCCGGCCCGAGAAAACGCATCGCGCGGCGGTCGACCGTGCCGGCCGGATCGAGCGTCGGCGCGCCGTACACCTGGCAGCGGAACCCATGGCTGGCGAATTGCTCGGCGCGCGAGATGCCGGATTTGGCCTCGCGCAGGCTCGCCAGAACTTCCTGGGTGTTGTTGCCGATGGACGAAACGATGCCCATCCCGGTGACGACAACGCGTCTCATGCCCTAAAATCCACGCCGGTCACTTCAGGCGCCGCTCGGCTGCGCTATCTGATCCTGTCGGAACAAACCGACTTTCAAGTCGATCGCCTTGTAGATGATGCTGCCGTCGGCCGAGAGCCAACCGTCGGCGATGCCCAGCACAAGCTTCGAGCGCATCACCCGCTTGATGTCGAGCCCATAGATCACCTTCTTCATGGTCGGCAGCACCTGGCCGCTGAACTTGAGCTCACCGAGACCCAGCGCGCGGCCGCGGCCTTCCGAGCCGAGCCAGCCGAGGAAAAACCCGAGCAACTGCCAGAGCGCATCAAGGCCGAGACAGCCCGGCATCACGGGGTCACCCTTGAAGTGGCAGAGGAAGAACCAGAGGTCCGGCTTGATCTCGAGTTCGGCACGCACCACGCCCTTGCCGTGCTCACCGCCCTGCTCCGCGATCTCGGAAATCCGGTCGAACATCAGCATCGGCGGCAGCGGTAACTGCGCGTTGCCGGGGCCGAACATCTCGCCGCGCCCGCACGCCAGCAGGTCTTCGTATTCGAAAGTGCTGCGCCGGTTTTCCATCGGCGGGGTGTCTCCACGCTGGGCAGCGGACTGTGGGGCCATGCGAATTTCCTAACATAGGGTGCTAAAGCGGCAAAGACAGCGCGATTGCGGCCATATTTCCGGCCTCATAGTGAGGCAAATGCGCGGATCGGGGCGCCGGTTGCATCTCAATTGCGAAGGCGTATATGTTCTGCGCGCCACGCCGCGCGGAAGCATCGGTATTTATTGGACTTTTGAGCGTTTCTAATGAACCAGACGCGTACCATGGTGATCAGTTCGGCCGGCAAGCAGAGCCAGACGCCGGCATCTGGCCGTGACGATCTCAACGGCTGCCCATGGCACGATGTGAAAGCGATGTTGCGCTCGGTCGGCTTGCGCCCCACCCGTCAGCGCATGGCGCTTGGCTGGCTGTTGTTCGGAAAGGGCGACCGGCACCTCTCGGCCGAAATGCTCTATGAAGAGGCGAGCCGCGCCAAAGTGCCGGTATCGCTCGCCACCATCTACAACACGCTGCACCAATTCACCGAGGTCGGCTTGCTGCGGCAGGTCGGCGTTGACGGTTCCAAGGCTTATTTCGACACCAACGTCTCCGAGCACCACCACTTCTTCCTTGAAGACGCAGACGCCATCGTCGATATCCCAAATGCCGAAGTGATGCTCGGCAAGATGCCGGAAGCGCCCGAGGGCTACGAGGTCGCGCGCGTCGACGTGGTCGTGCGGTTGCGGCGCAAGGGCGACAACAAGTAATTCCAAAATTATCGCTGAGCGTTTAATGGAACACCGGCGTTGCTGCCGGTGTTTTTGTCTCAGCAAGAAGGAGACCGCATGCTCTGGCGCAACAGCAACAGTTCGCTTCCCGCCCTCTCGTTTGCCGATCCCGTCGCGGCGAGCCTGACCGACACATTACTGCTGGTCGCACGCATCTTTCTTGGCGTGATCTTCGTCCACTATGGGTACGGAAAGCTGCTCAACATCGCTGGATATGGCGCCAGCTTTCCTGCGCGCGGAATTCCGGCCTGGCTCGCTTATGTCGCGGTTCCGATCGAGTTCTTTGGCGGCGTGGCGCTTATCCTTGGGCTCGCTACACGCTATGTGGCAATCCTGATGACGGTCTTTGTTATCGTCGCGACGGCGATCTCGCATCGATATTGGGAGTTCACCGACGCCGCGCGCAGGGGAGCGCAGGAGGGAAATTTCTACAAGAACCTGACGATGCTTGGCGGCTTCGCGCTTCTATTCGTGACCGGCGCCGGACGCTTCAGCCTCGATGGCTGGCTGCGCAAGCGCTGAGCTATTCGACTTTCTCGTTCGGGTACGCGCCCCATAGCCGCTCCTGACGGACATAGCCGTCGAAGCTCTTGCCATTGATGCGGCACCAGGCACCGGTGCAGGACTTCAGCGCCGCCAACACGCCTGACTGTAATTTTGCGACAATCGGCGAGCTTTCGTCCGCGCTTTCGTAAAGCGGCACCAGCTCGTCCTTGTTTTTCGGTACGATCACGGCGGTCCGGCGGCCCGACAATAATGAGTGATACACCCAGCCTTCCGAGCCTTCCCAGTCGCGGATGCGCCTCCAGTTCTCGAATTCGGCGGTGATCTCGACCGGCATGCCGACGCGGGTGTAGACCCAGCGCACGTCCTGATCCTTGTTGGGGCCGCCCCGCACATTGACGCGATCCGACTTCAGGCTGACGAAACGCGGTACCGGCAGTCCGCTGACCGAGCCCGTGGTCTCACCGCCCGCCGCCAGCACCGGACGCAATTGCAACAGCGCACAAAGAGCCGCCGCCAGCAGCGCGCCGCATAGCCGCGTGCTTTGTCTTGTCACCGCCATCTGATAGGAAGAACGCAGAAAGTGCCCATGGATGCTGGACTTGAAGCCCCGGCGCACTTTGGGTGAATCCGGTTAAAGAGGCCTGAACAGGCCCTGCGCGCGAGCGACATGCCAAAAACGAAGAAGCCGCTTGTCATCGTCACCCGCAAGTTGCCCGACGGCGTGGAACTGCGGATGCGCGAGCTGTTCGATGCCCGGTTCAACGCCGACGACAAGCCGATGACGGCGGCGGAACTCGTCGAGGCGGTGAAGACGGCGGATGTGCTGGTGCCGACCGTCACCGACCGGATCGATTCATCGGTTCTCTCCAAAGCAGGCGAGCAATTGCGGCTGATCGCGCAGTTCGGCAACGGCGTCGACAATATCGACGTCGCAACCGCCAATCAGCGCGGCATTACCGTGACCAATACGCCGGGCGTGCTGACCGAGGACACTGCCGACATGACGATGGCGCTGATTTTGGCGGTGCCGCGCCGGCTTGCCGAAGGCTCAACCGTCCTCACCGGCGACAAGGACTGGCATGGTTGGACTCCGACCTGGATGCTCGGCCACCGCATCTGGGGCAAAAGGCTCGGCATCATCGGGATGGGGCGGATCGGCCAGGCGGTGGCTCGGCGCGCCAAGGCGTTCGGCCTGCAGATCCACTATCACAACCGCCGCCGGGTCGCCCGCAAGATCGAGGAGACGCTCGACGCCACCTACTGGGAGAGCCTCGACCAGATGCTGGCGCGCATGGACATCGTGTCGGTGAACTGTCCGCACACGCCGGCCACCTATCATCTGCTGTCGGCGCGGCGGCTCAAGCTGATGCAGCCCGAGGCTTACATCGTCAACACAGCGCGCGGCGAGATCATCGACGAGAACGCGCTGGTGAGGTTGATCGACGCCGGCGACATTGCCGGCGCCGGCCTCGACGTTTTCGAGCACGAACCGGCGGTCAATCCGAAGCTTCTGAAGCTCGCCAAGGCCGGCAAGGTCGTGCTGCTGCCGCACATGGGCTCCGCGACACTCGAAGGCCGCGTCGACATGGGCGAGAAGGTGATCATCAACATCCGCACCTGGATGGATGGCCACCGGCCGCCCGACCGTGTGCTGCCCAGCATGTTGTGATTGCCGCGCGTTCGCGCAGCTTAGCGGACATCCGCCGTTCGACGCGCCGATCCGCCAAACCCATGCCGGAACACGACCCAGGCGAACAATATCATTCCGACAAGCACAATCAGCGAGCCGATGATTGCGATTGGCTCGAACTGCGGTCCGACCAGGAGCACGAGTGCAACTCCGACCGGAAAAAGCACGGCGCCGATCACAGCGACCCACGCCTGGATCGTGGCGAGCCGCGTCGCGGCTGCTTCAGGCACGGCATTGTAATAGAGGCCGGCAAGAAATAACGCGACGAAGCCCAGCAGATTGAGATGGGCATGGGCCGGCATCAGCCGGAAATCCTGGGTTATGCCCATCCCGATGCCGAGACCGAGACCGACCAAGATCATAATCACGCTGACGCGAAGCAGATTGGACGCAAGCATTGTGGTTCCCGTTTTTTATGCGAACCAACGCGGCGTCGCCCCGAACCGCGCCGGCGCGCGTTCGTGCCCTCATCCGACTTCATCGACGTGAAGCGCGGCCTGTCAAGTGTTTTCTACCGCACGTCTAGTTGTGAATCGAAAGATCCTTGATCGTCGGGTGCTCGCCGCTGAGCGGATTGTTCGGATCCCACTCGTAGTGCGTGGTCTCGAACCGCATGTCGCGCGCATCAATCATCAGCAGCCGTCCGACCAGGCCTTCGCCGAAACCGACAATCTCGCGAATCACTTCGAGCGCCATCAATGAGCCGAGCACACCGGGCAATGCGCCGAGAATGCCGGCTTCGGCGCAAGCGGGAATCGTGCCGGGCGGCGGTGGCTCGGGGAAAAGGCAACGGTAGGTCGGGTTTGGCTTTCCGGACGCATCTTTCTCGTGCGCGCGGATCGTGGTGAGCGAACCGTCGAACACACCGAGGGCCGCGGTGACCAGCGGCTTCTTCGCAAAATAGCACGCGTCGGAGACGAGATAGCGTGTCTCGAAATTGTCGCTGCCGTCCACGACAAGGTCGTGAGCGGCGATC
>Ga0310810_10005064_pt1 | contig 14678 bp, 11 predicted proteins | sample NCmetagenome_FD_207641 | JGI IMG/M metagenome (GOLD analysis project Ga0310810, IMG submission 207641) | Soil microbial communities from experimental microcosm in Duke University, North Carolina, United States - NC | ecosystem: Engineered > Artificial ecosystem > Soil microcosm > Unclassified ... | reverse complement strand
GCTGGGGACTGTTTGGAGCGGGAGTCGCCCTCGCGGTGGTTGCACTGGTAGGCGCGGTGAGGAAAAGGGGGTGAGGTCGCGCCCGGCGCGACACTACCTCCCGCTGTCCCCCGCGGCTTGGGCCGAGTCGCCGGGCCAGGCAGGCCAGGGCTTACCCCACGCGTCGGGTGCGGGCCGACCGAAGCTCGGTGGGGGGTAGGCCGGTTGGCTGTTGTCCGGCTTGCTGCTAGTGGTTGCCGGATTGCTGGTGCCGGTGCCTGGGTTCGGCGGCGGTGCAGGTTGACCGGACGGCTTCGCGGTGGTGTCGACCTGACCAGTCTCCACCGGAGTACGGTCCGCGCGGCCCGATCGAGACGCATTGGTCGTGACCGCATCGACTCCACCATGGCTCGCGCAGTCTTGAGCGGAGGCGCTTGTGCCGTCCCGGCATATGACTTCCGGCTGCTTTGGTTTCCTCGCCGCACTCGCTGCGGCGCTATCCAACGTTGACGCCTGGGCTTGAAGTGACGCCGGTACGACGAGCAACGCCAACGTCAGAGACCACCGGGGCAGATCAGCTCGACTCATGCTTTCCTCCTCCTACGATTTGTATGCTCCAGCATTGCGGGCAGTGCCGGTGCGCAGATGTAATCGGCGTCACCGTAGCCAATAAGACAAGCCTGCGCCACTGTTGCCGGAGCGGTCGCGTCGGCCTGCCGGGCGCGTCAGCGCCCCGGGTTCCTGGGTCGCGTTGACCGATCCTGCATCAGCGCGAGTTGCCAGAGCGGGAGCCCCGAAGGGCGCGTCTGAGCGCGCGTCGGAAACCGGGGCGACGTCGGCTCGAGACGGAGATGCCGGCACGGACGGCCCCGGGTTCCGGCGGTCGCGCTCTGCAGCGCCCGGTAGGGGCTTCTGCTCTGGTGCGAGCGCCTCTCTGCAGCGTCCCGTCGGAACCTCAGCTTGGTGCGAGCGCCGAAACCCTGCGCTACGCCGGCGCCGGCGCCGCCGCCTCGCCTCTCTCCGCCGCGCGCCTCGGCCTCCGCTTGAAGAGCCGCTGCTGCAGCTCGTCGAAGTAGGTGTAGAACACCGGAGTCACGTACAGCGTGACCAGCTGGGAGAACGCCAGCCCACCCACCACGGCCACGCCGAGCGGCCGACGAGTCGCCGCGCCGGCACCCCATCCCACCGCGATAGGAAGCGCTCCCATGAGCGCCGCCATCGTGGTCATCATGATGGGACGGAAGCGGACGCTCGCCGCCTCCAGAATCGCCTGTTCCGGGGTCCTCGCCCCGCTCCGCTCCGCCTCGAGCGCAAAGTCGATCATCATGATCGCGTTCTTCTTCACGATCCCGATCAGCATGACGATGCCGACGAACCCGTACACGTCGAGATCGAGCCCGCACGCCATCAGCGTCACCAGCGCCCCGAACGCCGCGAAGGGAAGCCCGGTCAGAATGGTGATCGGGTGGACGAAGCTCTCGTACAGCACGCCCAGAATCACGTAGATCACGAACACCGCGAGCACCAGCAGCAGCACGAGTCCCTGCTGGGTGTTCATGAACGCCTGAGCGGTCCCGGAGAAGCTTGCGGCCACGGCCGGCGGCAATATCTGAGCTGCCTCGTGCTCTACCGAGGCGACCGCCGTGCCAAGCGATACCTTGGGCGCCAGGTTGAACGAGATGGTCACCGCGGGCAGCTGGCCCGAGTGGTTGACCGTCACCGGCCCCACACCTACGTGAAAAGTCGCAACTGCGTTCAGCGGCACCATCGTGCCGTTCGACGCCCGGACCCACAGCGAGCCAAGCGAGGGGACGTCCCGCTGGAACTGGGGCAACAGCTCCATCACCACCCAGTACTCGTTGGTGGAGGTGTAGATCGTCGAGACCTGTCGCTGCCCGAAGGAGTCGTAGAGCGTGTTCTCGATCTCGGTCGCCGAGACACCCAGCTGACCCGCATGCTCGCGGTCGATGTCCACCGTGACCTGGGGGCTCTCGATCAGCAGGTCGCTGGTCACGTCCGTCAGCTGAGGCAGTTGCCGGAGCCGAGCCTCGAGCGCGCGGGCCGAGCGGTCGAGGGTCGCGATATCTCCGCTCTGGAGGGTGTACTGGTAGAGGCTCTTGGAGGCGAGCCCGCCGATCGAGATCGCCGGCGGATTCTGCACGTAGACGGTGACACCCGGCACGGCCTGCACCGCCTGGGTGAGGTCCCGCGCGATCTGATCGGCGCTCCGGCGTCGCTCGGCGATGGGCTTGAGATCGATAGTGAGCTGACCCTGATTGGCCGCCGCCGTCGTGCCCACTGACGACGTCACCGACCGCACCCCCGGATCGCGCGCCACGATCGCGGCCACTTCCCGTTGCGCCGCCACCAGGGCGTCGAACGACACGCCCTCGGCGGCTTCGGTGGTCGCCAGGAGCTGAGCCGTGTCGTCGGTCGGGAAAAGGCCCTTGGGGATGAGCCAGAAGAGCCACGCCGTCGCAATCAGAATCACCAGCGAGAACGCCAGCGTGGCCCCACGGTGTTGCATGATCCACTCGAGGCTCCGCCGATACCGCTGCAACGTGCCCTCGTAGATCCGCTCGGTGACCACATACAGTCGGCCTCGGTGCGCGCCATGCTGGGGCCGGAGAAAGCGACTCGAAAGCATCGGCGTCAGGGTGAGCGACACGAAGCCGGAGACCAGAATCGAGACCCCGATCGTCACCGCGAACTCGTGGAACAGCTTCCCGATGATCCCGCCCATGAACAGGATCGGGATGAACACCGCCGCCAGCGACAGCGTCATCGACAGAATCGTGAACCCCACTTCGGCTGCGCCGTCGATCGCCGCCTGGAGCTTGGGCTTTCCCATCTCCAGGTGGCGGACGATGTTCTCCAGCATCACGATGGCGTCGTCCACCACGAATCCCACGGCCAGCGTGAGCGCCATCAGCGAGAGGTTGTCGAGGCTGTAGCCCAGCAGGTACATGACCGAGAACGTGCCGATGATGGACATCGGAAGCGCCAGGCTGGGAATTACTGTCGCGGAGAGGTTCCGGAGAAAGAGGAAGATCACCAGCACGACGAGCGCGAGCGTCAGCTCGAGCGTGAACGTGACGTCGTGGACCGAGGCCTGAATCGTCTCCGAGCGATCGTAAAGCGTCTCGACCCGCACCCCAGGCGGGATCTCCTGCCGGACTTGTTGGAGCGCCGCCTCCACCCGCCGCGCGACCGCTACCGTGTTGGTGCCCGGCTGTCGCTGCACCGCCAGCACGATTGCCCGTGACTGTCCGTACCAGCTCGCCGTCTTGTTGTTCTGTACATCGTCGCTGATCCGGCCCACTTCCCGGAGATGCACCGGAGCGCCGTTCCGGTAGGCCACGATCAGCTCCCGGAACGCGTCGGCATTCTCGAGCTGGCCCGTGGCCTGCACCGTGAGCGCGGTCTTGGGTCCCCAAAGCACCCCGGTGGGCAGGTTGATGTTCTGATTGCCGACGGCGGTCGCCACGTCCTCGAGTCCCAGACCTCGCGACGCGAGCTGGGCCGGATCGAGCTGAATCCGCACCGCGTACTTCTGCGCGCCGTACACCAGCACCTGGGCCACGCCGCTCACCATCGACAGGTGCTGCGCAATGGTGGTCTCCCCGAACTCGTCGAGCGTGGAGAGTGGCACGGCATCGGACGTCAAAGCCAGCGTGAGGATCGGCGCGTCGGCCGGGTTGGTCTTCTGGTACGACGGTGGAATGATTCCCTGGGGCAGCGTCCTCAGCGTCTGCGTGATCGCCGCCTGAACGTCCTGGGCCGCCGCGTCGATGTTCCGGTCGAGCGAGAACTGGATCACGATCTGGGTCTGCCCCAGGCTCGACGTCGAGGTCATGTTGTCGATCCCCGCGATGGTCGAGAACTGTTTCTCGAGCGGGGTCGCTACGGTAGCCGCCATCGTCGCCGGACTCGCGCCCGGCAGGCTCGCGGTGACCGTGATTGTCGGATAGTCCACGTTGGGCAGATCGCTCACCGGCAGCTGCCGGTAGGCCATGATCCCGAAGAACAGAATCGCGATCATGACCAGACTGGTCATGACCGGCCGTTTGATGAACAGCGTGGTGAAGTTCATGGCTCAGCTGCCCGAGAGTGCGGGATGTTCGACGGCTGGCTCGCCGCCGCCCCAGCGCAGGCGGGCCATGCGCCCGCCGAGCCACGCCTGCAGGTCGTCGAGATAGGTGTAGAAAACGGGGGTGACGTAGAGCGTCACGATCTGGGAGACTGCGAGCCCGCCGACCACCACGACGCCGAGCGGCCGCCGCGACGCCGCGCTGGCGCCGATGCCGATCGCGATTGGCAGGGTGCCGGCGATGGCCGAGACCGTCGTCATCATGATCGGCCGGAAGCGCACGCTCGCAGCCCGCACGATCGCCTCGGCCGGCGCGAGCCGTTCCCGCCGCTCCGCTTCTACCGCAAAGTCGATCATCATGATCGCATTCTTCTTCACGATCCCGATCAGCATGATCAGGCCGACGTAGCCGTAGGCGTCCAGCTCGACGTGGGTGACCACCAGCGCGAGCACCGCGCCGAACGCCGCGAACGGGAGCCCGGTCAGGATCGTGATCGGATGGATGAAGCTCTCGTACAGGATGCCGAGGATCACGTAGATCACGAACACGGTGATCAGGAGCAGCGCGCCGAGCCCCTGCTGGGAGGATTGGAACGCCTGCGCCGTGCCCGAGAACCCGGTCGTGATCCGGCCCGGGAGCGTCTGCCGGGCGATCTGGCTCACTGCCGTCACTGCAGCGCCCAGCGATCCGTTGGGCGGCACGTTGAAGGAGATCGTCACCGAGGGGAGCTGGCCCGAATGAGCCACGCTGAGCGGCCCGACACCGCGCTCGAAATCGGCGACCTGGGACAGCGCGACCACCTGTCCACTCGACCCGTGAACGTAGAGTTTGGCCAACGCGGTTGCGTCGAGCTGATCCTTCGGCAACACCTCCATCAGAACCCAATACTCGTTGCTGGTGGTGTAAATGGTCGAGACCTGCTGGCTGTTGTATGCGGTCGCGAGCGCCTGCTCGATTGCGGCCGGGGTGACGCCCAGCGCCCCGGCGCGGTCCCGGTCGATCCGCACCGTGACCTGCGGGTTGGCGTTCAGCATGTCGGTGGTGACGTCGGTTATGAGCGGGAGCTGCCGCAGCTTCGGCAGGAGCTGCTGAGCGCCCTTGTAGAGCAGCGCGACGTCGTTGCTCTGAAGCGTGAACTGATACAGCGACTTCGAGGTGCGCCCGCCGATCCGGATGCTGGGCGGGTTCTGGATGAAGACGCTGAGCCCCGGAATGTGAGCCAGCTTCCGCGACAGCTCGGCGCCAACCTGATCCGCCGGTAGCCGCTTCCCCGCCGGCTTGAGCGCGATGAAGAGCCGGCCCTGGTTCGCCGCGCCGGCCGGGCCTCCTGCTCCGACCGACGACAAGTATCCCTCGACGTTGGTGTCGGCCAGCACAGCCGCGGCCGCCTTCTGCTGGAGCCGCACCAGCTCGGTGAACGACACTCCCTGCGCGGCTTCCGTCGTCCCTTGCAACAGACCGGTGTCGTCGCTCGGGAAGAGTCCCTTGGGAACGATGATGAACAGGCCTACCGTGAGCGCCAGACAGATCACCGAGAACACCAGCGTGAGCGGACGATGCCGCATCACCCAGCCCAGGCTCCGCTCGTACCCCGCGAGCATTCCTTGAAAGGCCCGCTCGCTCGCGTGGAACCAGCTGCCGTGCTTCACCTCCCGAGCCGGCTTCAGGAACCGGCTGCACAGCATGGGCGTGAGCGTGAGCGAGACCACGCCTGAGACCAGGATCGCGGCGGTGATGGTGATGGCGAACTCGCGGAACAGCCGGCCGACGATGCCGCCCATGAAGAGCAGCGGGATGAACACCGCCGCCAGCGACAGCGTCATGGACACGATGGTAAAGCCGACTTCGCTCGCGCCGTCGAGCGCCGCCTGCATCGGCGGCTTACCCTGCTCCAGGTGGCGCACGATGTTCTCCAGCATCACGATCGCGTCGTCCACCACGAACCCGACCGCGAGCGTGAGCGCCATGAGCGACAGGTTGTCGAGGCTGAAGTCGAGCAGCGCCATCACCGAGAAGGTGCCCACGATCGCCATGGGCAGGGTGAGGCTCGGGATGACCGTCGCGACCACGTTGCGGAGAAACAGGAAGATCACGAGGACCACGAGTGCCAGCGCCAGCACCAGCGAGAACCGGACGTCGTGCACCGCGGCCTCGATCGAGACCGATCGGTCGTACCGGATATTGACCTTCACCGACCGAGGCAGTTCCCGCTCGATCTCGGCCAGCGCCTGCTTCACCGCGGTGGCGACGGCCACCGTGTTGGTGCCCGGCTGACGCTGCACCGCGAGCAGAATTGCGCGGTCGCCGTTGTACCAGCTGGCCGCCTTGTTGTCCTGCACGTCGTCCAGCACGTTGCCCAGGTCGCCCAGGTGAACCGGTGCACCATTGCGGTAGGCCACGACCAGGCGGCGGAACGCGGTCGCGTTAGCGAGCTGCCCGGTGGCCTGCACGGTGAGGGTCCGGTCCCGGCCGTACAGCACGCCGGTCGGCAGGGTCACGTTCTCGGCCCGGACCGCCTGCGCCACCCCGTTCACGTCGAGGCCGCGCGTGGCCAGCTGGCTCGGATCGAGCTGGATCCGCACCGCGTACTTCTGTGCCCCGTATACCGCAACCTGGGCCACGCCTTCCACCATCGATAGCCGCTGCGCGATGGTCGTCTCGCCGTATTCATCGAGGGTCGAGAGCGGCAGGTCCGGTGAAGTAAGCGCCATGAAGAGAATCGGCGCCGCCGCCGGATTCTGCTTGCGATAGGAGGGAGGGATGATGTTCGACGGGAGATTGGCGAGCGTCTGCGAGATCGCCGCGTTCACGTCCTGGGCGGCGGCATCCACGTTGCGATCGAGCCCGAACTGGAGCGTGATCTGGGTGGTGCCGAGACTGCTGAGCGAGGTGATGTTGTCGATCCCAGCGATGGCGGAGAAGGACTTCTCGAGCGGCGTCGCCACAGTGGCGGCCATGGTCTCGGGGCTCGCTCCCGAGAGGCTCGCGCTGACGGTGATCGTGGGGTAGTCAACGGTGGGCAGATCGCTCACCGGCAATCGCCGGTAGGCGACGATCCCGAAGACCAGAATGCCGGCCATGAGCAGCGTCGTCATGACCGGCCGCCGGATGAACAGGCCGGTGGGGTTCACCGTGCCGACGCTACCTTGGCTCCAGGTGTGAGCCGCGACTGGCCGGCGGTCACCACTCGTTCGCCGTCCTTGAGCCCGGCTGAGATAACCGCCAGGCCGTTGGCGGTGCGCTCCACGGTAACCCGCCGCTGCTGAGCGGCTTTGGTCGAGTCCACCACGTAGGCGTAGGTTCCCGTCTGTCCCGTGAGTACTGCCTCGGTAGGAACCACCAGCGCGTTGGGTTCCACGAACAGGCGCAGCGACACCGCCGCGAACTCACCGGGCCAGAGCGTGCCGGCCTGATTGGCGAAACTCGCTTTGAGCATCACCGTGCCGGTGGTGGTGTCCACCGCGTTGTCGATGAATGTGAGTGTGCCCTGGGCGACCGACGCGGCGCGCAGTGGTTGAGGAGGTGGTGGATCATTCGGCGTCGCGATCGCCCCGCCGCCCAGAGTCGTGTCGGACGCGGTCTCCGCGGGGGAGCGGCCTGGCAAGGCCGTCACCGGAAGCGCCTTGTCCGCACCGTAACGCTGGATCAGCGGAAGGTCGCTTCCGGGCACCGGGAAGCGGACCAGGATCGGCCGGATCTGGTTGATCACGACCAGCGGCGTGCCGGTCGCGGCGTGGACCACGTTGCCAGTGCGGACCAGCAGGCCTCCGGTGCGTCCGGATATAGGCGCGCGGATCGTGGTCTTGTCCAGACTCCACCTGGCGCCGGCGACGGCGTTCTCGTCCGCCTTCACGGTCGCGTCGGCCGCCGAGGCAGTCGCGCGGACCTGGTCGGCCTGCTCGTGGGTGACGAAGTCCTTGGCTTCGAGCGAGTCGTAGCGCGAGACCTCATGGCGCGCGTTTACTGCCGTGGCGCTGTCGCGGGCCAGCGCCGCCAGCGCCTGCCGGTACGCCGCGAGATAGGGACTGGGCTCGATCCGGAACAGGATCTGGCCCGCGGCCACCTCCTGGCTTTCGCGAAACGTGACCTGGGCAACGATCCCATCTACCTGGGGCGCCACTGTGGCGGTCTGGAGCGGGGTGACGATGCCGTTGGCCGTGGTCGTGTATGGAAGGTTGGTGCGGTGGGCCGCCACCACGGTCACGGGCACGGGCGGGTTCTCCGGCCGGGTGCGCTTGGAGGTGCAGGCCCCGAGCAACAGCAGGCTTATGTAGGCCAGTGCGACACCAGCCGCGCCCGGTACCCCGTGAGACGGTCGGATCACCGAAGCTCCTCTTTGACAACCGTTTGACCAACGGGGGACGGCGTCAGGGTGACGCGGCTCCCCTGTATATGGGGACGAGGTAGGGCAGACGTTGGAAGACGTGAGGTGGGGCTATACTACAGAAGTCGTCAACCAGGGACCGCTAGTTGAACGTTCTCTCGTACAAGGGTTTCGCCATCACCGCGCGCACATTTCAGATCCGTGGCTCCGGACGCTGGACCCTCGATCTCCTGATCGGCCGCCACCAGGGGTTGCGGGCATTCAGCGACGCGAAAACCTACCCTACCGAAAAATTGGCTATGGCCGGTTGTTGGGAGTTGGGTCGGCGCATCATCGATGGGCGGGTTCGGGATTGCTCCGTCGATGACTTGCTCTGACTCAGGTCGCGCTGCCGTCCCTTGCGGCCGCCAACCCAAACCTGAGTAAGCCGTCGCTCGTGGGACGCTCTCTCATCCAACGAACGAGACCTCTATCGCACCCGGGCCGAGCGAAGCGCCGCCGCTTTCTTCCGAGCACCACGTGTAAATGCGGGGACGGAGCCGCGACGCGATCGGCGTCACCCGAACCTGCCGCTCAGCCTAGAGGTCCCGACCCAATGAACTCGATGCGGGTCTTGTCGGGTGTACGACTATCGAGGTAAGTCCGGTTCACGCTCGCCGTCCCCTTCTGCCCGTTGTCCAGCGTCAGCCCAAATCGCTCGCTCGGCTGGAAACCGTCGGAGCTGCGCGACAGAAACTCGCCGCTCCACACCGGTCGGCCGGAGCGCTCGCCGACGTTCACGAGAACTTCAACTTTATCCAGGAACCTTCCGTTGGTGCGCTCGATGCGTGCGAAGTAGGACGGCATGTGCAGCCCTCTCCCGTCGATGGGTCACGATGGGGCCGAACGCTCCGTCGCGCTCGGCAACTGGCGAAAGTGGAGCGGATCCCGGAGGCTCTGCAGCTCCCGGTAGTAGTACAGCGCGGTGGGTCGCTTTTCCCTGAACCTCAACCGCCTCAGAAACTCGATCTCGGCTTCAGTTGCCGTACCGCTGAGTGAGCTGTCTCCCAGAAACTCCTCGAGCCCCGGCTCATCGCCGGGAGCGCGGGACTCCCGTTCGACGAATTCGAATCGCTTCTGCTGGCCTGGGGCCACCCTGGGGTTCAGGGCGATCTCCAGGCCGAAGGTCGCGAGATCGAAATCCCAGGATTCGATCAGCGGCTCCAGAAAAGAGACGCAGTCCTCCACCGACACATCGAGAACGTCCGCATCCAGAAACTGGAGCACGGCCACTCGCATCTCCTCATAACTGCGGCCACCCAGCTCAGCCACCATCCGCAACCAGTACTCGTTCGCCAACTCGTCCTTGGCGACGCGCTTGGCCACGTCGAGCATCTTTTGGGTCACCAGGCGCTCGATTTCGCCGAAAGGCTCCTTCTCGAACACCGCGCGCATCTGCTTTTCGTGTTGCGGGTTGCATTTGCGGAGGATCAGCGCGCGCACTTCCTCGAACAGGGGCGCGGGCTCGTCCCCCAGTTGTCGCTTCACCTGCTCCAGCCGCTGCAGGCTCGCGAGGCGCGCCAGCTCACCGTCCGGCAGCTTGAGGAACTTGTCCATCTTGTCGTAGATGTCGGTCCGATTCGGTGCGGGCGGGGCCTTCTTGCGGGTCAGCAGCTGGGAGATGTAGGACTCCGTCACCTGAGCGGCACGGGCAAGATCTCGCTGGTCCAATCCAAATTCCTCGAGCCGGCGGCGGATCACGAATGAGACGTCCACGGCGTTTCTCCGATGAGCGGAGGGTACGACTTAACCAACAGTCTTGAAGTTTCTAGCCGCTTGGTGCACCATGATGGGCCCACACTTGACCAATATAGTACAACTCCAGTACGTTACACCCCTCGAACCACAGTAGTTACCCAGGCTGGCCGTTTCCGGTTAAGGGAGCATCCCCGAACCAATGACTAACCCATCGGGCCAGCCGCTCAAGCGGCGAGCATCGTCGCACCTCTCCCCCACTGTCCTCTTAGTCGAGGATGAGTCGCCCGCACCGTGGCCACAGAAGCCGCTTACTCGGACCCAACTCCGGGTTGCCCTCGCGCTCCTGTCGCCGAACGCCGGGATGGCCGAGGAATAGCGGGCCATGTCGAGTCCCCGCGAAGCGTCTTCACCCTCTGGCCGCCACCCCCGCGTCCTGGTCCCGTACTGCCCTCCGCCGGCTCGTCGGCGCAGCGGGCGGCGGGCGGCTTGGGTGTCGTCCATCTTCTTGCTAGCGGTGGCACTGACGGTGGCGGTGGCCTGGTGGGCGGGCGTCTAGATGGCAAGCTGGCAATTCGATCTGCATCTCGTACCCCGATCCGCCGGTCCCGGTGACCGCGATCCCTGGCGGGTACGTCAACCGGCCAGGAGTTGGCGGCAGGCACTGGATGCCCTCTTGCCACGCGCAGCGTCCTGGAGCGACCAGCTGAGCATCTGGGGGACGGACGACGGCAACCGGATCGATGTCTGGGAATACGAGCGACGGGTCGAATCGATCGTCGTCCGGATCGACGCACGCGAGCCCATTGAGCGGCTCGCCCCCTTCTGTCAGGGGCTGGCCGAGCTGGCCCAGGCTCAAGGGGACGTCGTCTTCAGATCCAGGGGCGCTGTTGTCGAGGCTACCGGGGCGGCACTGTCGGAGGCGATCTGCGCCTCCGCGGCCTGGCGCTTCGTGCATGATGGGGAATTCGTCGGAGGGCCACCCAATGCGGATCCTCGATATGGACAATCAGGGACCGGTCCGCCGGATCCACGTCTATCTCACGCCCGAAGAGGCCGAGAAGCTGACGCGGGCGTTGACTAGGCTCGTCCGCGATCCAGAGGCGAGTGAGGCCCAGCGTGTGGTCGCGGACGATGGGTCGCGCGACCTGTCGGTCTCCATTGTCACTCCTGCCAAGCTCCACGACGTCAGGCGCTATACCGACGCGGAGCGAAGGATGTTCGCCGAGCCCTAGGGGTACGGGTGGCTACCAGGAGTCGTGAGCGCGGGCCCGCTTCCGCTTGCGACGTCGCGCCGCCGCCGACTTGAGCAGCCGGGCTGCGCTTGGCTTGACGTAGAACCGCCGCCGCCGGAGCTCCTGGAAGAGCCCCGCCTTCTGCACCTTGCGCCGAAACAGCTTGAGCGCGCGATCCACGCTGTCGCCGTCGTCCAACCTGATCTCAGTCATTGCGTCACCCTTGCTCGAGCGCTTAGCCGCGCTCGAAAAAGAGCGGCGGCCGGCCCGCACCAAAGCGAACCGGCCGCCGCCGTTACTCCGAGGGTCGGAATCGGGTTACTGCCCGATCTTCACGACGTTCTCGGCCGCGGGGCCCTTCTGGCCCTGGACGATGTCGAACTCCACCCGCTCACCTTCGGCCAGGCTCTTGAAGCCCTGAGCCTGAATCGCGGAATGGTGCACGAAGCAGTCCTTCTGGCCGTCCTCGGGCGTAATGAAGCCAAAGCCCTTGGCGTCGTTGAACCACTTCACCGTGCCGGTCGTACGCATTGTTCCTACTCCTTGTGGTGTTGGTAATCGGAGTGCGGACATGCGCCGTACCGACCGACTACGCTTGGGACATGAAAAAGGGGCCAGCGCCAACGCCAGCCCCTAACTCACGTCGGATGTGGGTGCACCGTGCACTCACAGAATTGAAATCTAACCTCCGGGGAGCAGATACGTAAGCGGGTGATCAGGGCGCTGCCTTGTTCAGCCGGCCCACCGCAGCAACCACTGCCCCGGGCTGTTCCTCCTGAATGTACTGGCCCGAACCGGGCACGCTGTCGGTCTTGAAGTTCGGAAGCCTGGCCTTGAGCAGCTCCCGCTCATCAACGCCAATCCCGGCTGAATGCGGCACCGTGCCCACCAGCAGTAGCACCGGCGCTGCGCAGTCGTGCAGCCGGTCGGCGAGCGTTGCGGGTTCAGTCGACTTCGACATCTGCTGGAACGCGTCGATCGAGCCATGCATGTCGACGGTCTGCCCCGCGGTGTACCCATGGATCACGGCGTCGGTCACCCAGCTGGTGTCCCCCGAATTGCGGACGATCTCCTGCCGGACCTGACTCCGGAGCATCGATTCGTCGAACACGAGCTTTGCCAGAAAGCCGCCGTGGCTGAACGCCTTGCGCATCCCCGGAGTCGCCGCGCTCTCGGCCGGGCCGCCGTCGATCGAAAGCAGTCCGCGAACCAGCCCGGGGCGGGCAATGGCAAGCCGGAAGGCAATAGAGGCGCCGCTCGATTGGGCCACGAAGAGCGCCCGGGTGACACCGAGCTGGTCGAGCGCGCGACTGACCCGCTCGGTCTGTGCGGTGAAGGAGTAGTCGGCGTGTTTGGGGTGGGAGGACCAGCCGTAGCCGAGCGGTTCGATGATGATGCACTGGTAGCCCTGAGCAGCGAGCGGGCCGGTGATGCCACGATAACCGAAGGCGGCGCCGAAGATACCGGGGATGAAGACGAGCGGCTGTCCGGTGCCTATGGTGGTGGTTCGCAGCGTTTCCCCGGGCGCGACCTCGATGTCGCGGACAATGGCGCTGTCGGGCGAACCGACCAGGAGCGCCAGGGTGAGGAGAAACATTGGATTCTCCTTCTTTCTGCTAGCGAGTTGGCCACCAGGTTTCCCGTCGGACGTCGGCGGTCTCTTTGCGGAACCTGGCGCGGACTTTCTCGTCGCTGATGGGCCCCACCGCGTTTTCCTCGGCCCACTTTCGCAATGCTGCGTCCCGTTCCTCGACCGGCTGGCCGATCAGACACTCCATCACCTTGTGCCGTTTCCCCCCGCTCATGAGGTACCAGGTGGGCGGCACGGCGGGTTCTCCGCGACGGGTATTCGCAGGGATGCCTTCGTACGCGACAAAGTGAAGCTCACGGCCATGGAGCGTGATGCGGTGCTGCTGGGCCTGGGGGGCGGACATCTAGCGGTCTCGACGGGAGAGGAGAGGCTCACACACGAGTCTCCTCATCGGACGGAGGCAGGCGCGGTCGGGCACTCCGTAGGCCCGACTGATCAAAGATAACCTGGTGGCCCTTGTGGTGTGCCGATGTGCGGACATCAGGCCTTCTCCTCGACGGGACGAAAATGAAGTGAGTCGCGCAGGTTTTGTAGCTCCCGGTAGTAGTAGAGGGCCATCGGGCGCTTATCCCTGAACTTGAGCTGCTTGAGAAACGCGACTTCCGCCTCGGTCGCGGTGCCGCTGAGCGCGGAATCCTCCAGGAATGCCCTGAGCCCCGGCTCTTCGAGGAACAGTTGGTCGGGTCTCCGTTCGACAAACTCAAAACGCTTCCACGGTCCGGTGACCACTCGGGGGTTCAATCGAATGTCCAGCCCGAAGGTCGGGAGGTCGATATCCCACGAATCAATCAGCGGATCGAGGAACGAGACACACTGGTCCGGCGAGAGGTGGAAGATGTCGGTATCGAGGAACTCGAGCACGATGACGCGCATCTCTTCGTAGGTCCGGCCGCCGAGCTCGGCCACCATGCGGAGCCAGTAGTCGTTCTCCAATTCTGCGGTGGCCACTCCTTTGACGACGTCGAGCAACGTCTGGGTGACCAGACGTTCGAGCTCGCCGAAGGGGTGCTGCTCGAAGATTGCGCGGACGTGGGGTTCTCGCTCGGGCTTGCACTTGCGCAGGACCAACGCGCGGACTTCCTGGAACAAAGGGGCTGGCTGGTCGCCCGATTCGCGCTTCAATTCCACTTTCCGCTGGCAGTCGGCCAACCGCGCCAGCTCCCCGTTCGGCAGCTTCAGGAACTTGTCCATCTTCTCGTAGATGTCGGTGCGGTTGGGGGCGGGGGGCGCCTTCTTGCGGGTCAGCAACTGAGAGATGTAGGACTCGGTCACGTGGGCGGCCAAGGCGAGCTCTCGCTGGTCCAACCCCAGCTGGTCCAGCCGCTGCTTGATCACCAACGACACGTCCACGGGAGCCTCCTCCAACGAGCCGGCCTGATTAACAGAATTAAGTTAAGCAACGCGCGGAAATGGCGCAAGTGGCCGATACACTTGACAAGTATAGTACATCACCATACATTGCAGGTCTCTGCACCATATCAGTGAAGTCTCTCGTAGCTGTAGTACCCCTAAGGAGTTCGCTATGTACGCACGGAAGGTCTCCATCCAGCTCAAGCCCAATACCGCATCCGAGTTCACCCGGACGCTCGAGAACGAGATTCTGCCCTTGCTCCGCAAGCAGAACGGCTTCAAGGACGAGATCACGTTCATCGCCGAGGACGGCAAGGACGCACTCGCCATCAGCCTGTGGGATCGCAAGGAGAGCGCGGATGCCTATAGCCGCG
>Ga0310810_10005063_pt1 | contig 14679 bp, 16 predicted proteins | sample NCmetagenome_FD_207641 | JGI IMG/M metagenome (GOLD analysis project Ga0310810, IMG submission 207641) | Soil microbial communities from experimental microcosm in Duke University, North Carolina, United States - NC | ecosystem: Engineered > Artificial ecosystem > Soil microcosm > Unclassified ... | reverse complement strand
ATCATATTCAGACTCGATGAGATGGAAAGAGATACTTTCATGATGCTAAAGACAGTAAAAAGAAAGATGGGAGAAAGAGAACAAGAGGCTTTAAAACAAAAGGAGAAAGAAATAGTTGCCTAATTTTGCAAATCAACAACAGAGAAGATTCTTTATGATAGTAAGAGCATTTAAGCTAGGAAATATTCTTGGTACCGTAGCCTTGGCACTATATGCAGGAAAGCACTTTTTTGGAGTTTAAAATGTCTACATCAGAAAAATACGTACACTCACTCAAGCAAATAAAAGAAGCAGAAGACAAATCGCAAAAAGAAATTGATGAACAAAAGAAAAAAGTGGCAGACGAGCTACGAAATTTTGAAACTAATGCAGTAAAATCAATTACATCCGCAAAGGCTGATGGAGAAAAACTAGTTGAATCATCTATAGATCAAGCACGAAAAAAAGCACATGCTGAAACGGAAAAAATTATAGAAGACGCAAAAAACAAGGCAAAGACAGTTTCTTCAAGAATTGATTCTCATACCGTAAAAGAAATAATCGATATTTTACTAAAAGAGGTATAGATTTTGGTTCTAAAACCAATACCGATGCAAAGAATTGCAGTGCTTGGGCTGCGAAAAGAAAGACAGACTGTAATCTCTATTTTACACGATCTCCATGTTATCCAGCTTGAACCATTATCAAAGGATGTTGCTGCACTTGTACGGAATGAACGTGATAATGAAACATTCCGACAAGTCTCAGATCAGCTTTTGAGAATGAAGGCACTGAAAACAGTCCTTCCACCAATTGCAGCTGGTCAGTGCCAACGATTCACTTCTGTTGATCAAATAATTCAAGCTGCTAATTCCGTTAATGTTGATGATAAAGTTGCAACTTTGGAAAAAGAAAAAGAACATCTTCTAACACAGCTAAAAGAGACTGAAAACAATACTAAACTAGTTGAGGAATTTTCATTTTTCCCAGAAGACTTTAATGTTCTTCAACTAAAAATGGCCCACTCTTATTTTGGTAGAGTAGATTCCAAAAACTATGCTGCCTTCAGAAAGGCACTAGATGTCAATAGTCAAGATGTCTTTGTCTATCCAAAAGAAGGAAAAGATATTACAAATCTAGTACTTGTTACATTTCCAAACTTTCCACCACATGCACTTGCTACCGTAGTTCAAGAATATGATGTAAAGTTAGAGGCAGTTCCAAATCTAGATGGAAAGTCAGACCAGCTGTTACAAAATCTCAAGGCAAAACATGCTGATATCTCTAACAAACTAAAGGAAGTAGACAGACAATTAGGTGAAATCTCAAAATCTCATTATGTCGATATAGTATGTATTGAGGAACAACTCGAGATTGAAAACAAAAAGCTTGAAGTTGTTGATAACCTGGGAGTCACATCTGACTCTTTTGCCCTTGAAGGCTGGATTCCAAAATCAAAGGTTGGCCAACTAAGAAGCATCTTTGAGAAAAATACCAAAGGTACTATGTTATTTGAGCTTGAAACAGACGAACATCCTCCTACACAATTTGATAATCCAAAACGATTCAAGCTCTTTGAGGCCTTTATTCGATTCTATTCTTTACCAGAAGGCAAAGAATTTGATCCTACCATGATCTTCGGTATCTTCTTCCCCATATTCTATGGTCTGATGGTAGGAGATGCAGGATATGGATTGTTTATACTTCTAGTATGCAGATGGGTTATTCGAAGAGTAGAGGGTGGAAAGAGAGACATTAACATCATGCCTAGTATGTTGAGCAAATTTGCATTGAATATACTAAAGAGACGACAGATGGTAAAACTTGCAAAAGCAATGACACCCGGTGCTATCATTGCAATAGGATTGGGATTTGTGTTTAACCTCTACTTTGGATTCCACCTTAACGGATACCTGTTTGGTTTTCTTAACAGCTCTCTAGGTTTACATCTACCTGCAGATGGAACAATATTCAGTCCAATTACTAGTCTACGAAAACTACTGCTAATCGCTGGATATATTGGTCTTGGAATGGTAACATTTGGTCTAATTCTTGGTATCTTGAACAGTATACGTGAAGGTCTCAAAAAACATGCTATTGGCAAAATGGGCTGGTTGCTCTTTGGCTGGGGTGTAGTACTCTTTGGACTTGCACTAATGCACCACCAACATGTTAACCCAGTACACAGCATGACAGGGGCAGCCTACATAGGCTTGATGATATCTGGAATTGGATTAATGTTTGTAGGAGAAGGCCCAAGGGCAATCATGGAGTTACCATCTATTGTTAGCCACATATTATCATACACCAGACTTATTGGAATTCTTTTGGCATCAGTTATCTTGGCTGATGTAATTGACTTTATCTTTTTCAAAACATTACATCATGGAATTCCTTTCATTGTTCTTGGAACGATGATACTCTTCATAGGTCACATATTCAATATCATAATCGGTGTCTTTGAGCCAGGAATTCAGGGAGCCAGATTAGTCTATGTTGAATTCTTCTCAAAATTCTATCATGGTAATGGACGAGCATTCAAGCCATTTGGAACCGCAAGGCGATTCACTTATCACCAGTACGAATTACAAGCAGAAAAGAAATAATTCTAATAATATTTTAGTTCGTTGACATCCAAAGTTCTTGTGCAATATCTGCATCTTAGAACAAGTCCTGTCTTATCAACAACATCCATGATTGGCTGTATGTCTTCGTCACTATTTGTTATACAGTCTGGATTTGAACATCTAAAAATTCGCTCAATCTGATTTGGCAAAGCAACACGTCTCTTCTCAACTAACTTGTAATCTTGGATTATGTTTACTGTTGCCTTTGGAGCAATAAGTGCAAGCTTGTTTGTATCCTTGTCCTGTAAAAATTTATTCTCAACTTTTATGATATCTTTTTTTGCAACCTTGGAGCTTGGTACATTAAGTGCAATTGTAATCACATTTCCGTCGCTACCATCCATTCCCAATGCACTTAACACCTTCAAACCTTTTCCAGATTCTATGTGATCAATAACAGTTCCATTCTTGATCCTTCTTACGATAAGATCCGACTCTGACATTGGAATAGTTTGTATACTACTCATATATAATAGTGAATTGCCAATGAGCAATTCTTTTTTCCAAAAAGATATTGTCTCAGTGAGAGATTTTGATAAACAAAAGTTTGAAACTGTTTTCCAAGCAACCGACAAAATAATTGGAATGAACCAAAATGAGCGAAGGGAAATTGTGCGAGGAAAGACGCTCGGATATCTATTTTTTGAACCTAGCACTAGAACCAGGCTAAGTTTTGAGGCTGCAATGGCCTCAATAGGCGGTACCTCACTTGGAATAGCCGATGCTTCCTCATCGTCTGCAAAAAAAGGCGAGAGTCTTGCAGACACTGTAAAAATCATGTCTTTGTACTCTGATGTCCTAGTTCTCAGGCATCAACTTGATGGTTCTAGCAGATTTGCAGCAGAAATATCAGAAAAACCTCTGATCAATGCAGGAAGCGGTACAGAAGAGCATCCAACACAGGCAATACTTGATCTCTATACAATTAGAAAAGAAAAAAAGAAAATTGATGGCCTCAAGATAGGAATTGTTGGTGACCTAAAATATGGTAGAACAGTCTACTCGCTCTTGTATGCTCTGAGCAATTATAGTGTCGATGTAAAATTGATATCTCCGCCATCGCTTAAAATTCGTGCTGATTCAACTTATGAAATAAGAAAAAAATTACAATACACTGAAACTACCGATTTGGAAGAAAACTTGGATGACCTAGATGTTATCTATGTAACAAGAATACAAAAAGAAAGATTTGCTGATATCGAAGAATATGTTAAGGTCAAAGGTAGTTATAAAATTGGTTCCGAATTAATAAAGAAAATGAAAGACGATGCAATCATAATGCATCCACTACCACGTCTTGATGAAATATCGCATGAAATTGATTCTGCAAAACAAGCTAGATACTTTAAACAAGCTCAATATGGAAAAGACACACGTGCGGCCCTTTTGGCATTGATTCTAAACGAAAACGGAATAGCATAAAAAAATAATTTTTACATCGTAACTAGTTTTACATTATCCATCTTCTTGTTTATCTGAAAGTCTCGTGTCATGACACTGATCTTTTCAGCATCTCCATGTAACAAGAAAAGTTCCATGCACTTGTTTCCATCTACTTTACTATGAAGATGAGTACCAATCAAATCTTCATGATTGTGTTTTATTCCTGTTACAACTTGTTCTGATTCTTCATCATGGACAATCATTAGTATGGCGTGGATTAGCCCAGATAATGTTCCGTGCTGTTTTTCCTCAGCAACTAAATTTCTTATGCCCGCGCGAATGATCTCTGACCTGCCAGAAAACCCCATAGTTTTCTGTATTCTATCTAATTCTGATAGAATCTCATCGTTTAGAGATATTGAGACTATTGGCATGGTATCACTGTTATTAAGTATCTTATAAGTTTAGCAACAATAATTATTAAGATTTTGTAAATTTATTAATAACAATGAAACAGCTTTGGTGTTGATAATCGGTACCAAAGAAGCAATACTGAGCATTGTAATTGTCATACCATTAGCTGGTTATGGTTTATGGGCATCTGAACAAAATGGAGAACCAAGTCAGCAGGTATCGGAGAAACATAAAATTCTAGTTACATTCTATCCGATTTACAAATTTACAAAAGCAGTTGGCGGGGAAAAAGTTGATGTCTCCGTAATTATTCCATCTGGGGTTGAACCCCATGATTGGGAACCAACAGTGCAAGATATTGAACGGTTCAAACAATCAAATATGATCATCATAAACGGTGCAGGTCTTGAATCATGGATTCCAAAACTTATTTCTGCAAATCCTGACATCATAGTTGTTGACTCTAGCAAAAATATCCAATTGTTACAAAAAAATGAAGGTACAAGTATGACCGATCCACACATATGGCTAGATCCGGTACTTGTTAAGATTCAAGTACAAAACATTGCGGATTCTATGATAAAAGCTGATCCAGAAAATGCAAATTATTATCAACAAAATGCGAACCAATACAAGTTAAAATTAGATCTACTTGATAAGCAAATTAGAACAGAGCTTGCAAGTTGTAATAAAAAAGATTTTCTTGCATTTCATGATGCATTTTCTTATTTTTCAAAAGAATATGGGTTGAATCAGAATACCATTGTTGGTGGATTAAATCCTGAATCTGAACCTACGGCAAAAGCACTTGAGGATATAACACAAAAGGCACAAAATCTTGGAATAAACGTGGTATTTACTGAAGAAGTAGTAAATCCACAAGTATCCAAAGTTATAGCTGATGAGATACATGGAAAAGTGCTTGTTCTAAGTCCACTTGAGGTTACCAGCATAAATGATGATTATATAGAAAAAATGCAAAATAATTTATCAAATCTCAAGGAGGCATTGTGCTCATGAAACTAGTTGAGATTGAAAATCTGACAGTCTCATATGAAGGAGTATCTGCACTTGACAAAGTAACATTTTCAGTTGAGGAGAAAGATTTTCTTGGTATTATTGGACCCAATGGTGCAGGCAAGACCACTCTATTTAGTTGCATGTTAGGTCTTATTACAAACTATCATGGAACAATCAAGTTTTTTGGAAAGGATATTAGAAAATCTGTACAACACCTAAAACAGATAGGTTATGTACCCCAGAAACCTGTATTTGAGAAGAATTTTCCTGCAACCGTGGAAGAAGTAGTAGGAATGAGCCTTAATGGTCAAGATAAAGACAAGGTCGACGCATCTCTCCAAAAAGTATGGCTTCATGAGCTTGGTAAACGTAGAATTGGTGACTTGTCAGGAGGACAACAACAAAGAGTGTTCATCGCAAAAGCTCTGGTAAATGATCCCCAGATACTGATTTTAGATGAACCAGTTACAGGAATTGATTCACAGAGTATGGATTTTTTTTATCACATACTAGATGATCTTAATAGAAAAGAAGGCATTACAATTATCTGGTCATCACACGATCTGGATGCAGTGGCAAAACTTGCAACAAAAGTTGCATGTCTTAACAGAACCTTGGCATTCCATGGAATATCTGAAGAATTTTTCCACAACGAAGATTTATTGAAAATGTATTCCGAGTCATCAATGCAGCTACATATGCATAAACACGGGGATTAGAATGAGTTTTGAAATACTGACATATGCATTCATGCACAGAGCTATTGTATCTGGAATAGCAATTTCTCTAATGTGTTCTTTGATTGGTTTGTTTCTTGTTTTGAGAAAACAATCGCTTTTTGGAGATGCACTTGCTCATGCAGCATTTGGAGGAATTGCAGCAGGACTCTATCTTGGTGTATATCCACTATGGGCTGCATTTACAGTATCTGTCTCAAGTGCGTTAGCTCTGACAAAGATCAAACAAAAATTTCAAATTTCAAGTGATGCAACTGTTGCAATTTTACTCTCATCTGGTCTTGCAATGGGTGTAATTTTGATAAGTCTGGCAAAAGGTTTCACGGTTGACATATTCAGTTTTCTTTTTGGCAGCATATTGCTTGTAAGCTTACAGAACACTCTTCTTATCTTGGGTTTGTGTGGTGCAGTACTTGTCATAATATTATTGCTCTATAGAAAACTTGTATACACAACATTTAGTGAAGAGCAAGCAAAGGTCAGTGGAATTCCTGTAGAGAAACTCAATTATCTTTTTGTCGTAATTGCAGCAATCGCAGTGGTGATCTCAATGCAACTTGTTGGAATACTGCTGACATCATCTCTAATAGTAGTACCAAATGTCACGGCAATCTTGTTTTCTAGAGGCTTTAAGCAGACTGCTATACTTTCAATGAGTTTTGCAGTATTTTCTGCAGTAGTAGGCATATTGTCTTCATATGTGCTCAATGTGGCACCTGGAGGAATGATAGTCCTTATCTCGATTATTATTTTTGGTGTCTCTCTTGGAATAAAATCACTAAGAGCCAGAAACAAATTTACCCGAAAGACTAAACCAATCACATCATAATTCATCATAAAACCAAATCTGATTTTAAGATATACCGTACGCTAAATATTTTGATTTTAGAATTTGATCATCTTTTTAAGATCTGGGACGTTATACAAAACAATGAAGTCAAAACCAATTAGCGCACTATTTGGTCTTTTGGCTCTAGTTGCTATCTTAGGTGTAGCACCAGCATTTGGACAGACAGCAAATGAAATTGATATGCAAAAAGGCGCAAGCGATCAAAATGCAGCTTGTATAGCAGCAAAGAATTGCTTTGCTCCAAATCCATTAACTGTTACACCAGGAACAACAGTAACTTGGATGAACACTGATAATGCAGTTCACTATGTATGCAGTGGCAAAGTCACTGATGACCAATGTGGTACAGTGTTTGAAGGTGACGGTATAAAACCAGGAAAGACATTCCAATTTACTTTTGCAAATGCAGGCACATTTGATTACTTTTGCTCTGTCCATCCATGGATGACAGGCCAAGTAATTGTAGCAGCAGCAACATCCTCTGGTGGGGATAATAATACAAGCGGAATGACAACATTAACTGCCAAGGCTTCTGATGGTACCACTGTAGCAATAAGTACTAGTGGTCCAGTCAATGGACAACCATTGTCAATAGCTATATCATTTACAGATGCTAGTGGAAGTAAAATCAATCATCAAAACTATGCAATTTCTGTAACACAAGATGGCAATAATGTTCTGTCAAACTCAGCTGGACATACTCACACAGGTGATGATACACAAACCAGTAGTACAAATCTCTCATCTGCTGATCCGATAGATGTACAGATAACGCTCAACGGTATTGGATTGCCTACAGTAGATCCTACCACCTGGACAGGTGTTAAAGGTGAAACACTAAGCTTTACACATATTGTACCAGAATTTGGTCCAGTAGCATCAATAGTTCTGGCAATTGCTGTAATGAGCATGGTAGTGTTTGTTGCAAAGACTAGAGGAATTCCAAAATTCTAAACTTAACTCTACTTTTCTTTTTATTTGATTCTATAAAGCGATCTTATGTGTAATTGAATTTAGTTAATTTTCTAGTATTACTCAATTACTGAGAGTATTTTTTAGAGAACTATCTGAGAGATTTTTATAGTAGCTCTATATCACACAAAACAATGAAGTCAAAACCAATTAGCGCACTATTTGGTCTTTTGGCTCTAGTTGCTATCTTAGGTGTAGCACCAGCATTTGGACAGACAGCAAATGAAATTGATATCGCAACAGGTGCAGGCGGCAGTCAAAATGCAGCTTGTGTTGCAACCAATAATTGCTTTACTCCAAACCCACTGACTGTAACACCAGGAACAACAGTAACTTGGAAGAACACAGACACAACAACACACGTTGTATGCAGTGGCAAAGTCACTGATGACCAATGTGGTTCAGTGTTTGAAGATGACGCCCTAAAAAAGGGACAAACATTCCAATTTACTTTTGCAAATGCAGGCACATTTGATTACTTTTGCTCTGTCCATCCATGGATGACAGGTCAAGTAATTGTAGCAGCAGCTGGCAGCACACCCAGTGCAAATACTACAACTACAACACCAGATAATACAACTGCTGTACCAGAATTCGGTCCAGTAGCATCAATAGTTCTGGCAATTGCTGTAATGAGCATGGTAGTGTTTGTTGCAAAGACTAGAGGAATTCCAAAATTCTAAACTTAACTCTACTTTTCTTTTTATTATTTTTCTAAGAACCTGATTGAGGCTGAACTGTAGATAATGATATGGCATGATCGTCAATCAAAACTCCCACTCCTACTGAGACATCTTTTATTCTGATCACAATTTTTGCCAAGTCATCATCAGAAAGTGAGTATTGTTTTGCAAGTGCGTCTTTTACTTTCTTTTCCGTATCTGAAATCTGATTTAGTCCTGATGGAATGGATATGTCAAGAGTCTTTCGTGTCATATTGACTGGAATCTTTCCGCTTTCATCCTGTATTATGTAAAATGAGATCTTGTCCACAATTACCTCATGAGGAAGCATATCCAATGCATTTGCAGTGTAAAATGCTTGTACATCTAATACGTTGATATCACTTGAGGAACTTGTCATGGTCATTCCTCCATTAAACGTTGAATCTAATGGAACATTAACGATGGTAAACCCTTCTATGAAATTGTCATTGTTATTTCCAAGTATGGCTCTGATGTCATGACACGTTATACTCTTTGATGTTTCAGAATCCATCTTGAGCAAAATAGCGTTTGAACTAGGGCCGTTGTTGAGCACAGAATTCCAAAAAACTTGTGTCTGGAACTTTTGTTTGTTAAATAAACTAATGTCCGTATCATAATGACCAGGCCTTAGCGGTCCTTCTCCGGCATATATCGAACCACATTCAAACTTGGTTGTATAAGTAACACTTTTTGAACCAAAAGATGCAACAGCATTGCTGGCTGGTAGATCAGTAAAAGTAGTAACACCAGACGAGTTGTTCACCCGAACTGTTTTTTGCATCTGATCAACACCATATCCTGATGTAGTTCTTGTCTGAATTATGCTGTAATTTCCATTCTTTATTCCTGACAAAGTAATCACACCATCTTTTTCTTTGTCAGTGTCATCAGCAGAGTTGTCTACAATTGTATAATTTCCTGTACCTGTAAATGGATTTGGCGAGATTACAAATTGGCCTTCGGCAACTAATTTGTTATCACTTGAGAGTACCATTATAGTTAATGATGAACTCTGGGCAAATGCAGTATCTCTTGAATGATAAACTCCTGAATTTGATATCAGATATACTACTAATATTGTGATAGATATTGCAAAAATAGATGATATTTTTGACCATCTTTTCATTTCATAATTTTATCTTGTCTTGTTAATAATTTTATGTGAAGTAACGTTGTTGCTCAAGAATTAAATAGGTTAGTAGGTCACTTTTCAGTTAATGCAGCTTTATGTCAAGAACGTATTACCTATAGTCCTTGGCGTGTTTGTTTTGTTATCTATAGTTCCATTTATTCCTCAAAAAGCATTCGGTGATGGTTTTACTCAAGAAAATGTCCAGGCAAACATTGGAAACAGAGTGATTACAGCTTTCATTAAACTCAATCCTCCAATTATAACATCTGATACTACGGAAGACAAAACTCTACAGTTTAGATTTTTTGATGCAAACACCAATACTACAATAAACAATGTTTCATTTTTCATAAATGCTACAAAGGGAGACAAAATCTTGATGCATGAATTGTTTTACACGCACACTGGATATCTCACAATAAAATTCCAGCCCGGTGGTGAAAATGGAAAATATACCGTCTATGGCGATCCTGATCCGGTATTAGGTGGATTAGGATCACAAACTGATCAAGTAACAGTCGCTGGACCAATACTTGAACAAGGTGGCTTGTATCATTTTCACATGGAACTTTTAGCTATTGATTATGCTAATACCATAATTGACCAATCAAATCCTCCAAAATTTGATTCCTATCTAAGTGTTGGAGATGTATCTATTCAAGATGTTACTTATCAAAATAATCCATACAATACTACGCTAATCTCATACTATGACAAAACATCAGACTTTAACTTTGATCAATCAACAAAACAATTTTCTTGGAAGATGCCATTTGATTGGGATGTAAGTAGATTCCAAGACCGACCTATATTCATACATGAAGAGTTGAGAGTGCCAAAATCATTGTCAGATTTCTCTGACACACCTACATATGCTGCAAGTGCACAAGGATATGCTCTTACTGGAAGCAGAATAATTGTTGATCCATATACAATTGGAGATTACATGATAGTCCATCTGTTCCTTAACAAAATTGACTTGGTAAACATGGCAAAAACTATTCCAAGTGGAACTACAAGTATTGAATTCAAAGTAGCACCTGAAAAACCAAACGTGCAATCATCAGCTTCTTTGTTGACCGACTTTGGAGGCTGGCATGTGAAGCTTGGATGGAATCCTACAAACTTGGAAGCAAATTCACAAAATAATCTGAATATTGGTTTCTATGATTCATTTACAGAAAAACAGGTAACTGGTGATGTGGATTATGATCTACAAATACTTGACAAAGATCAAAGCGTATTGTGGTCAAAGAGTGATGCCATTGCACAAAATGGTGCAGGTACTCAAACAATAAACTTGCCAAGTAATGGCATCTATGGCATTGTTATCAAGGTAAAATCAATCTTTAACAACGGTGTTCCTGATATGTCAAGAACTGGCATGGCTAGAGGAAATGTTGTCATACCATCTACCGTAGTGGATAACGATGCATTGACCCAAACTGATGGACAGTCCGGTAATTCATCTGGCATAACACCAGATAATACAACTGCTGTACCAGAATTCGGTCCAGTAGCATCAATAGTTCTGGCAATTGCTGTAATGAGCATGGTAGTGTTTGTTGCAAAGACTAGAGGAATTCCAAAATTCTAAATTTTGATTTTCTTTTCTGTATAACTCACAAAATGCTATTATAGAAATTAGAGTGGATTCATTATTACATGTTACCTCTCAGAGATGAAAATCCAAAACCTGTAGGATACAGACCTTATATTACATATTCATTAATTGCAATTAACGTTCTAGTCTTTTTTTGGGAAATAGCGGTAACTCATCAGATCTGGGAGTTTACAAACAGACAAGCAGAAAATATGTTGTTGAGTTATGGTACTATCCCAAGTAATGTTGTGCATGGTTTGGCAAATCACAACTATGGTGTATTTACTTCTATTTTCAGTTCCATGTTTCTCCATGCGGGTATAATGCACATTGGAGGCAACATGTTATTTCTCTGGATATTTGGAGATAATGTAGAATACAAATTTGGAAGGGGTAAATTTCTAGCACTCTATCTTTTTTGGGGTGTTGTAGCTGACTTTTTCCATATCTTATCAGATCCTTCAAGTCAATTGCCAGCATTGGGTGCATCTGGTGCAATCTCTGGAGTACTCGGTGCTTATCTCATCATATTCCCAAATGCAAAAGTTGTCACACTAATGTTTCTTGGATTCTTCACAAGACTGATTAGAATTTCAGCTAAGTGGTATCTGCCGTTCTGGTTTATCTTCCAAAATGTCTTGCCTGCATTTATTGGATCAGCTGGTTCAGGTGTTGCCTTTTTTGCACACATTGGAGGATTTCTAATTGGATTGCTTGCCGGATATGTTTACAAAAAAACCCACAGTTCAGAGTTTACTTATGGCACAAGATATGGCTGGAAAGGCGGCGGTACCAAGTGGGGAACTTGAATCTAAATAATTTAGATGTATGATTGAAGTAAAGATCTCAAGCTTGATGATTGCCAAAGAATAAATCTTGTATGTCCATCTGTGATACATGCCTCTCATAACAGTCTCAATGTATCCGGGCAGAACTGAAAAACAGAAAGAGGAATATGCAAAAGCCATTACAAAATCGGCAGTCGAGATTCTCAAGACAAAAGAAAGTCATGTAATCGTGGTTTTCGAAGAGAATCCAAAAGAAAATTGGTACATGGCAGGAAATCCTCTCTAAACACATTTTTATTTTATAATAATTCAAAAAACATGTGACAAAAATTGCTCTAGTCCAGATGCGAACTGAAACAGACAAGAAAAACAATTTAAAAAAAATTCTTCGATATATATCCCAGGCAGCAAGCAGAGATGCAAAACTCTGCACTTTTCCAGAATTTATGATGTGTTACACACCGTCTTCCCAATCTGCTATAGATCTTGCAAATACTGCAGAAAAAATAAACGGAGAATTTGTATCATCAATATCTGAGGAAGCAAAAAAAAATTCAATACAAGTTATTGGTACGTTGTATGAAAAAAGTCCAAAACCAAACAGAGTGTATGACACATCGTTTCTAATAGGAAAAAATGGCAAAGTCATCACGACATACAGAAAAATTCATCTCTATGATGCACTTGGATTCAAGGAATCTTCAAAACTCTATCCTGGTTCATCAATTGTTAAACCTGTAAAAACCAGTGCGGGGAAAATGGGAATGATGATCTGTTATGATCTTAGATTTCCTGAGATGTCAAGAATACTTGCTTCCTCTGGTTCTGAAATTCTTGTAGTACCATCTGCATGGGTTAAAGGAAAAATGAAAGAAGAACACTGGATTACTATAAACAAAACAAGAGCAATTGAGAATGGTTGTTATGTAATATCTCCAGATCAAGTGGGTAACATTTACTGCGGAAGAAGTCTAGTGGTTGATCCTTATGGAAAAATACTTCTTGATATGAAGAAAAAAGAAGGAATCGGAGTTGTTGATATTTCTCTTGATGAAGTAAAACAAGTAAGACAAAAACTTCCACTTTTACAAAATAGACGTACTGATGTTTACACCAATCTCAAGATTTAGTTCTGCTTGCACATCGTATGTTAGAGCATTGTCGCGCCCACTTTTGTTTTCTGGAATATCTTTGTAGAATAATTGGCCACAAACAAATCTCGCATGAAATCTTTGTTGCACAGATCATACCTCTTTGAATCAGTGGAGATGATGCTCTGCAACCATTGTAATAATTTGAACATCCTATGAATCGTTTTTTTGTTTGACGAGATCTTATTATGAGAAGTTTTCCTACATGACAAGCAGGACATTCCACAAGTCCATTAACAGGAGTGTTTGTACCTAGAATTACATATTTCCGCTTCTTCTCCGACCATGAAAGATACCCATTCTTGTCATAGTACTGTTTTATCTCACTCTGAATTTTGCCAACGTTCTTCTTTGTTATCTTGACAGAGTTTCTTGAATTCAATCGCTTCTTGACAACAGCTAGAGTAATCTGGTCTTTCAATGATATCATTTTGTTTATCGTACTAAAGAAACTACTGAAGAATTTTTATATGGAATCGAGTCAGCGAGATTTGTGGAAAAAGTCTGTCTTATTGGGGCTGGCAGTACAAAATACGGTAAATTAGAAGATAGTATTACTGATATCGCACTTCAAGCATCAGTTGATGCCATAGAAAGTGCAGGAATAGGACCAAAAGAGATCCAGGCAGGATACATTTCTAACGTGTTTGGAATTGCAGACAAGCAAGTCCACTTGGGTCCTGTCATAATGAGCAATCTCGGCATCCCAGAAGTTCCATCACTTTCAATTGAATCTGCATGTGGAAGCGGTTCCGTCTCATTCAGAGAAGCATATGCAAATGTTGCAGCAGGATTCTATGATGTTGTATTAGCAACGGGTGTAGAAAAAGTAACTCATACAGGTACTGAATGGACTACAACATATTTCTCGTATTGTTCTGATTTCTTTTATGAGGGAGGAGCAGGGGCTTCATTTCCTGGATTGTTTGCATCTATGGCAAGAGCATATCTTGCTGAATTCAAAGCAACAGAGGAAGATCTTGCAAGCGTCGCAGTAAAGAATCATGACAATGGACTTCTTAATCCAAAAGCACATCTAAGAAAAAAAATTACAATAGATGATGTAATGAAATCCGCAGTAGTTGCAAGTCCACTAAAGTTGTATGATTGCTGTCCATTTTCAGATGGAGCAAGTGCTGTTATATTATGTAGTGAAAAATTTGCAAAGGCACATACTAAAAACTATGTAGAAGTAATTGGATCAGGCAGGGGTGGATCACCTGCTGCACTGCAAGGAAGAGATCACATAACTACTATACCTAGTACAAGAATTGCAGCGCAAGCTGCATACAAGATGGCAGGTATATCTCCAAAGG
>Ga0310810_10005062_pt1 | contig 14680 bp, 8 predicted proteins | sample NCmetagenome_FD_207641 | JGI IMG/M metagenome (GOLD analysis project Ga0310810, IMG submission 207641) | Soil microbial communities from experimental microcosm in Duke University, North Carolina, United States - NC | ecosystem: Engineered > Artificial ecosystem > Soil microcosm > Unclassified ... | reverse complement strand
TGCGGATCGGCTGCGTCGGCGCGAATGCGGTGGCGCCGCCGAGGACGCCGCTCGGCGTGAAGCGATCGTCCGTGCGGCTGCCCTTGATATTCGCGTGCACGTCCAGCGCGTGGTTGAGCACCAGGTCCCCATAAGAGAGGGCGAGGGATGTCCGCTGCGCCGTACTGCCTTCGAGCACGCCGTCCTGATTCAGGTAGCCTAACGACGCGCGGTAATGCAGGTCATCGCGACCGCCGGCCAGTGCCACCAGGTGATCCTGTCCGAACCCCGAGCGCTGGATCGCGCCGCGCCAGTCGGTGCTGGCCGTGCCGAGCTTGCTCACATTCTCCGGGGCGTATTGCGTCACCGCCGAGCGGAATTGCGTCGCGTTCAGGAGGTCCGCCTCACGCGACACCGTCGAAGTGGAAACGGACCCCGAATACGACACCTGCATGCCCTGCGAACCCGACTTGGTCGTGATCAGCACCACGCCGTTCGCGCCGCGCGATCCGTAGATCGCCGTCGCCGACGCATCCTTCAGCACCGTCATGTTCTCGATGTCGGCCGGGTTCAGGAAGTTGAGTGCGTTGCGGCCCGCGTTCACGCCACCGCCGACAGGCAGCGGCACGCCATCGAGCACGAACAACGGCTCGTTGCTGCTCGTGACGGACGTCCCCCCGCGGATACGGATGTTGACGGCCCCACCGGGTTCATTGCTACTGATCACCTGCACGCCGGCAACCTTCGCCTGAATGAGTTGCTCCGGGCTGACGACCCGCCCGGTGTTGAACTGGGTCGAGTCGACCGACGCCACGGACCCCGTGGTATTGCGCGCCTCCTCTGTGCCGTACCCGACGACCACGATGTTGCTGAGCGTAGCCGCGGACGTCGCCAGCGAGAAGTTGGCGGTTGCCTCCCCGTTGGCCGTGACGGTGAGTCCGGTAACGGAATCGGGCGCGAAGCCCAGGCGGATCGCGCGCACGGTGTATCTGCCCGGTTGAACGGTGATGGTGTATCGACCGTCATCACGGGTCACCGCGCCGGTCGTGGTTCCCGCCACGACCACCTGCGCGCCGGAGATGGGCCGCGCTCCTTCAGCGGACGTGACGATGCCGGTGATCCTTCCCGTTTGTGCGAGGACAGGCGCGCCTACGACGACGGTCGCCGCGAGAACGACAAAAGCTCTTCGCCACATGTTGGCTCCCTGAGAAACGGAATGCGGAGACGTGGCCACGCGCGTGGCGGCGCCTCGGGGAAATGAGCCGCGCGAATGCGTGCGCTGTGATGTGGCGGGACAACGGCATCCGCACCCGTCGAGAGACGGGGTGGTTCACGCCCCACGCCTTCGATGGGCGCGTTAGGCACGTGACACGGCGCCGGGACTGGCGCTGCCGTTTCATCGTCCTCCTCCGAGCACTGTCCACCCCACCCCACCAAATCCCTGCGCGTGACCGCGAGCAACGTCGGTCGCGATCAGCGGAATCCTGCCCACCATCAGCGCTGCGTGCGCTGTGACGTTTCTTCCCGGAGGGCGCGCTGTCAAGGGCCGTCCATCGCTCGTCGAGCGTCGCGTCGGCGAACGGTGCGTCCGCTCGCGCGAATGATGGTCCTGTTATAGTGTCCTGCGAAGGCGGCCGACTCGAAGCTGCCCGCGCGATGTCATCCACTGTCACAACGCTCCATCGCCACGACCACGTAACGCTCCGCTCCCACTCATGATCCTCCCCCGCTCCGCCGGCATTCTTCTGCATCCGACCTCACTTCCAGGCGCGAACGGCATTGGCGAGCTCGGCGGTGAAGCGCTTCGCTTCCTCGATTTTCTCGCCGCTACAGGAGTGTCGCTGTGGCAGGTGCTGCCGCTCGGCCCAACCGGCTATGGCGACTCACCGTATCAGTGTTTCTCGGCGTTTGCCGGAAATCCGTTGATGATCGCCGTGCCACCCGATGGGTCCGAGTTTCCGGCGCACACCGTGGATTTCGAGACCGTCATTCCACACAAGCGCGCGCAGCTCGACCGGGCCATCGCGACGTGGACACCTGATGCGGGGTTCGAGGCGTTCGTCGCCGCACACGCGTCGTGGCTCGAGGACTACTCGATGTTCATGGCGCTCAAGGAAGCGCACGGCGGCATTGCGTGGCCGGACTGGGATTCCAGAGCGGCCGCACGAGACCCCGAGGCGCTCGCGAGCTGGCGTGAATCCCTCGCGCCCTCGATCAAACGGTACAATGTCGAGCAGTATCTGTTCTACTCGCAGTTCGCGGCGCTGCGTCGCGCAGCAACGGAGCGTGGCATCCGGATCATGGGCGACCTGCCCATCTACGTCGCGCACGACTCGGCCGACGTGTGGTCGAATCCCACTGCGTTCAAGTTGCGCGCGGACGGACGCCCGCTCGTGCAGGCCGGAGTACCGCCCGACTACTTCAGTGCGACCGGGCAGTTGTGGGGAAATCCCATCTATGATTGGGATGCCATGGATGCCAACGGCTACGCGTGGTGGGTGCGACGACTGCGTGCGTCCTTCGAGCTGTTCGACGTCGTCCGCATCGATCACTTCCGCGGCTTCGAGGCGTACTGGGAAGTGCCTGGAGACGCGTCCACCGCGGAGCATGGGCGTTGGGTGACAGGACCCGGCGCGGCACTCTTCGATGCGGTGACGAAAGCACTCGGACCGCTGCCCATCGTGGCCGAGAATCTCGGGGTGATCACGCCGGCGGTAGAAGCGTTGCGCGAACAGTTCGGGTACCCGGGCATGAGCATCCTGCAGTTTGCCTTCGGCACCGATCCGGAGAGCCACCAGTTCAGGCCGCACAACTTTCCGCGCGCGCGGGTGGTATACACGGGCACGCATGACAACGACACGACGCTCGGATGGTGGCGTTCGACGGGCGCGTCCGATTCGACGCGAGCCGCGGAAGACGTGGCGCGCGAGAAGGCATTCGCGCTAGAGTATCTCGGCGCCGATGGACGCGAGATGAACTGGACGCTGATTCGTGCCGCGCTCGCGTCGGTTGCCGATACGGTGATCATCCCCATGCAGGACATCCTCGGACTCGGAAGCGAAGCGCGTATGAATCTCCCGGGCCGAGCATCCGGGAACTGGGGCTTTCGCTTCTCGTGGGATCAGATCACTCCGGAAATCGCCACACGACTTCGTACGATGATCGACGTGTACGAGCGCTAACGAGGTACAGCGAGGTACAGCGACATGGCCGCAACACCACGCACCCCTGCTCCGTCCCCGACGCGATTCCTGACGATCTGGAACATGAGTTTCGGGTTTCTCGGGATCCAATTCGGATGGGCACTGCAGATGGCGAACATGAGCGCCATCTACGAGTATCTGGGTGCGAGACCGGACCAGATTCCGATGCTCTGGCTCGCCGCGCCTCTCACCGGATTGATCGTGCAGCCGATCATCGGGCAGTGGAGCGACAACACGTGGTCGCCGCGCTTCGGGCGCCGGCGGCCATTTTTTCTCGTCGGCGCGATCCTGAGCTCACTCGCGCTGCTGGCGATGCCGACGTCGAGCGCGCTGTGGATGGCGGCGGGCCTGCTGTGGATCCTCGATGCGTCCATCAACATCTCGATGGAACCCTTCCGAGCATTCGTCGCGGATCTGTTGCCGGCCCACGAGCGCACGCGTGGGTTCGCGATGCAGAGTCTGTTCATCGGGCTCGGCGCGGTGATCGCGTCGGCGATGCCGTGGATGCTGACGAACTGGTTCGGTGTGGCGGGAAGCGCGCCAGGCACGATCCCGACCACCGTGAAGCTGTCGTTCTTCATCGGCGCCGCGGCGTTCCTCGGCGCGGTGCTCTACACCGTCCTCACCACGAAGGAACACCCCCCCGAGGACATCGAAGAGTTCCGGCGTCGCCGGAAGCAGAGCGCCGGACTCGCGGCGAACGCGCGGGAGATTCTCCACGCCGCGCGCGAGATGCCGACGACGATGCGCCAGCTCGCCGTCGTGCAGCTGTCGACGTGGCTTGGTCTCTTCTGCATGTGGTTGTACTTCCCCGTCGCCGTCGCGCATAACGTGTTCGGTGCGCCCGACAACACCTCGCCGCTCTACCAGCAAGGTGTGGAGTGGGCGGGCGTGTGCTTCGGTGCGTATTCCGCCGTGTGCTTCGTGTTCTCGTTCTTCCTGCCATCGCTGGCGCGAGCGCTGGGACGCACGCGCGCGCACGCGTTCTGCCTGCTGGCCGGCGCGGCCGGCCTGCTGTCCGTCGTGGGGATCCACCAGCCGAAGCTGCTGCTGCTCTCGATGGTGGGCGTCGGCATTGCCTGGACGAGCATCCTGTCCATGCCGTACGCGATTCTCGCCGGCTCGCTGCCGCGCGAGAAGACCGGCGTCTACATGGGGATCTTCAACTTCTTCATCGTCATTCCGGAGATCGTCGCCTCGTTAGGCTTCGGCTGGGTGATGTCGCACGTGCTCGACAACAATCGCCTCTACGCAGTGGTCGCGGGCGGTGTGTTCCTGTTCCTCGCCGCGCTGTTGGTGTGGCGTGTGCGGGATCCGAGCGAAGCGCCGGCCGTGACGCCGGCCGGGCAGGTCGTGGCGCCGAGCGGAGTGACGGCGTGAGACGCGCGCTGATCGTCGCGGCGTTTGCTGCCGGCGCGGCGCGAGTATCAGCACAGGCGCCTGCTGTCACGAAGGTCGAGCCACCGAACTGGTGGGCCGGCTACTCCATCAACCCGGTGCGGTTGCTCATTCGCGGCAGTGGACTCACCGGCGCGCGGATGACCTGTGCGCGCCTGACGTGCGGTGCGCCGAAAGTGAACGCCGCTGGCACGTACGCGTTCGTGGACGTGACCGTGCCCGCTGGCACCGCGCCTGGCGCGTACCCGCTCACGTTGCGCACGAGCGGCGGGTCGGTGGCGGTGCCGTTCAGCGTGAACGGTCCGCTGCCACGCACGGGACGCTTTCAGGGCTTCGGGCCTAACGACGTCGTGTACCTCATCATGCCGGATCGGTTCGCGAATGGCGATCCGGCGAACGATGACCCGGCGAAGGCTCCGGGACTCACCGACCGATCGAAAACACGCTTCTACCACGGCGGCGACCTGGCCGGCATCCGCCAGCACCTGCCCTACCTCAAGTCGTTAGGCATCACGGCGATCTGGCTCAATCCGATCTACGACAACAACGACCGGCTGAACGAGAAGGAGGTGTACGATGGGCAGCCGATCACGGATTACCATGGCTACGGTGCCGTCGACTTCTACGCCGTCGACGAACATTTCGGCGACGTCGCGACGTTCCGCCAGCTCGTGGACGACGCGCACAAGGTCGGGATCAGGATCATCCTCGACATGGTCGCGAACCACACCGGGCCGTATCACCCATGGGTGAAGGACTCGCCGACGCCCACGTGGTTTCACGGGACGGCGGAGAAGCATCTCTCCAACACCTGGCAGATCTGGACGCTCGCCGATCCATACGCGACCCCCGCGACGCGCGAAGCGACCCTGGACGGCTGGTTCATCGACATCCTGCCGGATCTGAACCAGGATGACCCCGAGGTATCGCGATACCTCATCCAGAACACGCTGTGGTGGGTGGGCGTGAGCGGCATCGACGGCATTCGTCAGGACACGTGGCCGTACGTGCCGCGCGCGTTCTGGCGCGACTGGATGACCGCGATCCGTCGCGAGTACCCATCGCTCAAGGTCGTAGGCGAAGTGTCCGACGGCGATCCATCGCTCGTCTCGTTCTTCCAGGGCGGGCGGGCGCAGCGCGACGGCATCGACGACAAGGTCGATGGTCTGTTCGACTATCCGCTGTTCTACCCGATGCGACGCGCGTTCGGCGAAGGCAAATCACTCCGCGAAGTCGCGCAGATGCTCGGACACGACGGCCTGTATACGGATCCGTCGCGGCTCATGACGTTCGTCGGGCTGCACGATGTGCCTCGGTTCATGAACGATCCCGGCGCGACGACGAAGGGCCTCGCGCTCGCGTACACGTTCCTGCTCACGGCACGCGGCACGCCGCTGCTGTACTATGGTGACGAGGTGGCGATGCCCGGCGCCGGCGACCCGCACAATCGGCGCGACTTTCCCGGCGGCTGGTCCGCCGATCCGCGAAACGCGTTCGAGGCAACGGGGCGCACGCCGGAGGAACAGGCGCTCTGGTCGCACGTGCAACGGCTGCTGCAGCTGCGAGCCCAGCGCAGCGATGTTCGCACGGGACGGATGGAGCATCTCGTGACGAACGACCAGGCGTTCGTCTATCGGCGCGGACGCACGGTCGTGGCGTTGAACAACGACACGACCGCGGTCACGCTGCGCCTGCCGATTCGCTCGCTCCCCGAGGACGCGCTCGGCGTCTGCGCCCGCCCGCAGAGCGACAGCGGCGGCGTGGTCGTCGTGATCCCGCCGCGGAGTGGCTGCGTGTTCTGACCCGGTGACCGCCTGACGAGTGTCGTTAGGCGATCACCGGGCGGCCGGGTGTCCCGTGCTCAGCGCCTTGATGACCATCCCGACGAGCATTGCGAGAGCGATGATGATGAGCAGCCATCCCCATAGCGGAGTCCGGCTGTACTGCTGAGACTCTGACACGACTCCTCCTATTCTAAGAGCGCGAGAAAGCTGGTCGCTGGGTGGTCGTGCTGGTCGCTGGGTGACGCTGGTTGCTGCTCGCGCCGTCAGGGTTAGCTGATAGCCGATAGCTGATAGCTGATAGCACCTTACCAGCGTCAACTCACAGCTGACTGGTGCAATGCGCACACCGCGTCGCCCCGGCATCGATCGACATCTTGCAGAAGGGGCAATTCTTCGTCGCCGGCGCCTCCGCGGCCGGCGCCGGGCGGATGAATGCCTTGCTGATCCGCCATGCCACGAACCCGATGATCAGGAAGTTCACCAGCGCGCTCGCGAAATCGCCGATCTTGAAGGGAATCGGACCCGGCATCACCTGCGACTGCCATGTCTTCGGATCCGGAGTCGCCACCGCGACGATCGGCATGATGAAATCCTCCACGAGCGCCGTCACGAGCTTGTTGAGCGCTCCGCCGACCACGACCGCGATCGCCAGCGCCAGGACGTTCTCCTTGACCAGGAACGCCTTGAACTCCTTCCACATCGCCATGGGTTGCCTCGTGGATGATGGATGGACTTCTCGGATCCGCGAGTGAACGCGGCGCCTCAGCCCGGTGAGAAAATGCGCCGCCTCGCTTCACGCGCCAGACCTTGCGGATTTGTCCGTGCAGAGCAAAGGCGGGCACGGCTGTTGCCTTCCCTCGCCATGACGTCCCGGACATCTCGCATTCAGGCCCGAGGAGAATGGCTGCAGGCCCCACCAACGATCACTCGGTACTCGATCCTCAGGTCGACGAGCACGCAGCCGCCGCACCGGTCGAACCAGGCGCGCCCACGCCTGATCTCGCGAAGACGGCCTCGGCGCTGAAGACGGTCCGCGCCCGATCAGTCGGGCTCACGATCCTCGCGATCCTCGCGCTCCTCTACACGCTGTTCTTCGCGCGTGACTTTCTCCTGCCGATCGTCATCGCACTTCTGCTGAACCTGCTGTTCAGTCCCGTCGTCCGCGCGCTCACGCGGGTAGGAATCGGGGCGCCGTTCGGCGCCGGCATCGTGGTGCTCGGACTGCTCGCGATTCTGAGCTTCGGCGTCTACGAGCTGTCGACGCCGGTGGAGCGTTGGGCGGCCGAGGCGCCGAAGACGCTCTCGACGGTCGAAGCGCGGCTGAAAAAGCTCACGAAGCCGCTCGAGCGCGTGCGACGCACGGCGGAGCAGGTCGAGACGGCGACGAGCACCGCGGCGCCTCCAAAGACGACGGAGGTCGTCGTCCGCGGACCAGGGCTCGTTGCGCGCGTGTTCGGCACGACTCAGCGCTTCGTCGCCGGCTCACTGGAAGTGCTCATCCTGCTGTTCTTTCTGCTCGCCTCCGGCGACCTGTTTCTTCAGAAGCTCGTGAAGGTCCTGCCGGCGCTCGGCGACAAGCGCACGGCGGTGCAGATCGCACGCGCGGCGGAATCGTCCATCTCGACCTATCTCATCACCGCCCTGGCGATCAACGTCGGCGAGGGAATCGTGGTTGCCGCCGTGCTGTGGCTGCTCAAAATGCCGAACCCGGTACTGTGGGGGACGATGGTCGTGCTGCTCGAATTCATTCCCTACCTGGGGGCAGCCACCGTCGTCGTAGTGCTCAGCGTCGCGGCGTTGACGGTCTTCGACTCGGTGACTCACGCGCTGCTCATTCCGGCCTCGTTCCTGGCGATCAATCTGATCCAGGCGAACCTCATCAGCCCCCTGCTGTTCAGTCGCCGCCTAACGCTGAACCCGGTCGCGCTGTTCGTGGGGCTCACGTTCTGGTGGTGGATCTGGGGCATTCCCGGCGCATTCATCGCCGTACCGCTCGTGGCGACGTTCAAGATCTTCTGTGATCACATCAACGCACTCGCGCCGATTGGCGAGTTTCTCGGCCAGCGTGATGAGGAGGAACGGCGCGAGACCGTGCGCGTTGCCTAACTTCGGGGCTGCTCGCTGCCAGCACTGATGTTCGAGACCGCTTAGAGCAATTCCGAAGGACGCAGGGCCGTTAAAGCCGTTCGCACTTTGTGCTAGAAGCGCGCCTCGAAGTACAGGTCCAGCAGCGTGCGCTCACGCGGCCAGATCCCGCGCGACAGATCGGCGCGGAACAGTCCGTCGAGGAACGAGAAGCCCACGCCGGCTCCGCTCACCGGACGCCCCGGGTGGCTCCACGACGATCGGTCGCCCGCCCAACCGAGATCGCCGAACAACGAGGGCCGCACCACCGAGAACTGCCTGCCGAGCTCCGCTCGACCCAGCCAGTACGAATTTCCGGCCTGACCCGGCAGCGTTAGGCTCGGCCGCTGGCCGCGCACCGTGTGCGCACCGCCGATGAACCACTCGCGCTGCGGCGGCAACGTGCCGCCGGACATACCCGCGCTGCCAGTGATCGCCGCCTCGAAGCCCGCACCCAACCCGCGCGAGACCGTCGCATCGAGCGCACCACGCGTATAGTCGAACGTGCCCGCCGCCGCTTCGCCGCGGAGGTCCGTGAGGAGACGCCAGCCCGCCGGGTCGAACCCGAACGTGTGCGTGTACCGCGCGGACGCTCCGCCGATCGTGCCGGGCGTCGCCTCGATGTTCTCGTTGAATTGCACGTCGTTCATCGCGTTCGCGAGCGAGAACTGCGTCTCCACCTTCGCGTTGCTATGGTGCTCGCCGAACAGCCGCCAGGTGAAGCCGCCACCGCCGACGTTGCTGCCAGTGAGCTCGCCACCCCACGTGCGGTAGTAGTAGCCCTCGTCCAGCCCGAACAGGAACGCATTGATCGAGCTGCCGAACGAGAGCGGCGCACCGAAGTCGTTCGAGGCCTCGAGGCGACGATACACGCCGACCTGGAGCTGCCGCCGCCCGTTGCCCCGCGCCGCGTACAGGTCCCCGTTGAACTGGGCGTCCGCCAGACTGACGCGCGGTGCCAACCCAGCCCGGTACCCTCGCCCGAATTCCTGGGTCACCTCGACACCCGTCGAGAATCCCTCGACGCGATTGTACCGCGTTAGGTCGAGGCCGTAGTGAATCGCCGGCTTCTGCGGCGCCCAATCCGACTGCAGAGAGAAGCCCAGCGACTTCATCAGCTCATCGCGCTCTGCCGTTCCGAATAGCTCCTCGCCCGGCTCGTAAATCGACGCCGGAAGATCAGGCGACCGCGCGAGCACGGTCGAATCGCATGGAACGCGGAACGCGACGCGCACGGTGCCGTTATACCGGGAGTCGTACCGCGTATACGTCCCTCCGCTGTCGCACTGTGACTTCCTGAGCGCTTTCTGCTGCTCGCGACGCACCGAATCCGCGTGGTCGATGGCGATCCGGCGTTCCTTCCGCTGTTCAGCCGTGAGGTCGTGCCATTTCACGCTGTCGCCGAACAGTGAGTCGCGCATCGACTTCGGCGTCGGAGGCACGGCAGGCATCGAGTCCGTGCCGTTGACCGAGGCGTACTTGAAGCTCTCCTCCATCTTGAATGGCACGCGCATGAAGCCGACCTGCGCCGATCCCTCGGCCGCCTGTGCACGCGGGAGCCAGAATCGCCCGCCGTACAGGCCGTAGTCGATCGTCACGCCCTCGAGATTCGCCTTCATGGGCGAGATGATCGCCTTCACCGCTGCAGGTACATCGTCCTCGTCGCCCTCGGCCTTGGCCTCTTCCTTCGCGACCTGCCAGATGTCCATCTCCACCGACATGCGATACGCCGCGCGAACGAGCTGGCCGGAGCTGACGTCGAACCAGAACGAGCCCACGGACAGGCGCCAGTTGGGGCGACGCGGCTCGACGCGAAGCTCGCGGAGCGCAATCGACTTTCCGTCGGACAGCGTGAACGTGATCGAATCACCCGTCGCGAAGCGATAGTACGCCTCCGAGCCAATGGCGATCGGATGGATCATCTCTTCGGGGTCGACTTCCGCCTTCGATACTCCCGATCCGATCCACAGGGCGTCGCGGCCGGGGTAGTACGGAATCGGCGTCATCTCGTCATAGTCGACCTCTGCATCGGCGTCCTTGATCATCGGCAGCACCGTGCGCGCGCCCTTGAGGTCCACCCACGTACCGCCGTCTCGGGACCAGCGAACGCGGGAGGCATTCTCCGTTCGAAAGAGCAGGCGATCTCGCCCGAACGCGCGGAAGCCCAGACCGGCCGACATGCGCTGATAGGCGGTCGCGTCGTAGGCGAGCAGTGCCGAATCCTGCCGCATGCGAGCCACGCGAGCCTTGAGCAACAGCGTGCGGGCGGCCGTATCGCGAAACGCGGAACGCTCGAGCTCCGGCGTTACGGGAATTCGCTTTCGCACCTGCTTGCGGGTGGTGTCCTTCTGGATCGTGTCGCTGAGAGCGCCTTGCGACTGCGCGGTACTGTCGGATTTGCCGCCAACGCGAACGGTGACGTGCTGATCGAACGCGACGGCGAGCGCCAGGACTACCGAAAACATCGAAGCTCCGAGGTATGGGGCGGCGCTGGCTTTACGGCGGGGCTCACGGCGTGGTTTCGGTAACCCTTCCGCTGGAAAGTGTTCCTGCTGCTATCGTCGGGGCGGCGCGGCGGGGGGCACGGCACTCGAATCCGCCACCCCGACGCCAGCCGCTGTTCCTGCGCCGGCCGCCGGCCGCGCGCGCTTGTTCGCAAGCACCTCGTTCCTGACGTGCTGGCGGTAGAGCGAGGCCCGCCATTCCTGGCCCTCGGCCTGCTCCTTCGCCTCTCCGACCGCGAAGACCATGGCCGTGATCGCGATGGCGAGTGGTCCCAGAACCGCGATCGGGCCCGTTGGTAACGCCTTTCCGCCTGCGGGCTCCTCGCGGTTCACGCGCTCGACCAGCGCGGGGAAGCGTCGTTGCATCCACACGGTCGCGACGATCACCACCAGACCGAGCGTCGCCAGCGCCAGCGGCAACGCGATGACGCGGCGGAACACATCGAACGCGAGATAGCCGAGGTATGCGAACGCGGCCACTCCACCGCCAATGAGGAGCGTGCGCCGGCGCAGATAGAGAGAGGCGACGATGAGCGAGATCGCGACGAGAGGCGTCGCATGGCGCCACGCGCCGAGTGCGTTCCAGCCCTGGACGTACCCGGCCGCCAGGGCCAGCATCCCGGCAATGTAGAACCAGAGCGCGTAGTCCTCGTCTGCTGGTTGTCGCCGATCGACCGCGTAGGCGATGGCGAAGAGCGTGCACGCGATGACCCACAGCACGTACGGCCCCATGTACCACGCGATGCGCGGATCGCCTAACGCGCGAGCGAGGTGCAGCATCAGCGCCGTGAACGCGACGGCGATCGGAGCTCCCAGCGCGAAGAAGTCGACGCGCCGCAGCGCCGCGAGCGCGACACCGATCGTGGCGAGATCGAGGACGATGAGACGCGACGCGATGAACGGCTCGTAGCGCGCCAGCGCGTTGTCCCACGCCAGCGGGTCCGGCCATTCGCCGGTGAGTCGGAGCAGCGCCCAGGCCCACACGGGGGTCATCGAGACGGCGAGCACCGCGGCGATTCCGCCGGCGACGTCGAACCGGCGCCGGCGAAGCGCGCCGGCCGCCGCGGCGAACGCGGCGGCGTACGCGACCGATACGCCCAGCACCCCGGCCGGCCCGAGCGCGTTCCACCGGTCCGCGAGAAACCAGCCGAGTGCGATCAGAACGAGGATGGCGCCGACCGAGTAGGCGATGGTGACGGCGTTGAACCCGCGCCGGATTTCTGGCGCGTTAGGCTCGGCCGGCGCGGTGTCACGCTCGAGCTCGTGTGCGAGCTCCTGAGCGAGCGCGTGCAGCCGCGCGCGCTGGTCGGCATCGATGACACCGCGATCGACGGCGGCTTCGATGAGCGTGCTACAGGTGAGTCGGTCGGTTTCGGACACTGTTCGCCTTGATCACAAATATTGCTTTCCACACGCGGCATTGCCCTTGCTTACTTTCGCGACCGTTCCCGTTGCATCCCGTCTCGCTGCACCACCCTCAACGACAGGTCCGAGCGATGGCGTCGATTTGGAAAGGGTCACTCACATTCGGACTGGTGCACGTCCCCGTCGAGATGAAGCCCGCCGTACGCGCCGACCAGATCCACTTCAGGCAGCTTCACTCGGAAGATCTCTCGCCGATCAAGTACGAGCGCGTCTGCGCAGCCGACGGCTCGCCCGTGCCGTGGAGCGAGATCGTGAAGGGCTACGAGTACGAGAAAGGCAAATACGTCGTGCTCACCGACGACGACTTCAAGAAGGCCGCACTCGATTCCTCCAAAACGATCGACATTATCGACTTCGTGCGCGAGGACGAGATCGACGCGCGCTTCTTCGAGACACCGTATTTCCTCGTGCCCGCGAAGGGCGGCGACAAACCATATGCGCTCCTGCGTGAAGCCATGCGCCAGTCGGGCGTCGTGGGCGTCGGCAAGGTCATCATCCGACGCACCCAACACCTGGCCGGTGTGCGCGTGGTAGGTCAGGCGCTGGTCATCGAGCTCATGCGCTTTGCGAACGAGCTCGTGGACATCGGCGAGCTTTCCTTCCCGAGCAACGACATCGTTCGCGAACAGGAGCTCACGATGGCCACGCAGCTCGTGCAGAACCTCGCCGAGCCGTTCGATGCCACCCGGTACACCGATGACTACCGCTCGAACCTCATGAAGCTCATCCGCACGAAGATGAAGGGGAAGAAGGTGACGGCGGCCGAGCCGCTCGAGACCGAGGACGAGGACTCGAAGGTGCTCGATCTCATGTCCCGACTGCAGGCGAGCCTGGCCGAAGCGAAATCGGGGAAAGCCGCGGGCGCGAAGAAGCGCGTGGCCAAGACGGCTCGCGCCGGTGGCGGAACACGCGGTCGTCAGAAGAAGACGGCATAGTTGCGGCATAGACGGCAACGGGCCATCGACGGGAGCGACGAGTGACGAGAAGCAAACCGCTCGAGGAATACCGCGCGAAGCGTGACTTCGAACGGACGGCGGAGCCGGCGGGCGCAGTGCGCGCCTCCGGCTCCGCGGAAAAGAAGGCGGCGTCGCTGCGGTTCGTCGTGCAGAAACACGCGGCGAGTCACCTGCACTACGACTTCCGCCTCGAGCTCGATGGGGTAATGAAGAGTTGGGCGGTTCCGAAAGGTCCGTCGCTCGACCCGACGCAGCGGCGTCTGGCCATGGAGGTCGAGGATCACCCGATCGAGTACAACACGTTCGAGGGAACCATCCCCGCCGGCCAGTATGGTGGCGGCACGGTCATGCTGTGGGACCGTGGCACGTACGACGCGGACTCCGGCGGCGTGGAGGCATTGCGCCGTGGATACGAACGTGGTGACATGAAGATCATGCTCCACGGCGAGCGCTTGGTCGGATCGTTCGCGCTGGTCCGCATGCGCGGGAAGGACGAGCGCAAACCGCAGTGGCTCCTCATCAAGCACCGCGATGAGGACGCAGACCCGGACTGGGACATCGAAACGCACGACACGTCGGTGACAACGGGACGCACGATGACCGAGATTGCGAACGGAAAGCCGGCGAAGAAGTCGAAGGCGACGACGAAACGTGCGACGACGAAACCCGCGACGGCCAAACGCGCGCCGTCGAAACCCGCCACGCCGAAAGCCACGACGCGCATCCCCGCTGGCATCACACCCATGATGGCATCGATCGGCACCGAGATCCCGACCGGCGACCGATGGACGTTCGAGCCGAAGTACGACGGCGTGCGAGTGCTCGCATTCGCGTCCGGGACGGGCGTTAGGCTCGTCACGCGCAACGGCAACGACAAGTCGGCCCAGTTCCCCGAGGTCACCGCCGCCGTGCGCGCGCTGGCGCAACGCCGCAAGCGACCATTCGTGCTCGACGGCGAGATCGTCGCCCTCGACGGCGACAAGCCGGCGCGCTTCCAGGCGCTGCAGGGCCGCATGCACCTCCAGGGCGCGGACGACATTTCCGGACAGTCGACCAGCGCGCCATCGGCACTCATCGCGTTCGACCTGCTGGTCGATGGCGACGACGTCCTGCTCGAGGAACCGTGGACCACTCGGCGCAGAAGGCTCGAACGCTTCATCGGCGCCCGTCCGCCTAACGGCTTGCGACTCGGCGACAGTGGACCCGGCGACGGTGAGCGCCTCCTCGCAGCGGCGCGTCGTGATGACTGGGAAGGGATCATCGCGAAGCGGACGGATTCGACGTACCAGCCCGGCGCGCGGTCGCGC
>Ga0310810_10005061_pt1 | contig 14680 bp, 11 predicted proteins | sample NCmetagenome_FD_207641 | JGI IMG/M metagenome (GOLD analysis project Ga0310810, IMG submission 207641) | Soil microbial communities from experimental microcosm in Duke University, North Carolina, United States - NC | ecosystem: Engineered > Artificial ecosystem > Soil microcosm > Unclassified ... | reverse complement strand
TCCTCAGCGGCCTCGAACGCGACGAGCTTTCCCGCGGGGGCCGCCCGTCTCTGAGCGGATCCACCGATCGGCAGCAGCAGATGGGGCTGTTCCAGGCCGCGGCTCCCGAGGACGACCCGCTGCGGCGGCGATTGCGCGAGGTCGACGTCAACCAGCTCACGCCGCTTCAGGCGCTGACGCTCCTCGCCGAGCTGAAAGAAGAGGCCTAAGCCCCGCCCACGATCTCGACCGCGCCGATGACAGGCAATCGTCGCCGGTGGCGATCGGCCGAGTGCCGTTAGAATCTGACGGTGTTGCCGAGACGTCGACTGCTCACTGCCGCCTCTGTCGCGGTGATGGTGTTCTGCGTCAGTCTTTCTGTGTCGGCCGCCACGCGGTACGACCCGCGCCTCACCTTCCGCGTTCTGCGAACCGCACACTTCTCCATCTACTGGCACCAGGGTGAGGAGGCCGAAGCCGAGCGGCTTGCCGCGATTGCCGAGGAGGTGCGCGCGGCCATGCAGGCGGATCTCGGCGTGCCGCCGTCGCGTGTGCACGTCATCCTTGTCGATCAGTCGGATTTGTCGAACGGCTGGGCGACGCCCATCCCCTGGGACGCCATCGAGATTGCCGCACGTCCGCCGGCGCTCTCCTCGTCCATCGGCAACACCAGCGATTGGCTTCGGCTTGTATTCACGCACGAGTACACGCACATCCTCCATCTCGATCGCACCCGCGGGATCATGCGCGGCGTCCGGGAGGTCTTCGGTCGTGTGCCCCTCGCGTTTTCGAACGCGTTTCTCCCCGTATGGCAGGTCGAAGGGATTGCCACGTTCGAGGAGAGTCGTCACACCGGCGAAGGCCGTGTGCCATCGGGCGACTTTCGCATGATCGTCGATGGCGCGGCGCGCGCCGGGCGGTTCGAGTCGTATGGACGCGTAGCGGGCGGCCTGGATCAGTGGCCGGCTGGAAACGGGTCCTATGCGTACGGGGCGTACTTTCATCAGTATCTGGCAGAGCGATTCGGCCCCGATCGGATCGCGGCGCTTCGCGACGCAACGGCTGCCCGGCTCCCCTACTTCGGGGCGGGTGCGTTCCGGCGCGTATTCGGCGAGTCACTCGGCGACCTCTGGACGGACTTCCGTACTTCGCGGGCGTCCCGCCCGGCGGCCCGCAGCGAGACGGACGCGCATGCGACGCAGCTCACGCATCACCACTTCGAGGTGACGGCGCTCACGGCCTCGAATCAGGTGTTCTACGCGGTGACCACTCCGGATGGATATCCGTCGCTCATGCGCCTGACGCCCGGTCGCGCGCCCGAACGCGTGGCGTGGCGATACGCCGGCGACCGCACGACCGTGCACGGAACGTGGGTCGTGTTCGATCAAGTCGCGCCAGTCCGATCCGTCGCGTGGTACTCCGACCTGTATGCCGTCAGCGCGGACGGAGGTCAGGTACATCGGCTCACGCATGAAACGCGGGCAGCCGAACCGGCGTTTTCTCCCGACGGCACTCGGCTCGCGTGCGTCGTCGAACGACACGGGCACAGAGCGCTCGCGACGATGCCGTTCGAACCCGCCGAGGAGACCGCGCCGACGCCTCTCATCGAGGACGCGGCATCCGACTATGGAGCGCCGCAGTGGTCGCCCGACGGAGCGCACCTCGTCGCGGAACGCCGGCACGACGGCCGGTTCGAGATCGTCGAGATCGACGTGGCGGCGCGATCGGTACAGACGTTGGTCGAGTCAACTCACCGCCTCGAGACGCCGGTCTGGATCAGCGCGGATCGCATCCTGTTCGGGGCGGAGTTGCCCGGCGAACCGTCGAACGCGTTCGCAATCGATGTCGATCGTCACACGGTCCGTCGCATCACGGACAGTGTGACAGGCGCACGGGAACCGCGGCTTTCGACCGATGCAAAAACGCTTTACTACATCGGCTACACGCCCGAGGGCACGGAGGTGTTTTCCGTGCCGACCGACGAACGCGATTGGCAGCGTGTCGATGCGCAAGCATTCGATCAACCCAGGGCGGCGGCGCCGTCGCCCGTTGAATCGTTCCGGCCCGCGGTCGGCAGACCGTCGGCCGGTTACTCGCCGTGGGAAACCCTGAAGCCGACCTACTGGACGCCTGTCGTGTACACGGACGCGACGGAACTCGATCTCGGCGCGGGCACGGCGATGACCGACGTGCTTGGCTTTCACGCGTACGCGGCGCAGGCGGCCTGGAGCTCGCGTGCGAGGCCCGACTGGTCGCTCTCCTACGCGTACGATCGGTGGCGGCCGACGCTGTTCGCGAATTATGCGGATGACACCGATCCGGTGCGCGGCGGCGAAATCCGGTCGCAGCAGTTTCAGGGGGGCGCGCTCCTGCCGTTCCGGCACCTGCGGCGAACGGAAACCGTGTTCGGCGCCATCGATCTCGAGCGCGACAGCCTCACGTGCGACGGCCCCTGCCGCACGCGCGCGACCACGAGCCGCCGGAGCGCGGTTCAGGGGGGATGGCTGCACGATACCCGCCGGCTCTACGGCTATTCGATCAGCGTCGAGGAAGGCCATTCGCTGTCCGCGTCGGTCGAATCGACGGCTGCCGCGTTGGGGTCGGACGTCTCCGCGCGCGCCGCAGTGTTCGATGCCCGCGCCTACCACAGGGCCGGCGGTCGACACAGCGTATTGGCGGTGCGCGGCGCGCTCGCCATGTCGTGGGGGGCGGCCGATGATCGGCGGGTGTTTTCGGCGGCCGGCAGCGGACCCGCGGGCGGCGTATTCAGTTTCGATCGCGACAGCATCGGCCTGCTTCGCGGATTCACTCCCGATGACGTGGTGGCGACGCGGGCTGCGGTTGTGAATGCGGATTTCAGATTTCCAGTCCTTCGTCCGGAGCGGGGCGCCGGTGTGCTGCCGCTGTTTGTCCGCGCGGCACATGCGGCGATATTCGTCGACGCAGGGACGGCCTGGGATGCGGCGTTCCACGCTGGCGATCTCCGCACCTCGACGGGCGGCGAATTGTCGCTCGACGTGGTGCTGGGCCATTACCTGCCGGTCACGTTCTCGGGAGGCGCCGCGTGGACGCACGATCCCGTCAACTCGCACGCGGGGGGAGCGATCTTCGGCAGAATCGGACGGGCATTCTGACGCGAGGCGCGAGGCGCGAGGCGCGAGGCGCGAGGTTCGAGCTCGAAACTTCCGAAATCTGCGACAGATCAGAGAGAATATCCGCGGATGAAGACGAAGCATCGTTTTCTGCGCGAACCCGTCGAGCCATTCGCGGTGGCGTCCGGCGCGACGGCGGACGATCTGCTGGCGCGCATGGAACGGGTCTCGTTCCAGGGGCGGAGTCTCGCCACGGCGCGGCGTATCTGGCAGAAAATGCTCGCGGACGACTGCACGATCTTCTTCGGCATCGCGGGGGCGCTCAGCGCCGGCGGGATGCGGCTGATCATTTCCCACCTCATCGCCCAACGGTACGTCGACTGCCTCGTGTCGACCGGCGCGAATCTCTATCATGACCTTCACGAGACGCGCGGCCGTCGTCATTACCTGGGGTCGCCGCAGGAGAACGACGCGGCGCTTCAGGCCGAGCACATCGACCGCGTCTACGACACGTATGCGAACGAGGACGAGTTCATCGAGAACGACGAATGGATCGCGGCATTCACGCTCACGCTCGAGCGGCGTCCGTATACGACCCGTGAATACCTCTATCGTCTCGGCGAGTACCTCTGGAACGAAACCGGCGGTGACGGAATTCTCACGGCCGCGTACCGGGCGAACGTCCCGATTTTCTGTCCGGCCATTGCGGACTCGTCGATCGGCATGGGGATTTCGCAGGCGCGCGATCGCGATGCGTCTGCCGGCCAGGTCGACGTGATTGCCGACATCATGGAATCGGCGAACCTCGTGATCCGGCGTCCGCGCACGGCGTCAGTCGTGCTCGGCGGCGGCACGCCGAAAAACTTCATCAACCAGGCCAGCGTGCAGGCGGAGTTTTACGACGACCGCGTCGGCGGCCATCGCTATGCGCTCCAGATCGTGACGGACGTGCCGCATTTCGGCGGCGCCTCCGGCGCGAGTCTCGAGGAAGCGCAGAGCTGGGGGAAACTGGCGGCGGACGCCGAGCGCGTCACCGTCCACGCGGACGCGACGCTCGCGCTCCCCGTGCTCATCACGGCGCTGGCGACGAGCGCGCGCGACACCCTGGCCGCCCGCAAGCCGCTCCGCTTCGATCTTTCCGGTCCGGTGATGGCCGTCGAGGGCCGTCCCTTTCCGCACGCGCGGTTCGAGGCGCGCACCTGATGGACTTGCCGTTTCAATACGACCACGGCGTCCCGCTCGTCTTCGGCGGCGCGATGCCCCACATGGCCACGTTCGACGACGCGGCGGTCGTCGTGCTTCCGGTGCCGATCGACCGTACCACGTCGTACGTCGGCGGCACCCGCAACGGCCCGCACGAGATCCTGCAGGCCTCGTCGCACATGGAATTGTGGGACGAAGAGATGCGCGCGGACGTCCACGGGGTCGGCATCTTCACGCTGCCGGAGATGGAACTGCCGTTCGGCGAAATGAGCGCGGTCGTGGACGAGATCGAGCGCGTGGCCTACGAAGTGATCGGCCGCGACAAGTTCCTCGTGACTCTTGGCGGCGAGCATTCGATCACGCCGCCGCTCGTGTCCGCCGCGGCGCGCAAATACGGGAGCATCTCGCTGCTGCAGATCGACGCGCACGCCGACATGCGCGACGCGTATCTCGGCACCGTGCACAGCCATGCGTGCGCGATGCGGCGCTCGCTGCAGTTTGCCAGAATCACGCAGGTGGGCATCCGGAGCCTGTCCACCGAGGAAGCCGCAGCAATTACGCACCTGAACACGACGGTGTTCTGGGATTTCGACATGCGGAAGGACCCGGCGTGGATCGATCGAGTCGTCGACACACTGGAATCGCACGTCTACATCAGCATCGATGTCGACGGCATGGACCCGGCGATCATGCCGGCGACCGGCACGCCCGAGCCGGGCGGCCTCACCTGGTCCGAAATGACGGCGCTGCTCCGCGCCACCACCCGGCAGCGCACGGTGGTCGCGGCCGATCTGGTGGAATTGAGTCCGATTCCCGGAATCGTGGCGCCCAACTTCCTCTGTGCCAGGCTCGTTTACAAGCTGCTGACGTACCGCTTCGCGTCGGATCCCCGCGCGAAGCGGCTGTAAAGGGCCCAGCCAGTTCACAATTTCCAATTCCCAATTCCCAACGCCCAATTCCCAACGCCCAATTCCCAAGTTGGTTCGTAACGGAACCCTTGGGAGTTGGCAATTGGGCGTTGGGAATTGATACCGGGCAGCGCCGGCGTGAAAACCTGTAAACCCCATATACAGCGAGCTGTATACCAGCTATACTCTCGCGCGTGACGTCCCCGGCCGCCACGGATCTCTTCGCTCGGGCGAGCGACGCCCTGACGCGCGGCCATGGCGCGGAGGCCGCCACGCTGCTCGTTCGGGCGTTGAAGCAGCCCGGCATCGCCCGCGACGAGTTCATGCAGCTGCGCTGCGCTCTGGCGGAAGCGTGGCTGCTTCAGGACGATCTGCGGCAGGCGACTGAAGCGCTGGGCCAGCCGCCGGGCGAGCGCGAGCGGCTGCATCCGGCGCGCCTCTCGGAGCTCTGGCGGCTGCACGGCCGTCTGGCCGTCGCGCGCGGAGAGCCGTCGCGCGCCATCGCTTTCCTGACGCGAGCGCTCAAACAGGCGGAGCGGGCGCACGATTCGCGCGCGATCGGTCTCGCGCACTACGAGCTGGCGCTCTCCTACCGCCAGGTCGGCGAAGGCGCGATCGTCCGCGAGCACATCGCGCAGGCGGCCTCCGCGCTGCACGCCGCCGGCGATGGCCGTCACCTGGCGCTCGTGCACTCCTTGACCGGCATCACGCTCGCACAGGACGGCCGCCTCGACGAAGCGATGGCCGCCCTGCGGCACGCCGAACGCCTCGCGATCATGGTGCACGCGCACGACGTGCTCGCGATCGTGTGCGGGAATCAGGCGAACGTCGCCATGATGCAGCACCGCCACGACCAGGCGCTGGCGCTCGCCGAACGCAGCGTGGAGCTGCAGGAGGAATCGGGAACGCCGCACGGCCTCGGGATCGCGCTCGCGTCGCTCGGCCAGATCAGTGTGCGGCTCGGCAACCTCACTCGCGCCGAGCAGGTCCTCAACCGCGCGCTCGACGTCCGCAGCCCGCTGCAGTTCATGCGTGAGACGACGGGCGCCGTGTTCGATACGCTCGCGCAGATCCATCTCATTCGCGGGAATCACGAGGAGGCCGGCCGTTTTCTCCAGCGTTCGCGCGAAGCGTACGGCGATCCTGGCGCCCACTCCAACCGCTGGTATCAATGGTCCGTGCGCGTGCTCGAAGGACGCGTCGCGCTCCGCGGGGGCCGTCCGGCCCAGGCGCTCGCGATTGCGGACGACATCGCGCAGGCCGCGGAAGTGCCGATGCACTACGCCGCCCAGGCGGAGTTGGTGGCTTCGGAGGCCTTGCTGGCGCTGGGACAGCACGAACAGGCGGAAGCGCGGCTCGACGCCGTGAACGCGCGTCTGCAGTCCGGCGGAATGACGAGCATCTGGGGAGAGTGCCTGCGGCTTCGCGGGCGGGTCCATGCGATCGCGGGCCGCCTCACGGAGGCCTACCATGAACTGGGGCAGAGCGTCAGCGTGTTCGACCTGCTTGGCGAGCGCTATCAGGCCGCTTTGAGCTATCTCGAACTCGGACGGCTGTCAGCCGGCGCGGGCGCTCGATCGCGGGCGTCGCGGTATCTCTCGGACGCGACCGCGATCTTCGAGGCCCTGGGCGCGGCTCCGGATCTCGCCGACGCGAAAGCTGCCGCCGCCGACATGCCCGCCGCCGGAACAGGCCCGTTCGTCGGCGTCCAGATGGACGGCGATGCCGCCATCGTCCGGCGAATCGTGGATGCCGCCGTCACGCCGGCGCTTCTCGCCCGCGAGGGGACAACGGCGCTGATGGAAGCGTGCGATGCGAGCACGGCCGTCATCTGCACCGAGTCGGGCGAGACCCTGCAGATCGTGTCGTCCGGCGGATGCAGTCCCGATGCGGCGCGGGCCGTTGCGGCGGCCGCGCTGCGAGGCGACTCGAGCCCGGCGTCTCCGCTGATGCTCGTCGAACCGATTGGCCGCGACGGGTCGTCCACGCGGTATGCCGTCGTGTCCAGCATGCGTCCCTTTCCGCCGACGGTGGTGCATCGGTTCCGCACGCTCTCGGCGGTGATTCGCCAGGGATTCGAATTGTGCGCGGCGCGTGAACGGCCACTCGAGCCTGCCGCGGGCGCAACGGAGCGGGCGCTCGAACCCGTGATCGAGGGATTCGTATGCGCATCAGCCGCCATGCAGCGCGTGATCGATCAGATGCAGCGGCTGCAGGGATCGGATCTCACCGTCCTGATCACGGGCGAAAGCGGTACCGGCAAAGATCTCATCGCCCGGGCGATTCACGCCGGATCCCCCCGGCGGGAGGCGATGTTCCTGCCCTACAACTGCACCAGCGCGACGCGTGAACTTGCCGACAGCCAGCTGTTCGGCCACCGGCGGGGGTCGTTCACCGGCGCTGTTGCCGATCAACCCGGTGTGCTGCGGACGGCGGTGGGCGGCACCCTGTTCCTCGACGAGGTCGGCGACCTGCCCATCGACGTCCAGCCGAAGCTGCTGCGGTTTCTGGAGCAGGGCGAAGTGCTCCCCGTCGGCGAGACGCGCCCCGTCCGCGTCGACGTGCGGGTGGTCGCCGCGACCAATGCCGATCTCGAGCAGCGTGTGGCGGAGGGGACCTTTCGGGAAGACCTCTTTTACCGCTTGAGCGTCATCCGCATCCAATTACCGCCGCTCCGCGACCGGCGCGAAGAGATTCCGCACCTCAGCACGTTTTTCCTGCGGGAGGCCAGCGAGCGGCTCGGCAAGCCCGGCGTGCGGCTCAGCCCCGAAACGCTCGATCTGTTCGATGCGTTCGGGTGGCCGGGCAACGTTCGCCAGCTTCGGAACGAAGTGCAGCGTGCGGTCGCGATGGCGAGCGCTGGCGGGCTGATTACCCCGGATCTGCTGTCGCCGGCGTTCGGCGTCGCGCCCGGACCTGCGCCACGCGGCCGCGCGCGAAACGTGACGTTGTCGGAGGCGGTCGATCGTCTCGAGCGCGAGATGATTGTGGGCGCGCTACAGCGCGCCGCCGGCAACATTTCGCAGACGGCACGGGTGCTCGGACTGACGCGGCGCGGGTTGTACCTGAAGATGGGCCGGCTGGGCGTCGAAGCGAATACTTAGTATCCAGCCAAAATATGGTTCGGTTAGCAGGTATCCAGTTCTCGTCACAGGCATTCCGGAGGATAAATCCTATAAGTCGCTTCATGGCAACATGTTAAGCGGCAGGATCGGCGACGCTGCAGCGGCGGCGCGAGAGTTGATATAGCTCCGGCCGGGTGTGAACCCGGAGGAAGTCCCAATGGAACAGCGTCTCCGTCTCGTGCAGGGTGGGCAGCAGCCGCGTGGTGAGAAACGGACGTCCGAGCGGCGTCGTCTCGAAGTGCCCGGACAGATTGTCTGGAAAGATGCCGGCGGCACGACCAGGTTTGCCTCCGTTGTCACACGCGACGTCAGCGAGCACGGCGTGGCGGTGCAATGCCTGAATGGCACCGCGATTCCGCGGTATCGATTGGTGTATTTCCAGATTGATCGCGAAGCGCGCAACCGGCCGGAGCTGCCGGCGGCGCTCCGGAAGCCGAACGTCCTCTCCGCGGTTTTCCGAGTGGGACCGTATAGCGAGCAGACCGGCTCCCCCTCAGATTACGCGCTGCGCCTTCTGGTCGAACCCGCCCGCGACACCACCGCCACGACGCCGACATGGCCGACGGAGCGCACGCGAACGGCGTAAAACGTCAGTCGCCAGTAACCAGCTACCAGTAACCAGTAACCAGTAGCCAGTCTCCAGTCGTCAGTTTTCAGTCGCTGGCAGCATTAGCGAATCTGAACTGCTGGCGACTGGTTACGCGGTATACAGCACTCGCACCGAGCACCCGCACCGAGCACCGCGGACGGAGCACCGAGCACCGCGCGCGCAGCGCGCCCGCGCTAGGCTTTTTTCATTTCCGCGATTTTCTGCTTGGCTTCCTGCACGTACAGCGACTGCGGGAACTCGTTGATGATGCGGTTGTACGCGCGGGTGGCTTCGTCCGTCTTCCCGCCCTGCGTGGCCGTGCGCGCGAGCTGCATCAGGACGCCGTCGAGCGGCAACTGCGAATTCGGGTCCGTCGTCAGTTCCTTGAGGGTCGAGATCGCCTCGTCGTACTTGCCCTCCGCGGCGAGCACGTCGGCGAGGCCCAGCTTCGCAGTGCGGCTGTAAATGCTGGAATTGCCAGCTTTCGCGATGACTTCGCGATACCGCTGCTCCGCTTCCTGATATCGGCCCAGATCGGACAGCGTCGACGCTGCGCGGAACCGCGCGGTGATGCCGGCATCGGTCGACGGATACGAATCCGCCGTCTTTATCAACAGCGGGAGGGCGGCCTCGGCGCGAGCCTGCTCCGTCCGGAAGGTGCCGGGCTGCTGCACTGGCGCCGGACTGCCGGGCGCCGGGGCGGGCGGTGTCACCACCGGCGCTTCGGCGACTGCGAGCGCCTGTGCGAGGGACTCCGTGGCGTGATTTTTCCGGCTCGTTCGCCAGGCCACGAAGATCCCGAGCACCACCACCACCGCCACGATCGCGATCACGGACCACGTCACCGTCGTCTGGCGCTCCGCGAGCACCTCGCGCGCCTTCGCCACGGTATCGGCGAACTCGTTGCCCTTTAATTTGTGCCGCTCTATTCGTTTCATGTCTGCTTACAGGATTCCGAATTCCGTATCTGACGTCCTGCCGCTGCGCGGGGAATTTCCGCGCGAGCAGCAGCTGGTGCGCCCGGCAGGTCTCGAACCTGCGACCCCCGGTTTAGGAAACCGATGCTCTATCCTGCTGAGCTACGGGCGCGAGTAGGGAAACACGCCATTTTATCGCATCAGTATTGCAGGACCGCGCGCACGTTCTCCCCTGCCAGCTTTGCGCGGCCGTTCAGGTCCGCAAGCTCGATCAGGAAGGCCACACCCACGACATCGCCCCCGAGTTGCCGCACTAAGTCCACCGTCGCGCGCGCCGTGCCGCCGGTCGCCAGCAGATCGTCCACGACGAGCACCTGCTGACCGGGCTCGATCGCGTCCCGGTGCATCTCGAGGCTGTCGGTGCCGTACTCGAGCGCGTAGCTGGCGCGGATCGTTTCGGCAGGCAGCTTTCCAAGCTTGCGCACCGGTACGAACCCCGCGCCAATCCGATCCGCGACGGCAGCCCCGAGGATGAACCCGCGGCTCTCGATACCGACCACGAGCGAAATGCCTTTGTCGCGATACGGCTCCGAGAGGCTGTCGATCGCGAGCTTGAATCCCTGCGGGTCTTTCAGCAGGGTCGTGACGTCGTAGAACAGGATCCCCGGCTTGGGAAAGTCGGGGACGTTCCGGATGTGTGTCTTCAATGCATCCATATGTGCGGTCAGTGGACTGAAAAGCCGCTGCGGTGTGTGGGCACGTCCTCGCTCACGGCGACGTTGTCGACCTGGCAGGACGACGGGCCGCGTCGAAGCGCCGCTTCGACGGCATCGACCGCCGTCTCCTCACCTTCCAGAAAGGCTTCAACGGATCCGTCCGGGTTGTTGCGTACCCACCCGTGGACCCCGGCGCGCGCGGCCGCGGCTTCCGTGAAATAGCGGAAGCCGACACCCTGCACGCGCCCGGTGATGACGTACCGCCGCGCGACCCTCATGCGAAACGCGCATTATAGCCTTACCATGGCGGCATGGCCCATGTTCACTCGACGACCTACGGCGAGACCCGTCTGCGGCTGCTTCGAGTGCTGCACCGCGGCGACCGGCACGATCCGAAAGACGTCACCGTCAGCGTCCGCCTCGAGGGGGGCGACGCGCTGCCGCTCGAACCGTTGAAGAACGTCGTGTATCGCGTCGCGCGCACGCCGAACTTCCCGGAGATCGAGACGTTCGCGCTGGCGGTGGGCGATGCCATCCTCGCGCAGTTTCCGCAGGTCGCTCTCGCTCGAATCGAAGCGTCGGAACTCGCGTGGATGCGGCTGGAGGCCGGGGGCAAGGCCCAGGGCCAGGCTTTTGCGCCAGGCACTGGAGAACGGCGGGTTGCGATCGTCACGAGCAACGGCGCGCGTACATCCGTGACCGCCGGCATCGAAGATCTCGTCGTCATGCGGACCTGCGGGTTTGGCGATCCCCATGCCGCCGCGCGCGCCCATGACGGACAACCCGACGGCGTGCAACCGCTGGTGGTTGCCGCACTCTCGGCGAAGTGGTCCTACGGCGCCGGCGACATCGCGTTTGGGACCTTCCGGCAGGGCGTGCGTTCCGCCCTGGTCGAAAATTTCATCTGGCACGCTTCCCACTCGCTCCAGCACACCCTCTCTGGCATTGGTGAAGTGATTCTCGACACATATGCCGAAATTGCGGCAGTCACCTTGTCGGCCCAGGAGCGTCCGTACCGGCCGGCCGACCTGCTTTCGATCGATTCCGACCACCTTTATGTCGCGCGCGAGGAGCCGCTCGGTGTCGTGGAAGTGACTGTGGATCGGGCAGATCGGTCGCGGATGTAAGCACATCCACACGAAGTACGTAGCGCACGCCACAGGTTGGAGCCGGCAGGTGCATACCGACGAGCCTGAGGTCCCTTTCGAGTGGGCACGCACTCTGCTCTATGGTCGGCAGGAGGGACGATGCTTTTTACGATCGCGGTGATTCTGTTAGTGCTATGGCTGCTTGGGTTGGTGAGCGGCTACACGCTCGGCAACTTCATCTACGTGCTGCTGGTGATTGCCCTTGTGTTGTTCGTCGTGGGCCTCGTCAGCGGCCGCCGCACAGTCTGATACGCACGGCCAACCCCTTGGCTGCCGGCCAACGGATTGGCCGTCGGTTCGGTGTGACGGTGGGCAGAACCGCGGGATTCACTGAGTAAATCCGCGAGTTCTGCCCGCATAGCCGGAGGTACGCCGCTTGCTCCGTTCTGCCGCGCCTGGCTCTGCCGGTCGCAGGCGGAAGGAGGCAGCAGGCGTCCGGCGCCGGGCAGCAGCTCCTCCGGGCTGCAGCCGCGGCGAACGTCGCAGCTCACCGGATGCACGACATCCCCTGCTGTCTCCTTACGCCTACTTTTTACATCCGCTGTCAGGCCGATTACGTGCTCGCGCTGGCAATCTGCGTGAGCAGTACCGCTGGGTCGAAGGGCTTCGCCAGGTGAGCATCGAAGCCGGCGAGCCGGGCGCGTTCGACGTAGTCCCCAGACGCGTACGCGGTAAGGGCGATCGCGAACGTGCGGACGCCGGAAGGTTCATCCAGCGTGCGGATCTCCCGCAGCACGTCGAAACCATTCATCGCCGGCATCGCGAGGTCGCAGACCAGCACGTCCGCCCGCGTTGCCTTCCACGCCGCAATCGCCTCCGCGCCGGTGTGCGCGACACGCACGCGCGCGCCAGCTCCGGCGAGGGTCGTCGCGACCAGTTCGAGCGAATCCTCGTTGTCGTCCACCACGAGCACGTCCACGTCCGGGAGCCGTATCTCAGCCTTGGGCGCCGCGGCGGGTCCGGAGGCGGATTCCTCCGTCGGGCTCTCGACGAGCTGGCGCAATCGCACCACGAATTCGGCACCAAGGCCGCGGCCGGCACTCGACGCGGTGACGGTCCCATGATGCAGGTTCACGAGATCGTGGACGATGGACAGGCCGAGTCCCAGCCCCCCGAACTCGCGTGTGGTGGACCCATCCGCCTGCCGGAAGCGCTCGAAGACGAACGGCAGGAAATCCGGCGAGATGCCGATCCCCGTGTCGCGAACGCGCAGCACGAACTCTGAGCCGGACGCACCGAGCGTGACGACAACGACGCCTTCCGGTGGTGTGAACTTGATCGCATTGCTGAGAAGGTTCCACGCCACCTGCTGCAAGCGATCCCGATCGCCTGATACGAGCGCTGGCTCGGACGGGACCGTCACCTCGAGAGCGACAGGCTTGGCCGCTGCGGTGCCCTGCAGCGAGTCGGTGGCCTGTTTGACGACGTCGCGGAGATCGACCACTTCGACCTTCAGATTGAGTTTGCCCGTGGCAATTCGCGAGACCTCGATCAGATCCTCGATCAGCCGCGTCTGCGTGCGGGCGTTGCGGTGGAGGGTCTTGAGGCCTTTCGCCAGCGTTTCCGGCGGCGGGTTCGTCGTCGAGAGAATGTGTGTCCAGCCAAGGATCGCATTCAGCGGCGTCCGCAGCTCGTGCGAGACGGCCGCGAGGAATTCGTCTTTCAGGCGGCTGGCTTCACGCTCGCGCTGGAGGAGCCGGGTCCGCTCGCCCTCCGCGCGCTGAATGGCGCCGAGCATGGCGTTGAACGATCGCACCAGGCTGCCGACCTCGTCGTTGGTCGTCTGCCTCGCGCGGAGCCCGTAGTCGTTCGTACTCGACACGCGGTCGGCGGTTTGCGCCAGCTCGGAAACGGGCTGCGCGATGGACCGCTGCAGCCGTCCGATGAGCAGCAGAGCAACAGCCGCCGCAACGAACAATGCCAGCACCGTGACGCCGGCCTGCACGCCGACCGTGCGATACACCTGATCCAGGTTGCCGACGACGTGCACGACGCCGACGCGGCGACTGTCGATGTAGACGTCCTGCATCTGATGGACCTGCCCGGCGCGTAGGGAAACGTCCCGCGCGATGGCACGCGGACACGCTTCGCCGCTTCGCGCATACCCGCCGAGGTACTCGCCCGCGGCGTCGAACACGCAGACCCGATCGATGCTGGTGCGCTCTCGCAGGGCGGCGGCAAGCTCCGAGATCGTCTTGCTGTCGCGGACGCTGACCGCGAGGTTCGTGCTGTCGGCCACCATCGATGCGGACGCGGCGATGTCATTGACGATGTCGCGGCGGACCGAGACGTAGACGGAAAGGATGAAGGCGATGCCTGCGATCACGAGCGCGCAGATCGTGGGGGCAAGCCCCAGGATCACGGCTTTTCTGGCGATCGGCTGGTCTTTGAACGCCTTCATCTGAGCACTCTTCGCCGCGCCCCCTCTACCTGGTCCAGGTCAGCCGCACGTAGGCCGCACGCTTGATCTCCACCGTCGGACCGGGGTCTCGCGCCCACTCCGCATGGTGCGCGTGCAGGAGGTTCTGCCCCACAACCTGCAGCGACAAGCCGCGGTTCACCGTCCACATTACCGGCACATCGAGTTCATGGTATGCGGCAATCGAAGAATCTTCGCGTTCGCTCACGTACCGGTAAGTCGGTGTGATGTCGAGGCGATCGTGCGACGCGACGCCCTGCACCACGACCTGGTGGTGCGGCGTTCCCGACAGAATTATCTGCGTCAGCCCCAGCCCCGGATCCAGCCCCGGCTTCACGCTCAGATCCGTGTGCAGGTACGAGTACGAACCCCGCACTCCAAACGACGGCGAGAACGAGACGTTTGGCGCAATCTCGAAACCCTGCGTCGGACCGGCGATGGCGTTCGTGAAGGGAAAGGTCACGCGCACGTATGTGGTGCCGTCGCGCGTCGGTGTGTCGACGCTCCCTTTGCCAAGGGCGATCACATCGCTGTAGCGGTGACGGAACACGGACACGTCCACGTACGCGGCCGTCGAGACGAGC
>Ga0310810_10005060_pt1 | contig 14682 bp, 13 predicted proteins | sample NCmetagenome_FD_207641 | JGI IMG/M metagenome (GOLD analysis project Ga0310810, IMG submission 207641) | Soil microbial communities from experimental microcosm in Duke University, North Carolina, United States - NC | ecosystem: Engineered > Artificial ecosystem > Soil microcosm > Unclassified ... | reverse complement strand
GGCGGCGCCACGTCGCCGAGCGCGTCGAGCAGGTCGCTGACGCCGAAGTTCTTGAGGGCGCTGCCGAAGAACACCGGGGTCAAATGCCCTTCGCGAAACGACGCCATGTCGAAACGCTTGCACGCTTCGCGGACGAGATCGAATTCGCCCTGGATCGCATTGGCGTCGAGGTTGGGGTTCAGCGCTGCGACCTCGGGTATCGTCATTTCGAGCTTGCCGGGCAGGCCTGTGTCGCCATCGAGCAGACGGACCTTTCCGGTTTCCACCTCGATCGTGCCGACGAAATCGCGCCCGCGCCCGATCGGCCAGGTGATCGGCGCGCTGTCGAGCGCGAGCGTCTTCTCGATCTCATCGAGCAGGTCAAACGGGTCGCGGCTCTCCCTGTCCATCTTGTTGATGAAGGTCACGATCGGAATATCTCGCAGGCGGCAGACCTCGAACAGCTTGCGCGTGCGCGCCTCGATGCCCTTCGCGGCGTCGATCACCATGACAGCGGAATCGACGGCGGTAAGCGTCCGATAGGTGTCCTCAGAAAAGTCCTCGTGGCCGGGAGTATCGAGCAGGTTGAATACGCGTCCGTCGTATTCGAAGGTCATCACCGAGGTGACCACGGAAATTCCGCGCTCGCGCTCGACCGCCATCCAGTCCGAACGGGTCGCCCGCCGATCGCGCTTGGCCTTGACCTGCCCGGCCAGTTGGATGGCGCCGCCAAACAGCAGCAGTTTCTCCGTCAGCGTGGTCTTACCCGCGTCCGGATGGGAGATGATGGCAAAGGTCCGGCGGCGCTCGACCTCGGTTGCAAGCGTCGACCGAGCCGGCGCGCCCTCGGGGGCGCGAATGGGCATGTTCATGGCAACGTGGATGTGGCAGTTCCGGCCGCCCCGATCAAGGTCGGAGCGTGCGGGAACAAGGTTAGGCCGTGCAAGATCCGCCCGGATCGATAGGCGGGAGCCGGGGTAATCTACTCCGTGGCCCTGATATTGGCCTTCTGCGCGATCTCCTTCCAGTCGCGGACCTCGTTGGCGATCAACGCCCTGAACTCGTCGGGAGTGCTCCCGGCCGCCGTCGTGCCCTGGAGCGCCAGCTTGGCCACGACATCCGGTTCCCGCAGCGCCCGGTTCACCTCGGCATTGATCCTGGCGACGATCTCCTTCGGCGTTCCCGCGGTCGTCAGCAGGCCGAGCCATTGTACCGCCTCGAAGCCGGGGAAGCCGGATTCGGCCGCGGTCGGCAGATCGGGAAACTTGGGATCGCGCGTGAGTCCTCCGGTCGCAAGGGCGCGCACCAGCCCGGACTCGATCTGCGGCAGGATCCCGAGCGGCGACAACAGGACGAGTTGCACTTCGCCGGTCGCGACGGCCAGCGCCGCTGGCGCGCCGCCGCGATAGGGAACGTGCTGCATTCTGATGCCTGCCCGCGCGCACCACATTTCAAGCAGGAGATGGGCCTGCGTCGACGCACCGGAGGTCCCGTAGTTGAGCTTGCCGGGCTCCGCCTTGGCGAGCGCCACGAACTGCTCGAGCGTGCGCGCCGGCACCTTGGAATTGACCGCGAACAGAAGTGGGTTTTTCACAAGAACGGTGATCGGCTCGAAATCGCGTTCCAGGTCAAAGGACAGTTTGCTGTTCAAGGCCGCGTTGACCGTGAACGTCGTTGGCACGATTAACAGCGTGTAGCCGTCGGGCGCGGCCTTGGCCACCGCGTCCGTTCCGATCATGGTGCTCGCGCCCGAGCGATTCTCGACGATGATCGGCTGTCCGAACGCCTTCTCCAGATACGGCTGCAGCAGACGGGCGATAATGTCTTGTGCCGCGCCCGCTTGCGTCGGCACGACAATGCGAATGGGCCGGCTCGGGTAATTGTCGGCCCAGGCACCGGCAGTAGCGGCGAGCGAAAGAAATGCGATACCAACAAGACATGCCTGCCATCGGCACAAACGGAAAAGGGTGGATGAACGTTGATTCAACTGCACTGCGGCCTCTCCCTAGACTTTATGCGCAGCGACCGCTGCGTTCCCGCCATGCGGTGAACCCTCCGAACGTCGCCGGCCCTCTTCGACCAGAGCCAGCGTGTGGGGGACACCTGCAGGAGTTCTTTCCGCGACGATATCGAGGTGGAGCGTCACGTGCAAATAACCCTCCTCCCTTCGAGCGATCTGCTAACGTTGCATCGCTCGTCCGTCTCGACGCTCGTTCAAAAGGACCGGATGAAAATGCTGATCAGGACGTCACGACGCGCTACGGCGCGCGGCCTTTGCGTGGTCCTCTCCCTATGCCTTGCTGGCAGCGCCGCTGCCGCCGACATCCGCGTGTTCAGTTCGGGCGCGCCGGCAGAAGTGGAGAAAGTGCTAGCCGCGCAATTTGCGCGGGAGAGCGGACATCGCGTAGTGTTCACCGTGGCAAACCCCGCGATCATCCAACAACACCTTTCGGGCGGGCAGACGCCCGATATCGTGATCCTTCCGGCTCCTCTGATCGATTCCCTGGCAAAGACCGGCGTGCTGCGTCCGACCAGCCGCGTCGATCTCGCGAGGGTCGGAATAGGTCTCGTCGTGCGGGAGGGAGCGCCGCTCCCGGATGTTTCCACCGCGGACGCCATGCGCACGACGCTCCTGCGCGCGCGCTCCATCGTCATTCCCGATCCGGCCGGGGGCGGGCAAACCGGAGCCGCGCTCGTGCGCATGATCGCGCAACTGGACATCGCAGAAGCCATCAAACCGAAGCTCACCCTGAAGCAGGCGATCGCGGGAGGCGTCGCGCTGGTGGCGAAAGGCGAGGTCGACCTCGGGATGTTCAACATCAGCGAAGTCCTGCCGGTGAAAGGCGTGACGCTCGCCGGGCCGCTTCCATCTGAGCTTCAGAGCTACATCGTGTTTGCCGCTGCCATTCATACCGACTGCACCTCGGTTGCGGCAGCCGAAAACTTCATCAAGCTTCTGTCCGCTCCCGCGGCGCGCGAGCACTGGAGGGCGGGCGGGCTGGAATCGATGGCCGGCGGAAGCTAAGACTTGCCGGAGGGAGATGACTCGTCGGACGTTGGAATGCGGTTGGGGTGGCGAAGTCAATTCGCGGGAGAGAGTTGCATGCAGACGCTCGGGCTGGGGTTCACATGGGAGCAACTGTCGCCGGGACAGCGCTTCCGGACGCTCAATCGTACCCTCACCGAGACGGATCTCGTTCTCTTCACCGCCGTAACGGGAATGCTGGAGACGATCTTCATCGACCGAACTTTTGGTGACGAGAGAGGTGCGATCCACGGACAGTTCGTGCCCGCCGCACTGACCTACAGCCTGATCGAGGGGTTGCTGTGCCAGAGCATGATCCAGGGCACCGGCCTCGCGATGCTCGAGCTCAAGAAGCAGGTTCTGGCGCCGGTTCGCGTCGGTGACACCGTTCACGGCGAGATAGAAGTGATTTCGGTGCGGCCCACTTCGAAAGGCAACCGCGGCATCGTCGTTTCCAGGATTGAGGTGAAGAACCAGCGGGACGAGGTTGTCATGAGTTACGAGGCAACCCGAATGCTGGCGGGCCGCTCCGCCGATCAGGGCACGGTGCAAACAGCGTAGGCGTGGAGCAGAGATGCGTGGATTGAAGGATCGCACCGCCCTGGTCACCGGCGGGGCAAACGGGATCGGGGCCGCGATCGCGCGTCGGCTGGCGGAGGAGGGATGCGCGGTCGGTATCCTCGACCTCGATGCCGCGACGGGAGAGAAACTCGCTGGCGAGATCAAGGCGGCTGGCGGCCGGGCAAGCCTGCACGCCATTGATATCACCGACTACGACGCCGTGGTCCGCGCAGTCGAAAGTATCGAGACTTCTTTCGGACCGCCTGCCTTCCTCGTCAACAATGCCGGATGGGATCGCGCGCAAAGCTTCCTCGACACCACCCCGGAATTCTGGCGCAAGGTCGTCGCCATCAACCTGTTTGGGCCGCTCAACGTGAACCACGTCGTTCTGCGCGGCATGGCGGCACGCGGCTTCGGGCGCGTGGTCAACATCGCCTCCGACGCCGGGCGCGTAGGTTCTTCGGGCGAGGCGGTCTATTCCGCCTGCAAGGGCGGCATCATCGCCTTCACCAAGACGATCGCCCGCGAACTCGTGGGCAAGGGAATAATCCTCAACACGCTGTGTCCCGGGCCGACCGACACCGCCATCCTGCGCAGCTTTCTGGAGGGCCCGGACGGTGCCCGCATCGCCGAGGGGCTCAAGCGCGCCATTCCGATGCGGCGGCTCGGTGTGCCGGAAGATTATCCGGGACTCGTCGCCTTCCTGCTGTCCGACGACGCCGCCTACATCACCGGACAGACGATCAGCGTCTCTGGTGGTCTTACCATGCATGGATAGTGGACTTGACCCCGCAATCCATCGTTCCTACCAAGACGGTCCTCAAGAAGAAGATAATGCGCGGGCCAGCCCACGCATGACGGGCGGAGCCTCATGAGATTGCAGTTCAGTATCGGCATCACGTCGAACCCGCGCACCTGGCCGATCATCGACGGACAGATCAAGCCGGACGGAATCGAATTCGTGCCCACGGTTTTGCATCCATCCGAGCTGTTCTGGCGGCAATTGCGGTTCGCGGAGTTCGACGTCGCCGAAATGTCGATGTCCTCGCTGATGATGGCGAAGTCCAAAGGCGACGAACGGTTCGTTGGCATCCCGGTGTTTACGACGCGGCTGTTCTTCCATACGACCACGCTCGTCCGCCGCGGCGCGAAAATCGACTCGCCTGCCGACCTCAAAGGCAAGCGCGTCGGCGTGCCCGAATATCAGCAGACCGCAGCCCTGTGGGCGCGAGGCGTGATGGAGCACGAGTTCGGTGTTGCTCCCAAGGACATGGAATTCTGGATGGAGCGGCCGCCGTCGCGCAGCCACGGCGGCGCGACGGGGTTTGTGCCCCCGCCGGGAGTGACCGTGCGCCAGATCGCGCCCGAAAAAAATATCGGGGCGATGATGCTCTCGGGCGAGCTCGATGCCGTGATGTACTACCTGGTCGATCCCAATCTGATCGACCGCAGCACCGCCGATCTTCGCAATCATCCGGACATCAAGCCACTGTTCCCCGACCCGTGGGCGGAGGGCGTGCGCTATTATCAAAAGACCGGCCTCTACCCCATCAACCACGGCATGGTGATCAAGCGAGAGCTGGCCGAGCAGCATCCCTGGACCTTGACCAATATCTTGAAGGCGTTCAATCGCGCCAAAGACCTTGCCGATCGGCAGCGCATGGAGCATGTCGAATACCATCTCGAGACCGGCTTGCTCCCCGCGCCAGCGAGGAAAGCCCTTGCCACACCCATCGTGTTCCACGGGATCAATGCCAACCGCCACGTGCTCGAGACCATCGCGCAATACTCATTGGAACAGGGATTGACGCCGCGACTGATGAAGCTCGATGAGCTGTTTTCCGCGAGCGTCATGGCACAATAGCGACGTCCCGCTTTCACCTGGGGCCGGCTGCACATGATGATCGACATCTTCAATCATTTCATGCCGAAGGCGTATCTCGATCGCCTCGGCGGCCTCATTCCAGGCCATGTGGCGCTCACCGCTTTTCCCCGCTTGAAGACACTGTGGGACGTCGATGCGAGGCTCTCCCTGCTCGACGAGTTCGACGGCCTGCAGCAGGTGCTGTCGCTTGCCAACCCGCCGCTCGAGCTCATTGCTCCGCCCGACCAGACGCCCGAGCTCGCGCGGCTCGCGAACGACGCACTCGCCGAACTCTGTGGCCGGCATCCCGATCGGTTCCCCGCCTTCATTGCGTCGCTTCCCATGAACAATATCGACGCCTCGCTTGCCGAGATCGATCGTGCCGTGACCGGCCTTGGCGCGTGCGGCGTCCAGGTCTTCACCAATGTCGCCGGCAAGCCGCTCTCGGCTCCCGAATTCCGCCCAATATTCCAGCGCATGGCGGCGCACGATCTGCCGGTCTGGGTGCATCCGATGCGCGGCCCGAACTTTCCGGACTATGCCGGCGAGCAGGCGTCCGAGGCGGAGATCTGGTTCAGCTTCGGCTGGCCCTATGAGACCACGGCGTGCATGACGCGCTTGATTTACTCCGGACTGTTCGACGAGCTTCCCGACCTCAAGATCATCACGCACCACATGGGTGGCATGATCCCGTACTTCGCCGGCCGGATTAATCTCGGCTTCCGCCAGATCTTCTTCGGCACGCCTGAGCGGAACCCCACGGCGGAAGACGCGGGTCTCAAGCACCGCCCGATGGATTACTTCAAGATGCTCTATGCCGACACCGCACTCAACGGCGACGTGGCGGCGACCGGTTGCGGGCATGCGTTCTTCGGCACGTCGTCATGCCTGTTCGCCACCGACGCTCCGTTCGATGCCGAGCAGGGCCGGGGGTTGATCCGCAACACCATCAAGGCGATCGAGGCGCTGTCGATCACGGCGGGCCGGCGCGAGATGATATTCGCCGGAAATGCCAAGGCGTTGCTGAGATTGCCGGGCGTAACCGAGGCAAAGCCGAAGGCTGGATCACGGACATGAAGACGCAGAACATCAAGGTGAAGCTGCGCGACGGCGAGATGGGCGCCTATCTCGCGATTCCGGACAAGACCCCGGCCGGCGCCGTCATCGCCATTATGGAAATCTGGGGTGTCAACGACACCATGCGCCGGCACGCGCACGAATTCGCCGAAGCCGGCTTCATCTGCCTGGTGCCGGACCTGTTCTGGCGACAGGAGCCGGGCGTGGAGCTGTCGGACCATAACGCCGACGACGTGAAGAAAGCGTTCGATCTCTACTACGACTTCGACTACGACTTGGCCGTGCGCGACATGGAGGACACCTGGCACTTCCTGGAGAAGCTGCCGGAGTGCAACGGCAAGGTCGGCGCGGTCGGCTACTGTCTCGGCGGCAAGCTCTGCTACCTCATGTGCTGCCGCACCGACATCGACTGCGCGGTCGCCTATTACGGCACCTATATCGAGCACCGGATCCGCGAGGCCAAGAACCTGCACCGGCCGTTCGTGCTGCACATGGCGATGAAAGACCGCTGGGTGCAGGCAGAGGTGAACGATCTGCTGGAGCGGCGGCTCTCACCCAATCCGCTGGTGACGATCCACAAATACCCCGGCGCCGACCACGCCTTTGCGCGCCACGGCGGCAAGACCTACTCCAAGCCGGAGGCCGACCGGGCGCTGGCGCTCACGCTGGCGTTCTTCAACAAGCATCTGGGTGGGTGACTAACGTTCGGGTTTTTTAAGAGAACCAGCCTTTGGTCAATGGCGGACTCGAAGGCAGTGGTTCAAGCGCACACGTCCGCGTCTCTTTCCGCGCCGACAGTTTGGGCAGAGAACGGTATCCGATTTGGTTATCCTAACCTCTTATATAAACACACCAATTAATGTCTCTTTCGTTAGCGCACTTTTCTTTGACAAGGTAACAGCTCATCTAGAAGCCCTCATCCAAAGTACGTATGGGCGCTCCCCGCTGTAGCCGTTTTAGGCTCGGCAGGTGGTCGGTTGCGTATGTTCAGGCGCCATATGCAAGTAACGTCTCGGCCGGCGTTCGCCGATATTGAGTACGGCCGGTCCTGTTAAGTAATTCCCGCAGATTTAGCGGCGCCAGCGCATCCTGTGATGTGAATAAGCGATCGAACGGCGGCGACGTCGTTGCAGCCAGCGGTGCTGGCGTGACGTCGCGCAGCTCAAACCGATGCTCAAAGAAACCGATCACGGCGCGCACGGAGGTCTGCGCGCCGTCATGCCATCAGAACGTCGATTATGAGGTAATAGACATGAATGAATCGTGGAAGACCTTCAGCTCAATTGTGCCGATTGGTGCTGGCAACGTATTTTCTTCGCGATCGGCGGAACCTCTCGACACGGGGGCGTCATGGCCGCCGACACTGACCTCCAGCTTGTGGGCGCGAGAAATAGTGCCGATATCGAGCGCACCGCCGGAGGGCCTCCTCGCATCGTTGGGCACGGGCATAAGTGGGGGCATCCTCGGATCGCTAGCACCACCGTGGAAACATTTTGGCCCTAATGTAGGCGTGTTTGCACCGCCGCCCGCAGGTGCAGCGTCTCGGCCGCCGCCGGGCCTTGACCAATATCCTTCGCGGGTGCCCCGAGTGCCAAGGTGGGAAGATGTCCTGACGCGCGAGTTTGCCGGTTCGGCGCAAACACTTCCGGGCACATCTAGCCGCTCATCGCCGGGCGCCTTGGCAGGCGATCACAACACCGGAGACTGGACGGATAGGCATGCTGATGGCGACCCGAAAATCATATCTGATGCGTCGCCCGACAACGAATGGATCTTGAATGCACAATACGCGGCAGAGGGGCACCATCATAATCCGCGAGCGGTTTATGAAAAGTTCCCGCTTCCGCCAGAGACCCGCAAGGTATTTGAAAAGGCCACCACGGGACCGCTTCCAATTCGTAGGTGGCACGAGAACGATGCTCTCCATCGCGCATACAGCAAGGCTGTTGGGGAACTCATGGACCGGTTTATGCAGGATAACAGCATCAAGCCCGAACAAATGACGCCGGACCAGGCGCGCTCCGTGTTGAAGGCTATTGCGGAGTCAGAAGGTCCTCGTATACGGGTTTATGGCGAAATGCTGAAGCGCATGCGCATGTTCTATCGCCTGCGCAGTGGCGTGCGGGGGGAACGAATAGGGCCCTATGACATGGTTGCCAATCTGATTGAAGAGCAGGGGAGAGAGTGGCTTGCTCTTTACAGCCAGATCCGAGCGCTGCTTCAACAGTTTGGAAAGGAAGACGATAGTTCCGGCGAAAAAGACTATTTATTGGTCAGTGACAATTTGGGCCTCTGGCAGCATAGGATTGAGACGAGCAACCTAGAGATGGTGAAGCCAGTGGTGATCAAATCGCTGCAGAAACTGTTGAGTGGCTATCCGAACTGGGAGATCGCGATTACGATCGGCAGTCCCGGAAAAGAAAAGTCATGGCCGAGCATGTGCTTGATCATTGGCGACAATGAGATCATCGACGGGCTGCAGCGGCAGTACTTTCCCGAGGAGTATAAGACGATCGAGTATGAGGGAAGCCGGCCACTCGGCTCGCGGTTCGGCGATGTGATTTACTCGCAGCCACAAAACGGATTTTAGTCGCTTGCGCACCGCCGCTGGCTTAGTCGTACACTGTATTCACGTAGTGATCGGAATCGACCACGGCCTCGATCACGGTCGGACCCTTGGCGGTCAGCGCCGTCTTCACCGCGTGCTCGAGCGCGTCTGAACTGTTGGCGGCCACCGCCGGCACTCCGAAATAGTGGGCCGGCGGTGCGCGGTAATCTTCCGCCTGCAGCTCGGTGCCGTAGAGCGGGAGCTGGCGGCGGATCTGCTTGACCTTGATGAGCGCGAGCCAGCGGTCGTCGAGCACGACGACCGGAAGCGTGAGGCCCAGCCGCTTGGCGGTCGCGACCTCGCCGCAGGTCATCTGGAAGCAGCCGTCGCCCAGGAGGCAGACCACCGGCAGATCGGGGCGCGCGAGTTTGGCCGCGATCGCGCCCGGCAGTCCGAAGCCCATGGACGACCAGCCATTGGTGATGTGAAAAGTCTTGGGCGCATGCGCGGCCCATTGGCTGGCGATCTGATGCGTGTGCGCGCCGACGTCGAACGACAGCAGCCCCTCGCGCGGCAGCGCCCGCCGGACCGCATCGATGGCGGCATGTGCGGTGAAGGGTTTGGCCGCGGGACGCAAGCTCGCCTGGAAATGGCGGCGGTGCTCGGCCAGTTTCTCCTTGTCCCACAGGTTCGCGGCCGCCGGTTGCGCGAGCAGCCGCGCGAGCGATGCCCCGAGATCGCCGGTCAGCTGATGAACGAGCTTGACCGTAGGCGCCACATCCACCGGCTCGATGTCGATCTGCAGCAGCGGTCGGTCATCGATCCATGCCTCGTATTCAACCTCGATCGTATCGTAGCCGAGCCCGACGATGAGGTCGGCGGAGCGCAGGAGCTTGCGCTGGACCTGCCGGCAGGCGCGTTCGATGCAGCCGAGCGCGAGCGGGTGATCCTCGTCGATCATCCCCTTGGCCATGGTCGTAGTGGCGAACGGCAGGCTGTGTCGTTCTACAAGCTTGCGCAGCAGCTGCGGATCGGCGAGCCGCATGGCTGATGATCCGATGACGGCAATGGGCCGCTTGGCAGCGGCGATCAGCTCCGCCGCCCGCGCGATCGCGGCGTCGGATGCAGCGGCAAGCGTCGCCGGTTGTGCCGGCGCTGCAACCTGCTCGTTGTTGGATGCCAGCGCCACGTCCTCCGGCAGATCCAGATGCACCGGCCCCTGCGGCTCGCTCAGCGCGATCCGGATGGCCTCCGTCAGGGTCTCGACGATGCACCCCCGCTTGAGCGCCAGCGTCGCCTTGGTGATCGGCTTGAACAGCGCATGGTGATCGATCCACATCTGAATGCGCCGGCCGAGTTGATCCGAGTTGAGGTTGCAGGTGATCGCGATCATCGGCGAGCGGTCGAGATAGGCCGAGCCGACGCCGGTCGCCAGATTGGTCGCGCCCGGTCCCAGGGTCGCGATGCAAAGTCCGGGTGCGCCGGTCATGCGGCCGGTCACGTCGGCGGCGAAGCCGGCCGAGCCTTCGTGGGCCGTGAGCACGAATTCGATGCCACCCTTGCGCATCGCCTCCATCAGCGGCAGCACGTTGCCGCTGGGGATCCCGAAGCCGCGAGCGATGCCGTTGGCCTTGAGCATTGCAACGATCAGATCGGCGTTGTTCATGTGACGGCAATCATTGCGAGCGTGGCCTCGAAGGCGAGGTGATGGTCCATCTTGTCTCCGGTTCGGATTGCTGTAGTGCGAGAGACCGCCCGTACGATTATAGCAATGGGCGGTGACTCGGCCGCCCGTTGTCGGGGCTTGACTACACCAGGTGCAAGGGAATGTCCTCAGCGGACATTGCTCGCCGGGCCGGGCACGAGCGCAATTGGGCGTGGGGGTAGAGCGCATGGATCTCGGGCTGCAGGACAAGGTCGCCGTCGTCACCGGCGGGACGTCCGGTATCGGGCTTGCCACCGCGCGCCTGCTGTTGCGCGAGGGCGCCGCGGTCGCCATCTGCGGCCGCGACCAAGCCCGGCTCGCCGCGGCCAAGGCGTCCCTGCTCGGCAACGCGGCGGAAAAGCGGTTGCTCGCGATGGCCTGCGATGTGTTGGACAAGGACGCCGTCGCGCGCTTTGCCGCAGCCGTCGGGGAGTGGAGTGGGCGTTGCGACATCCTGGTCACCAATGCCGGCCAGGCCCGCATGTCGACCTTCGCCGATACCTCCGATGATGCCTGGCGCGAGGAGCTGGAGCTGAAATTCTTCAGCCAGATCTACCCAGTCCGCGCCTTCAAGCCGCTGCTGGACCAGAGCGACGCGGCGGCGATCCTGGCCGTGAACTCACTTCTCGCCTACGAGCCCGAACCGCACATGGTCGCGACCTCGGCGGCGCGCGCCGGCGCGCAGAGCCTGGTGAAATCCCTGGCGCGCGAATTCGCGCCCGGCATCCGCGTCAATTCCGTGATGCTCGGACTGGTCGACTCGGGCCAGTGGGAGCGCCGCTTCGTGGCGCGCAAGGACCTGGCGCAAACGCGCGAGCAGTGGTTCGCCGAGGTTGCGCGTGACAAGCACATCCCGATGGAGCGGCTGGGCGAGCCCGACGAGGTCGCCCGCGTCATCGCGTTTCTCTGCTCCCCGGCCGCGGGCTTCATCACGGGCGCCCAGCTCGAGATCTCCGGCGGCACGTCGCGTCACATCTAGAGCTGGATGCTTGGTCCCGGCATCAATCCTTGGGGCCGAACGCCTGCTGCGCGACCGCCGTCGGCAGCGCGATGCCGAGGCCCTGCGCCTTGGCCTTCTCGTAGATGCGCCAGGCAATGCCGATGTCGTGCGACACCATGCCGGTGGTGTGGACGAGGATGCGCTCGTCGTCGCGCTCGCGGCCAGGCTTGAGGCCGGCGACCACCTCGCCGATGTCGGCATGCAGGCGCCCGCGATCGAATTGCCCGGCCTCGATCATGTCGCGGAACTCGCGCACGGTCATGTTGCAGTCCCAGTCGTCGATCACGACCTTGTCGAACCGAGTCCAGCCCGCTGGATCCATTTCGCGGCGCGCGAGCGAGACGAAGGTCGCCCCTGGTCGCACCCAGGCCTCGCGGCTGACGATATCGGTCCGCGTCGTGCCGCCGATGGCGATATCGGCGTTGCGCACGACCTCTTCGACGCCGGCGAGCGGCCGCACCGGGATGTCGAGGAGCGTCGACCACTTGGCGGCAAAGGCTTCGCGCGTATCGGGCCGCCGCGACGTGCAGATGATCTCATCGAAGCGATAGAGGTGACGCAGGCAGCGCAGGCAGTTCTCGCCCATGGTGCCGACGCCGATGAGCCCCAGTGTTCGAGGTGCCTTGGGCCCCAGCCATTTGAGCGCGACCATCGCGGCCGCCGCACTGCGGATGGCGTAGGTCCAATGCTCGTCCAGTATGGCGACCGGCTGCCCGGTCCCGGGCTCCGCCAGCACGATGTAGCGGGCGCAGTCGAGACGGCCGACGGTGTTGCGCACGCCGTCGTCGAAATACGAGTACAGCCGCACGCCCGCGATCGGCTCGTCTTCCAGGATGACGGTCTTGACGTGCCAGTGGTTGTGAAAGGGGGCGCCGACGTCGAGCTTCTGGCTCGGCGGCACCGACCATTTCACCGAATGGCGCGCGTGCATGCGAAAGACGTCTTCGCAGATCGCCATCGCGTCGGGCACCGACAACAGCTTCACCGTGGTGGCGTAGTCGATGAAAAGGACGCTCTCGGGTACGCTCATTGGCAAAGATAGTCCTCGATCATGCCGGCATAGGACACGGCGCCGCTGACCAGATCGGCCACGGCGATGCGCTCGTCCTCGGAGTGCCATTGCTCGACGGCACCTGGTCCCCACATGCCCGACTCGGCGCCCTTGAAGCAGAAAAACCCGGCATCGAGTGCCCCATGGCTGTGAAAGGTGGCCGGCGGCTGTAGGCCCATGCGACGGCACCCGCCGCGCACAGCCCGCATGAAGGCGCCGTCGGGCGCGATCTCGGCCGGATACATGAAAGGGCCGAACTCGGTCTTGACCTGCCACGGCTCGCCGATATCGGCCGCCGCAGCGATCGCGGCAAAGGCCGCCTGCGGATCGTCGCCGGGGAGGAGGCGGCGATCGAAGACCAGCCGGACCTCGTCCTGCACGGTGTGAGTGGCCTCCGGCCAGGAGCGCACCGCCGTGGGCGTGAGCGTGGCTTGGCCGAGGACGGGATGCTTGCTCCCTGCGACATCGACGGCCATCACGCGCTCGAGCACGCGGCGCGCGCCTTCGATCGCATTCACGCCGGCCCACGGCGTGCCGCTGTGCGAAGCCTTGCCGCGCACGGTGACGATGACATCGACGCGGCCCTTGTTGGCGAGCGCGACCTGGCTGTTGGTGCCGATGACGATCACGGCGAGGCGCGGCGCGAAGCCGAGCGCGTCGCAAATGCTGATTGCGGCGTCATGTCGGCCGGTCTCGCCCGCAGTGCTCACCGTGAACACGAGGCGGCCGCGCAAGGGGAGGCGGTCGGCCGCAGTCTTCACCGCCGCGAGCGCCGCGGCGAGCGAGCCTTTCTGCTCCGACACGCCGCGGCCACGCACATGCACCCCCGCGGCATCCTCGATCAGTTCGCCGGCATAAGGGTTGGGCATGCGGTTCGCTGGATGGGTCATGGCGTAGGCCATCAGCATCAGGCTCTTGTCGGCACGTTCGGGCCCGAGTTCGACCAGGAGATTGCCCATGGGATCGCGCCGCCACGGCAGGCCGAGGGCCTGCACCAGGGGCACCACCTGCTCGGCGATGAAGCGTTGCACCTGCGGCTCGTGCTCGAAGCGCTCGGTCTGCGGGCTGGGGTGGCGGACGAAGGCACGCGTCCACTCGACGATGTCGTTGGTCGGGACGCTCAAATGTCCGCTCGCTTCGCTCACTTATCGTGGCTCCTGTTGCTGAAGGCACCTCTGGAGAGGAATGCGATCGCGTCTCACGACGCGGTCGAAGGCGTAATCGGCGGCAGATCCGGCTCGCCGAGGTCCCAGAACAATCCCGCCATGGCGCCAAGTCCTTCCCGCACGATCGGCGCAAGCAGGTGCTCATCGGGCGCGTGCTGCGAGCACCCGGCATAGGAATGCGGGATCCAGATCGTGTGCAGGCCCAACACGTCGATGAAGCTGTCGTTCGGCAACGAGCCGCCGAGATTGGGCAGGATGGTCGGTGCCTTGCCGGTCGTGCGCTCGATCGATCGCGCGGTGAACCCGACCCAGGGATCCTCGGGGTCGAGGCGGCTGGCGCGGAAAAAACCGTCGTCGCCGCCGCGCACCTCGACCTGGGCAAAGCCGTGGCGGTCGAGGTGACGGCGCAGCGCCGGGACGATGTCGGCCACGTCGGTTCCCACCACGTAGCGCAGCTGGCAGTGGGCGCGCGCGCTGCCTGGGATGGCGTTGACCGGATGCTCCGGCGTGCCGGTCGTGAATGCCAGCACCTCGAAGCTGTTCCAGCCGAACACCCGCTCGGCCGGCGTGAGTTCCGGCTCACCCCAATCGCGGTCGACCGTTGGGCCGTTTCCGCCACCGTCGACTTCCACGCCCGCCAGCAGCGTCCGCACCGCTTGCGGCAGGGGCGGCCGCCATTCCGGCACCCGGATCGTCCCACGGGAAT
>Ga0310810_10005059_pt1 | contig 14683 bp, 13 predicted proteins | sample NCmetagenome_FD_207641 | JGI IMG/M metagenome (GOLD analysis project Ga0310810, IMG submission 207641) | Soil microbial communities from experimental microcosm in Duke University, North Carolina, United States - NC | ecosystem: Engineered > Artificial ecosystem > Soil microcosm > Unclassified ... | reverse complement strand
ATGCCGGTCACGGCGACGCGCTGCGAGATCTCGACGCGCATGCCGGGGCCGCCGGCGAACATCTGGCGCCAGGCTTCGCGCACCTGCTCCTGGCCGGCGAGGCGCTGTCCGGCCGGATGCACGCAGACGATCTCCTCGTCCTCCGACCACACCTGCATCATCCCCTCGAGATCCGAGCGCTCGAGCGCCTCGTAGAAGGCGTTCTCGGCGTCCTGCGCGGTGGGAAAGATCTTCCCGGTCATGCGAGACGCCTGATTTCTGCCAGCACCTGCTCCACCGTGAGCTCGCTCAGGCACTTGAAATGCCCTAGCGGGCAGACGCGCTCGAAGCACGGGCTGCACTCGGGCTTGAGCCAAACGACGCGCGCGCGCGCCGAGAGCGGGGGGGTGCGCTCGGGACTGGAGGAGCCGAAGAGCGCCACCTGCGGCGTGCCGAGCGCGGCAGCGACGTGCATGAGGCCCGAGTCGTTCGTGACCACGTAGGCGGCCCCGGCAATGAGGTTGATCGCTTCGTCGAGGCTCGTCTGCCCGACGAGGTTTTTTCCTTCGATGTAATTCGCGGTCGGCGCGTCGGCGCGCGATCCCAGCAGCACCACGGGATCTTCCAGCTGCGCCGCGAGCTCCCGGAAGCGCGGCCAGCGCTTCGCCGGGCCGTATTCGGCGCCCGGGCAGAGCACGGCGTAGCGGCCGGAGATCGAAAACTTCTTCTTCGTCGCCTCGATTTCTTCAGGGGCCAGGCTCAGCTTCGGCTCGGCAAGCGGCTGCGGCGACCCCGCAAGTCCCGCATACTGCGCCGCCGTGCCGGCTTTCTTGTCTTTCCGGAAGCTCGAATTCAACAGGCCGAAGCGAAATTCGCCCACATAGCCGCTTCGGCGCGGGATGCTGGCGAAGAACGGCGTGAGCGCGGACTTCCAGCTATTGGGCAGCACGATCGCCTCGTCGTAGGCGCGCTCCTTCAGGCGCCGGCCGAGCCGCCAGCGCTCGGCGAGCTGCAGCCGGCCGTGATTGAGGTCGGCCTGGATGACTTCGTCCACCTCGGCCATGCGCTTCACCACCGGCGCCACCCAGGGCGGGGCGAGCACGTCGATGCGCCCGCCGGGTCCCCGTGCGCGCAGCTTCGCCAGCAGCGGCTGCGCCATCAGCGCATCGCCGATCCAGTTGGGGGCGACGACGAGGATGCGCTCGCTGCTAATGGCTGGGCTTCGCGCCTTTGTAGAAGAACTTCGTCCCGCAGTAGGGGCAGAGCGCCTGCCCGGTCTTCGCCACGTCGAGAAAGACGCGCGGGTGGCGCGCCCAGAGCGGCGCGCCGGGCATCGGGCAATGCAGCGGCAGGTCTTTCTCGGTCACGTCGACCTGCCGGGCGGTGTCGGTGCTCATCTCGCTTTTCCTTTCGCCCCCTTCTTCATGTCCACGGGCGTGAGCCAGTGCTTGTGCTTGCGGTCCTTGCCGGTGACCACGTCGAAGAAGGCCTTCTGCAGCGCCTTGGTGATCGGACCGGCCTTGCCCGCGCCGATGGTGCGGCCGTCGAGCTCGCGGATCGGCGTCACTTCGGCGGCGGTGCCGGTGAAAAAGCACTCGTCGGCGATGTAGATGTCGTCGCGCGTCAGGCGCTTGGCCCGCACAGTGTAGCCCAGCCCCTCGGCCAGCTCGATCACCGAGGAGCGCGTGATGCCGGTGAGGGCGGAGGTGAGCTCGGGCTCCCAGATCACGCCGTCCTTGATGACGAAGATGTTCTCGCCCGCGCCCTCGGCGACGAAGCCGTCCACGTCGAGGAGCAGGCCCTCGTCGTAGCCGTGCTGCGTGGCCTCGAGCGTCGCGAGCACCGAGTTGGGATAGGTGCCCGACATCTTGGCGCGCGCCATGGTCACGTTGATGTGGTGGCGGGCGACCGAGGCCGTCTTCACGCGAATGCCCTTGTTGAGCGCCTCGGGCCCGAGGTAGGCGCCCCAGGGCCAGGCCGCGATCGCCACGTGCACGCGCGCGCCGATCGGCGAGACGCCCATCTTTTCCGAGCCGTAGAAGGCGATCGGCCGGATGTAGCAGGCGTCGTGGCCGTTCGCGGCGACCACCTCGCACTGCGCCTGCATCAGGCGCTCGACGGTGTAGGGGATCTTCATCATGTAGATGTGGGCCGAATTGTGCAGGCGCTGCGTGTGCTCGCGCAGGCGGAAGATCTGCGTGCCGCTCACCGTCTTGTAGGCGCGCACGCCCTCGAACACCGCCAGGCCGTAGTGCAGCGAATGCGTGAGCACGTGCGTGGTCGCCGAGCGCCACGGCACGAGCCTGCCGTCGTGCCAGATCCAGCCGTCGCGGTCGGCCATCGACAGCGGCGCCCCCGGTTTTGCCTTTGCCATGAGTGTCGTCTCCTTGTGCGGAGCATCTAACCACAAGGCGCCGGGATACGCCATACTATTAACATGAGTGTTAATCCTGTGAACCGCGTCTTCGCCGCGCTCGCCTCACTGCCGCGCCGGCAGATCCTCGCCTTCCTCGGCCAGACCGCCCTTTCGACCGCCGACCTCGCGCTGCGCTTCGGCATGACCGCGCCGGCCGTCTCGCGCCACCTCTCGGTGCTCGCCCACGCGGGCCTGGTGTCGGCCGAGCGCCAGGGCCAGCGCGTGCTCTACCGCCTGAACCGCGACGCGCTGCTCGATGCGCTCGCGCGCTTCGCCTCCGAGGTCGACGGGCCGCTGCGCCGCGGCCGGCGGAGCGCGCATGCGCCGCGCGAGGCGATCTAGTGCTAGGCTGCCGGGCCCATGAGCACCGAGAAAATCACCGTCCGGCACACCGAGACGGGCAAGACCATGGAAGTCGTCGTGTTCAGCAAGCGCGAGCAGGCGATCGAGGTGGTGATCGGCGAGGGCATGCACAACATGAAGTGCGTGCTGACGCCGACCCGCAACGGCATGGCGTACGCGGGCAGCATCCTCGGGCGCGAGATCGTCTACGAGCGCAGCCGCGATAAGGTCAGGGCCGATCTCGAGATGGCCAATCCGAACCTGCGCAAGCCGCGGGCGCGGTGACGAGTCCGCCGTGAGACTGCTGACAGCCCTCGCGCTGGCGTTTTGCCTCGGCTTCGCCGCCGCGGGCGCGCTCGCGCAGAACCTGGACAAGCGCGTCGTCGGCACCTGGCACGAGTACACGCCGACTGATAATTTGATCACGTTCGCCAAGGACGGGACCTGGAAGCTCTACCTGAAGAAGGGCGAGGTCGGCGAGCTGCGCACGCTCGGCGGCAAATGGTGGGTCGAGGAAGGGATGCTCGTCGTCGTCATCATCAAGGACAACCAGCATCAGCGCACCTCGGCCCAGCTCTCCTTCGAGGACGGGGAGATGGTGCTCACCGACGCGGCCGGCGTGAAGACGCGCCACCGCCGGCACAAGGGCCCGATTCCCCGCCCGTACCGCTGGTAGCGCCCGGCTAGGCGGGAAAGACGCGGCTCCACAGCAGGCGCACCGCCTCGGCGTGCATTTCCACTTCCTGCGCGCGCACGCGGGCGTATTGCGCGCCGTTCAGGCGCAAGCCGTGCTGCAGGCGACGGAACGCGCGGTAGGCATTCTGGTTTTTCGCGGCGACGTCCTGTTCGATCAGCCCGAAGCCGGCCGCGATGCCGAGCAGGGCGATGTTGCCGAGGTTCTGCGTGAGCTCGGGATAGCGGTGCGCGTGCGCGAGGATGAGGTGCTGCACCGCGAACTCGATGTCGATCATGCCGCCGCGGTCGTGCTTCAGGTCGAAGAGGCCCGAGCGGTTCGGATGCGCCGCATGCAGCTTCTCGCGCATTGACAGGATGTCGCGCGCGAGGCCCGCGGGGTCTCGTTTGCGCCTCAGGATGTGTTCTCTTATCGCTTCGAAGGCAAGGCCGGTTTTTTCGTCTCCGGCGCAAAAGCGCGCGCGCGTGAGGGCCTGGTGCTCCCAGGTCCACGCGTCTTTTTCCTGGTAGTGCTCGAAAGCGGCCAGCGTGGACACGAGCAGGCCGCTCGCGCCCGAGGGCCTGAGCTGCAGGTCGGTCTCGAAAAGCGGCCCGGAGGCGGTGCGCACCGTGAGCCAGTTGTTGTAGCGCTGCGCGAGCCGCGCGTAGTTCTCGGGCGCGCGCTCGTCGCCGTCGTCATACAGGAAGATGATGTCCAGATCGGAGGCGTAGCCGAGCTCCTTGCCGCCGAGCTTGCCGTAGCCGACCACCGCGAAGCGCGGCGTCGCGCGATGCCGCGCCGGCAGGAGGCGCCAGACCGCCTCGAGCGAGGCCTGCAGGGTCGCATCCGCGAGCCCCGAGAGGTGGTCGGCGAGGCGTTCCACCGTGAGCAGTCCGCCCAGGTCCTGCGCGAGCAGGCGAAAGAGCTGCGCCTGGTGCAGCTCGCGCGCGGCGTTCATCTGGCGCTCGACGTCGCCCTCGGCCTCCGCCAGCGCGAGGCGCAGCTCCGCCTCGAAGCGCGACCAGTCGGGCGCGGCGGTGAGCAGCCGGTCATCGAGCAGCTCGTCAAGGAGGAGCGGCCGGCGCGCTACGTACTCGGTCGCCCAGCTCGAGGCGCCGATCATGCGGGTCACGCGCTCGAGCGCGGCGGGCCGCTCGGCGAGCAGCGCGAGGTAGGAGGCGCGGCCTGCGATCGCCTCGATCAGGTCGGCGCCGCGCGCGATCGTCGCCGCGGCATCGGGCGTGTGCGCGGCGGCCTCGGCAAGGAGCGGCACGAGCCGCTCGATGCGCCGGCGCGAGTCGTCGGGCAGCTGCGCATAGCGCTGGCTCGCGCGCAGCGCCGCGAGGCGCGGGTGCTCGGGCCAGGGCCTGGGCTCGCCTTCGGCCGCGGGCTCGGCGAACACGTCCTGGAAATGGCGCGTCACCGCGTCGCGATGGCTCTTCAGCCGGGCCGCGAAAGCGTGCCAGGCCTCGAAACCGCTCATGCGCGCGACGCGCCCGCGATCGTCGTCGTTGTCCGGCAGCTCGTGGCGCTGCTCGTCGTCGAGGTACTGCAGCCGGTGCTCGACGCCGCGCAGGAAGATGTAGGCGGCCGCCAGCTCCTGCGCGGCCTTTTCTGGCAGGAGTTTTTTTTGCGCGAGCAGCGGCAGAACTTCGAGCGTGGGACGCACTCTCAGCTCGTGGTCGCGCCCGCCGCGCACGAGCTGCAGCGCCTGGACGATGAACTCGATCTCGCGGATGCCGCCCGGGCCGAGCTTGACGTGATCGGCGAGCTCGCGCCGCTCGACGTCGCGCCGCACTTCGGCGTGCAGGCGCCGCAGCGCCGCGAGCGTGCCGTAATCGAGGTACTTGCGGTAGACGAACGGGCGCACGATCGACTCGAGCTCCTGCACATCGGCTGCGGCTCCCGAGATCGCGCGCGCCTTGATCCAGGCGTAGCGCTCCCACTCGCGGCCCTGCGTGACGAGGTAGGCCTCGAGCCCTTCGAAGGTAGTGACGAGCGGCCCGGAGCCGCCGTAGGGCCTGAGGCGCATGTCGACGCGGAAAACGAAGCCGTCCTCGGTGACGTCGTTCAGCAGCGCGATCAGCTTGCGGCCCGCGCGCTCGAGCCGCTCGCCGCCCGTCCGGTGCGCGAAGACGAGATCGATGTCGGAGGACACGTTGAGCTCCGCGCCGCCGAGCTTGCCCATGCCGACCACGATCAGCTCGGCCTCGCCCATCCATTCGAGCGCCGCGCGAACCGACTGCTCGGCGAGCGCGGTCATCGCGCGACAGACTTCTGCAAGGTTTTCGGCCGAATCGATGTCGCCCGCGAGGTCGCGCGCGAGCGTGCGCAGGAGCACGCGCTGGCGCAGCTGGCGCAGCCGGCGCTTGAACGCGGCTTCGTCGTCGTCGCGCGCGCCCCGTAGCGCGTTATGCATTTCCTCCGCGCTGAACGTCTCCCGGCGATCGCGCTCGAAGCCAAGCTCCGGATGCGCTGCCAAGGTGCGCTCGGCCCAGCGCGAGCGCCCCGTCAAAAGGGCGTTTTTGCTAATTGGATCCGACATTTACAGATAGAATACCCGCCTTGATGCGCCGTCTGCCCAAAGCGCTGCTGCGCGCGCTCGAAATCCTCGCCTGGGCCTCGTTTTTCGCGTTCGCGGCGATTTTTCTCTCGCTGCGCTACTGGATACTGCCCGACATCGAGCGCTATCGCGGCGACATCGTAGCGGCGATTTCGCAGGCGATCGGCCTGCAAGTGGAAATCGGCAAGCTCGCCGGCGACTGGCAGGGATTGCACCCGCGCATCTCGATCGCCGACGTGCGCGTGCACGATCGCGACGGCCGCGAGGCGCTGGTGCTGCCGCTGGTCGAAAACGTCGTGTCCTGGCATTCGCTGGTGGTCGGCGGCCTGCGGCTGCGCTCCTTCACGATCGACGGCCCGAAGCTCACCGTGCGGCGCGACAAGGACGGCAAGATCTTCGTCGCCGGCATCGGCGTGAGCGGCGAGCGCGGCGACGGCCGCCTCTCCGACTGGATCCTGCGGCAGAAGGAGATCGTCGTGCGAGGCGCCGAAGTGGAATGGGTGGACGAGAAGCGGGGCGCCCCGGCGCTCGAGCTCTCCGCGCTCAACTTCCGGCTCGCCAACGACGGCAACGAGCATTCGGCCGGCTTGTCGGCCCGGCCGCCGCGCGAGCTCGGGCCGGGGCTGGATGTGCGGGCGCAGCTCGAGGGCGCGAGCGTCAAGCAGCCCGACAAGTGGAGCGGCCGGGTGTTCGCCGAGCTCGGCTCGACCGACCTCGCCGGCTGGCGCCCCTGGGTCGACTATCCGGTCGATCTGCGCCGCGGGCGCGGCGCGCTGCGCGTCTGGCTGACGCTCGGCGGCGGCGAGATCACGCATGCGACCGCTGACGTCGCGCTTTCGCGCGCCGCCGCGCGGCTTGCGTCCGACCTGCCGCTGCTGGAAGTGACGAGCGTGCGCGGGCGCCTGTACGGGCGGCGCGCCGGCGCCGGCTACGAGTTCGGCGTGCGCGGGCTCTCGCTCGAGACTCCGGGCACGCCGCCGATGAACGCCACGAGCTTCCGGGCAAGCTGGCAGCCGGCGGCGGCGGGCGCCCCGCAGCGCGGCATGATCGACGCGAACCTCCTCGAGCTTGGGCCGCTTGCCCACCTCGCGGAATTCCTGCCTTTTCCCGACGACCTGAGGAAGCTGCTCGCCGAGCTCGGTCCCCAGGGCAACCTGCTCGATGCGCGCTTCGACTGGACCGGGCGCCTGCCCGACGAGGCGCAGTTCAGCGCCAGGAGCCGCTTCACCGGGCTCACGCTGCGCGCCTGGCGCAGCATTCCCGGATTCGCGAACCTCTCGGGCTCGCTGGAAGCGAGCGAAAAGAAGGGCACCCTCAAGCTCGCCTCGCGCAAGAGCCGGCTCGATCTGCCGAAAGTGTTCCCGGAGCCGGCAATCGCGCTCGACTCTCTCGAAGGCGAGCTCGGCTGGGAGCGCGCCGGCGACGGCGCGGTGACGGTCCAGCTCAACAAGCTTGGCTTTGCCAACGAGGATCTGGCCGGCACCGCCTCGGGCAGCTACCGCTATGCCGGCGAGGGGCCCGGAATCATCGACCTGAGCGCGCGCCTGACGCGCGCAGACGGCAGGAACACGGCGAAATATCTCCCGCTCTCCAGCATCATGGGCGAGAACACGCGCGCCTGGGTGGCGAGCGCGCTCCTCGGCGGCCAGGCAAGCGACGCTCAGCTGCGGTTGAAGGGCGACCTGCGCGACTTTCCGTTCGCCGACCCCGCCAAGGGCGAGTTCCAGATGAACGCCAAGGTGACCGGGGCGATCCTCGACTATGCCGACGGCTGGCCGCGCATCGAGGGGATCGAAGGCGACCTCGGCTTCGATCGCGACAAAATCGAGGTCCTCGGCCGCGCGGGCACGATCCTCGGCGCGAAGATCGCCAACGTCCGCGTCACGCTGCCGAGCCTGCTCGCCAACGAGAAGCATGTCCTCGTCGAGGGCCATGCCGAAGGGCCGACCGCCGAGTTTTTCTCCTTCATCCAGAAGAGCCCGGTACGCCGCATGGTGAGCGGCTTTACCGACGGGATGAGCGCCTCGGGCAGCGGCAAGCTCAACCTCAGGCTCGACCTCCCGCTCGGGGCGCTCGCGCGGAGCAAGGTGGCCGGCGAATACCAGTTTGCGGGCAACAACGTGACCGTCGATCCGCGCCTGCCGCCGGTCGAGCGGGCGGCCGGCCGCGTCGCGTTCACCGAGTCGACGCTGCAGGTGCACGACGTGCGCGGCCAGCTCTTCGGGGGCGAAACACGCATCTCCGGCGGCACGCGCGCCGACGCGGGCGTCGTGATCAACGCCGAAGGCCGCATGACGGTGGAAGGCATCCGTCCGGTCTTCGACCATCCGTGGCGCCGCCGCCTCACGGGCAGCTCGCGCTATAGCGCCACGGTGGCGGTGAAGGAAGGGCGCGCGCAGGTGAGCTTCGATTCCACTCTCGAGGGCGTCGGCAGCCAGCTGCCCGTACCGCTCTCGAAGAACCCGGCCGAGGCGCTGCCCTTGCATGTCGATGTTTTTCCCGGCGACGGTCGCGACCGCATCTCGCTCCATCTCGGGCGCGTCGCTGCGGTGGAGCTCCTGCGCGGGCCGCCGGCGCCGCCCGGCCCGGCCGCCGCGGGAGCGTTGCCCTCCGCTCCGTCCCCGCAGCCCGCCGGGCCGCTCCAGGTGCAGCGCGCCGTCATCACGCTCAACCCGGCGCCGGGGGAGGCGCAGAAGATTCCGGAGCGCCGGGGCGTCACCGTGCGCGGCTCGCTGCCCGCGCTCGACCTGGACCGCTGGCTGCCGTTGCTCGGCGAGGGCCCGGGCGGCGGTGGCGCCACAGGCGCAGGCGGGGGCGAGGGTGCGAGCTTCGACCTCAAAGTCGGCGTGCTCGATGCGCTCGGCAAGCGCATGCGCGCGGTGATCATGCTCGGCGTGGCCGAGGCGGGCGGCTGGTCGGCGACGATGAGCACGCAGGAGTTCGCGGGCGAGCTCTCCTACCGCTCCGAGGGCAGCGGCAAGCTGCTCGCGCGCTTCGCGAGATTTTCCATTCCCGAGGATTCGCCGGGGACGAAGTCCGGCGAATCGGCGAAAGACCTGCCTTCGGTGGACATCGTCGCCGAGAGCTTCACGCATCGCAATCGCAAGCTCGGGCGCATCGAGATCCTCGCGCGCCACGAGGGCAGCGACTGGCGCATCGACAAGCTCTCGATGCTCAATCCCGAGTCCTCGCTGCAGGGCACGGGCGTGTGGAAAACGGGCGAGGCTTCGCGCACGTCGATCAAGTTCAAGCTGGCGGTGAGCAACGTGGGCCAGTTCCTGACGCGCTTCGGCTATGCCGAGCACGTGAACGGCGGGCGCGGCGGGCTGGAGGGAACGCTCAGCTGGAACGGCGATCCGGTGACCATGGACTACGCCACGCTCGGCGGCGAGCTCAAGATGACCGCCGAGGACGGCCAGTTCCTCGAGATCGAGCCCGGCATCGGCAAGCTCGTGTCGCTCATGAGCCTGCAGATGCTGCCGCGCCGGATTGCGCTCGATTTCCGCGACGTCTTCTCCAAGGGCTTCCAGTTCGACCGCATCTCGAGCGGGCTCGACATCGAGCGGGGAGTGATGGCGGTGAAGGACTTCCGCATGCGCGGCCCGGCCGCCGAGGTCAGCATGAGCGGGCAGGTCGACCTGTCGCTCGAGACACAGGCGCTCAGCGTGCGGGTGATCCCGCAGCTCGGCGATACGGCTTCCACCGTCGTCGGGCTCGTCAATCCGGTGGCGGGCGTGGCGACGCTGATTGCCGGACGGATGCTCAAGAATCCGGTGGGCAAGCTCTTCGCCTTCGACTATTCGATCCAGGGCACCTGGACCGATCCCAAGGTCGAGAAGGTGCAGACTGCGGTGGTCACGGTGCCGCAGGAAATTCCGGGATTGCGGTGACGCCGCAGCCGACGCGGGTCGCGGCGATCCAGATGGTGTCGGCGCCCGAGGTGGCGCCCAACCTCGAAGCGGCGGGGCGCCTTGTCGCCGAGGCCGCGCACGCGGGCGCGAAGCTCGTCGCGCTGCCCGAATACTTCTGCATTCTCGGCCGTCACGAGACCGACAAGGTGAAGGCGGGGGAAGCGGAGGGCGCGGGTCCCATCCAGGATTTTCTCGCGGAGGCCGCGCGCCGCCACCGGGTGTGGATCGTGGGCGGCACGGTCCCTTTGATTTCCAGGAGCGAAGGCAAAGTCAGAAGCGCGTGCCTGGTCTTCGATGAAGCGGGGCGGCGCGTGGCGCGCTACGACAAGATGCATCTTTTCAAGCTCGACCTCGGCGAGCGCCGGTTCGACGAGTCGAGGACGATCGAGCCGGGCAGCGCGCCGGTCGCCGTGCAAACCCCCTTCGGGCGACTCGGTCTCTCGGTCTGCTACGACGTGCGTTTCCCGGAGTTCTACCGCTCGCTCGACCGGATCGACGCGTGGCTCGTGCCCTCGGCGTTCACCGACGTCACGGGCGCCGCGCACTGGGACACGCTCCTCAGGGCGCGCGCGATCGAGAACCAGTGCTATGTGGTCGCGCCCGCGCAGGGCGGCGCGCACGCGAACGGCCGGCGCACGCACGGCCACAGCATGATCATCGACCCCTGGGGCGAAGTGCTCGCCTGCCGCAAGGAGGGCGAAGGCGTGGTGCTCGCGGAACTCGACCCCGCGCGCGTTGCCGAAGTGAGACAATCGCTGCCCGCCCTGAATCACCGGAAAATGCGCTGATGGACGCCGATACGCTGCTGGCCACCGCGGACGCGTGCCTCCTCGCTCCCTATGAGCTGGAGAGCCGCAAGCTCGAAGCCGTTTACGGCGCGCTCGCCGCGCGGCGGCTCGACTACGCCGACCTCTACTTCCAGTACACGCGCGCCGAGGGCTGGAGCCTGGAGGAGGGCATCGTCAAGTCCGGCAGCTTCGCGATCGAGCAGGGCGTGGGCGTGCGCGCGATCTCGGGCGAGAAGACCGCGTTCGCCTATTCCGACGAGATCAGCTTCGATGCGCTGACCGATGCGGCGAAAGCCACGCGAGCCATTGCTTCCTCAGGAGGCGGCAGGAAAACGCGGATCGCGAAAAGAACGAAATCCGTCAGGAGATACGAGCCCATCGACCCGCTCGCGACGCTGACGGCGGACGAGAAGGTGAAGCTGCTGGAGAAGCTGGAGAAGATGTGCCGCGCGCTCGATCCGCGCGTCACGCAGGTCATGGCCTCGCTCGGCGGCGAATACGAGGTCGTGCTCGTCTCCCGGGCCGACGGCGTGCTCGCGCCGGACGTGCGCCCGCTCGTGCGGCTCTCCGTGCAGGTGATCGCCGAGCAGAACGGCCGGCGCGAGACCGGCTGGGCGGGCGGCGGCGGCCGCACCGGCTATGAGCACTTCACCGACGCGGCGCTGAAGGACTACGCCGGGCGCGCGGTGAAGCAGGCGCTCGTGAATCTCGAATCGCGGCCCGCGCCGGCCGGCACGATGACCGTCGTGCTCGGGCCGGGCTGGCCGGGGATCCTGCTGCACGAGGCGATCGGCCACGGCCTGGAAGGCGACTTCAACCGCAAGGGCAGCTCGGCGTTCTCGGGCCGCATCGGCGAGCGCGTCGCTTCGCCGGGGGTCACGGTGGTGGACGACGGCACGCTGCCCGGGCGCCGCGGCTCGCTCACTGTGGACGACGAAGGCAACCCGACGCGCCGCACGGTGCTCATCGAGGACGGGATCCTGCGCGGCTACATGCAGGACAGCATGAACGCGCGCCTGATGAAACAGCCGCTCACCGGGAATGGCCGGCGCGAGTCGTTCGCGCACCTGACCTTGCCGCGCATGACCAACACCTACATGCTCGCCGGCTCGCGCGATCCGAACGAGATCATCGCGAGCGTCGACCGGGGCCTCTACGCGGTCAACTTCGGCGGCGGGCAGGTCGACATCACCAACGGCAAGTTCGTGTTCTCGGCTTCCGAGGCGTTCATGATCGAAAAAGGCAGGATCACCTATCCGGTGAAGGGCGCGACGCTCATCGGCAATGGGCCGGATGCGCTTACCCGCGTCAGCATGATCGGCAACGACATGAAGATGGACTCGGGCCACGGCACCTGCGGCAAGGAGGGCCAGAGCGTTCCGGTCGGCGTCGGCCAGCCGACGCTCCGGATCGACGGCCTGACGGTGGGCGGCACCGCTTGAGCTCGCTCCCGAGCAATCGAACTGCATTTCTGAACAATTCCGGAGAGGTAGCGGAAAGCATTCCCGACGGGGCGTTGCTCGCGCTGCCGCCGGATTATTCGCTTGTCGCGATGGAGGTCGTGCGCGAGCTCATCCGGCGCAAGGCGAAGGGCCTGCGCCTGCTCGGCGTGCCGATCCTCGGGCTCTCGGCCGACCTGCTGATCGGCGCGGGCTGCGTCGCCGAAGTCGAGACGAGCGCCGTCTCGCTCGGCGAGGCGGGCCTCGCGCCGCGCTTCACCGAGGCGGCGGAAAAGGGCGAGATCAAGGTGAAGGACGCGACCTGCCCGGCGATCCACAGCGCGCTGCAGGCGACCGAGAAGGGCGTGCCTTACATGCCTTTGCGCGGCCTCGAGGGCTCGGATCTGCTGACGAATCGAAGCGACTGGAAATCGCAGGCAGATCTCGTCCTCATTCCCGCCCTTCAACCCGACATTGCCTTGTTCCACGCGCGCTGGGCCGATGACGCCGGCAACGTCTGGGTGGGCCGGCGGCGCGAGCTGGCGACGGTTGCGCACGCGTCCCGCCGCTCCTTGGTGACGTTCGAGGAAAGGAAGCCCGGCGACATGCTCGAGGACGAGCTCCTCGCGCCCGGGGTGATTTCCTCCGTGTATCTCTCGGGCCTTGCGCCCGCGCCGCGCGGCGCCTGGCCGCTCGGGGTTGCGGGCCTCTACGGCATCGACGACACGCACGTCTCCCAGTACGCGAAGGCGGCGAAAACGCGCGAAGGATTCCGCGCCTACCTGGACGAATGGGTCCTTACGCCAAGGAAGAGCTTCTCGCCTGCGTGATCGCCCGGCAGCTCGGGGGCGCGCGCCATGCGGCGATCGGTGCTTCGTCGCCGATTCCGGCCACCGCGGCGTTCCTTCACCAGCATAAAGACGCGGCCTTCCGGGTCTCGCTGCAGCAGCGGCGCGAGGCCAACCCGCTCACGGAGGGATCCCGCGAGCTCTTCGATCTCGCCGGGCAGGGCCGCGTCGACGTCTTCTTCCTCGGCGGCGCGCAGATCGACGGCGACGCGAGCATCAACCTCGTGCAGGCCGAGGGCAGGCGCTTTCCCGGCTCCTTCGGGTCGGCCTTCATGTACCCGATCGTGCCGCGCGTGTTCCTCTTTCGCGAGGAGCACTCGGCGCGCGTGCTCGTCAAGAAGGTGGATTTCGTCTCGGCGCGCGGCCATCCGGCGGCGCTCGTCACCGGCAAGGCGCTCTTCTCATGGCAGCGCGACCGTCGCCGCTTCCGGCTCGAGAGCGTGCATCCGGGCAGCTCGGCCGAGGAGGTGCGGGCGAACACCGGATTTGACTACGACGTCTCTCCTTCTCTTGGCGTCACGCCCGAGCCGACGCAGGAAGAAACGGAGCTTCTCAGGACGAAAGTCGCGAAGCAGATCGAGAAGGACTACCCGGACTTCGCGCGCCGCGTCTGGGGCTGAGCCGCGGCCACCGAGCCGTCCTCGTCCTCGGGAAGCGCGATCTTCGGCGCCCAGGCAAGCCAGATGGCGAGCGGGGCTTCATGCAAGGCGAACACGGTGCCCGGCTTGACTGGCGCGCCGCGCGCACTCGGGGTCGCGAACTCGATGCCGCCCTGCGCGAGCGCCTGCAGCGATTCGACGTTCACCTTGATGCCGCTGAAGAGGCCGGCTTTCATGCGCACGCCGCTCACGTTCCAGAACTTCGAGCCCTGCTGCACGAGCGGCGCATAGTGCTTGCGGATGAGAAGGTGGACCTCCGTGGCGGTTGCGCCGGGGGCGAGGCCGATGTCCTGCACCACGCCGACTTCGACGCCGCGGTAATAGACGGGCGAGTGCTGTCGCAGCGCCTTGGGACGCTCGGTGCGCAGCACGATCTTCAAGCCTTCCTCCTCGAATGCGACCGGGGCGCTCTGCAGGCCGACAAAGGAGTTGGCTTCCTTGCCCTCACCGGGCAACGCCTGGATCTCCGGCCCGGTGAGGACGGTGCCCAGGCCGGTGATGTTGCCGAGCCCCACCTGCGGGCGCACGATCCAGAAGGTCGCGCCCTCGCGCGCGATCGAGGCCGCCGTGCGCTCGAGGCGCACTTTCACCACGACCTCCTTGAGATCCTCCGAGAGCCCGACGCCGCTCACCTCGCCCACGCGCACGCCGCGGTATTTGAGCGGCGTCACGCCGACCCTGAGGCCGCCGCCGTCGGCGAAGCGGATGGTGATCTGGGGTCCGTAAGCCCGCCAGCGCTCCGCCACCACATAGCCCGCGACGATCGCCGCGATGAGAGGCACGATCCACGCCATGCGCGCGAGCCGGCGGCGACGGCGGATTTTCGCCTCCGGCAGGGTCGCTTCCTTTACGCTCGTTTCGGCCATGCCGTGCCCTCCCTTTCCGTTCCTGTCCAGATCAGCCGCGGATCGAAGCTCGCCGAGGCGATGATGGTCAGCACCACCACGCCCGCGAACGCGAGGAGCCCCGGCCCGGGCAGCACGGTCGCCACTTCGCCCATCTTGACGAGCGCGACCAGGATCGCGAGCAGGAAGACGTCGAGCATCGCCCACGGGCCGATCACGT
>Ga0310810_10005057_pt1 | contig 14689 bp, 16 predicted proteins | sample NCmetagenome_FD_207641 | JGI IMG/M metagenome (GOLD analysis project Ga0310810, IMG submission 207641) | Soil microbial communities from experimental microcosm in Duke University, North Carolina, United States - NC | ecosystem: Engineered > Artificial ecosystem > Soil microcosm > Unclassified ... | reverse complement strand
GGCACGCCGGAAGTGCAGGCCTACGAGATTGTCAACTCGACCTTCCACAAGACCGCCGCTCACAGCTAAGCCCGACCGGTTGGTATCGGACAAGGAGGGAGAGCGGCTTAATCCGCCCTCCCTCCTTGTGTCCATGACGCTGAAGGCTTACGGAGCACACGACCTTGTGGATGCCCTCGTGGACGCCCACTGGCGCTCCGTGCTGCCCGGTGAGCGTCTGTTCCGGGGCGTGGACCGGTGGGAGAGGCCGGCGACTGCGACCGGGAGCGCCTGTGGGCCTTGGGACTCCCGCACCACGCTGCACGACAGCAGACACCACTGGGCCGTGCGGATGGTGCGCGCGGGGATGCCGCTTGAGCTGGTGGCGCGCCAGCTCGGGCATAAGGACGTGGTAATGGTCGCGCGGGTTTACGGGAGGTTTGTACCAACGAGCCAGGAGCGGGACCGTTGGGAGGCGATCGGGCCAACCTTGACCAAGAAAAATGGGGTCGCGCGGGTACCTCTGGTGGTACCTCTGCTACGGAGACCGATGGGAAACAGGCAGAGAAAAACCCCGAATCCGAGGGGGATGCCGGGGCTTGTGGCGATAGCAGGGGTGGGACTCGAACCCACGACCCCGGCATTATGAGGATTGCTGCCCCGGGCACGGCTGGGCGCTCCTCGCTGAGACTCACCGCTGGAAGATGCTGGAAGCCGCCGGAAACCGCACGTCCGTACTGCCAGGTTATACTGCCACCCCCTGCTCCCGTGGGACGCCTACCTGTTCCCTGCCCCGCGACGCCCCGGGAAGCCATGGACTCGCCACCACGCGAAGGACCTGCTCATCCGGGCCGAAGTGCTGGCGGAGCTGCCGCCGCTCGAGGGCGGAGACTTCCACCCCTACCGGCGCGCCGGAACGAGGAGACGCTCTATCGGGCGGCCGCGGAGGAGCGAAGGTGCGGGCGGGGAAAACCGTTCGGGATTAAGTGAAGTGTTTCAGGAGTAATGCTTCGACAAACCCCAGGACGCTGTTGACGGCGCTGCGGTCGATGTCCGCCCAGTTGGCGTGGAGTGCAAAGTTGCGAAAGTTGAGATAGCCAAGGGCGATCCCGAGCTGCGGAGCCTTGAGCACACCCTGGGTTTTCAGCGCGTTGATAACATCGCTCAGGTCGTCCCGCCCTACTACTCCGGCGAGGTCACGGCCCATGCGGCGAATGGTGTCTTCGTAGGCCGCTGCGGCCAGGACTGCCGCCACGTTCTTAGCTCCGTCGCTTCCTTCTTGGAGCGTTACCCGCGCAAGCTGGATGAAGTCGGTTATGACGGCGCCAGTGATCTCCTTTCGGAGGTCGCCGGCGAGCCCGGCCTCGAGCTCGGCGAGGACGCTCTCAAGTGCGCCCCGGAGCACGGGAATGGCTTGTCTTGTTTGGTATGCTATGTCGCCGCCGCCGCGGCCGCTACCCGCGAGAGCCATTTTGTGCGCTTCCTGGAGGCTCTTGATCTGGGGGCTGTTCGGGCCGTACACGTTCACCAGAATGGTGAGCGTCCCGTGGAGGATTTCGTTGCCCCTGGCCAACCAGTCGGTGGTCAACGTCCCCAGGTCCTGGCACTGGGCCAAGAGCTCGTTGATCCGGTCTGTTAGAGCGGACTCGGGCATCCCTTCCCTCGCGAGAACTTCATTCGTAGCAGTGAACGTAGCAGAAACGTGTAACTCATCGGGGCGCCGGGATTCGAACCCGGGACCTCCGGCTCCCAAACAATGAGGCCGACTCCCGGATACCCGGCGCCATGCCGTCTTTCAAGGAGTTAGGCCGTCTCTCGGCGGCATCGGCAACCGCAAAACCGCCTCCTGACGCCTCGAAACGGTAGCAGCTACGTAGCAGTGCGTGAACGTCCACGTGGACGGCGCCCCGGCGCGGTTTAACTTTCTCGTGACTTTCCCCTTCGGGCTGATGGCGGCCGGCGACGACCACAGGGAGGCTTGAAACGGTGGGCATCGAGGATTTTCTCCAGAGGCGGGCGGCAGCCCCATTGCCGCGTGCTGGCCTGCTCAGTGCGCTAAAGACAATTGCCGACGTCAAGCAGCAGATGATTGCCGCCTTACCGGGCGACTTGGGCGACCCGATGAATGACCCCGACCTCGAAGCGAGGGTGCCTGCTTGACGCAGCGAGCGCCAAGCTGGGCGCGGTGCTTCATGAGCTGGATGAGATCGAGACGAGAGAAGCCGAGCTTCGGAGGCAATACGGGCTATGAGGTGACTGAGGCAGTCCGCGAAGCCGAAAGAAGGGCGGCCCGATCCCCGGCCGCCCTGGTCATTTTCCGCGCCGCCGCGTCGGCGGTTTCGGTGGCGGTTTCGCCGGGCGGGCATCGAACTCGAACAACTCGTTCGCGTCGGTGATACCCAGGACGGCGACGATCGCGCACGCGACCGCCTGGGCCGGCCGGATCCAGGGCCTCTATCGCGTGCTCCAGCGAGGCGAGTGGGAGACCGAGGGGGCCGGCTACCTCGGGCCGGCGCTCGGCGGATAGACAAGGCTGCAACGACGCAACCTGATCGCGCTTACTGAGGAGCGAATTTGAATTTCTCAGCCGTCTTCATCGACATAGCGCGACATGCCGTGCGGCGAGCGCATGAAGGCCATGCGCATGCGGTCTATGCGATTTACGAGGAGCACATGACAAGTCCCTCCCGTGCAACACTTCAAATCGCGACTGTACTGCTGGCGAGTGCGGTATTGGCCTCGAAGGCAGCAGGCCAGGCAACTTGGGAGCCCCTCCCGACCGGACGCTGGTTTGATTCGAGTTCGATCCGAGAGCGGGGAGACACGATAGAGGTTTCGGTGTGGGGGGTGTCCAAGGCCGTGGAGCAGAAGTATCCGGGGACTAGGGACGCCATCGCACATATGCGGTTCTTCTGTTCTCGAAAGACGATGACAGTCGGGCCTGTGGTCCTCCACCGAGCCGATGGGCAACTCGTTACTGTTACCCCCAACGACTGGTCCGAGGAGCAGCCGCCGCCGCCCAAGTCGCCGGCTGAGGTCGAGTTGAACTTTTTTTGTTCGCGGCGCCATGGCGGTGCGTGAAAGCGTACTGCCAGGTCATACCGCCAGGCGAAAAGGCCGACGCGAGAAACCGCATCGGCCTTTCGTTGTAACTCAATGTCAGCGGGAGCTTTAGTGTGATAGCAGGGGTGGGACTCGAACCCACGACCCCGGCATTATGAGTGCCGTGCTCTAACCACCTGAGCTACCCTGCCGAACGGAGGGCAATCCTACCCCGACCAACCGCGAAGCGTCAAGCGACAGCCGCCCGACACCCCAGCCCTTCAATTCAGCGACCAGCCACTGAATCGGGCCGCACCAGCTTGTAAAGAAACTCGCCCTTTCGAATCATGCCGAATGACTCACGAGCCACGCGCTCCTGCACCCGCGGATCACGCTCGATCGCGACGGCGGCGCGGGTCAGCGAGTCCACCACTCCCTGGAGGCGCGCTACCTCTGCCCCTTCAAGCGAGACCTGACGCTCGAGCTTGAACAGGTCTCGAGTGCTGTATTCGCCACCCTGCAGCGCGAATACCACTGCCGCGACCAGCACTGCAAGTGCGGCCCACCGTCCCGGCGTCACAGGGGGTAGAGGTCTCTGCCCGGATAGTGCGCCAGCTCCCCCAGCTCCTCGCTGATGCGGAGCAGCTGGTTGTACTTCGCGATGCGGTCGGTGCGACTGGCGCTGCCGGTCTTGATCTGCCCTGCCCCGCTCGCCACCGCGAGGTCAGCGATGAAGGTATCCTCCGTCTCGCCGGATCGGTGCGAGATCACCACCCCATACGCGCTGCCCTTGGCGAGCTCGATGCACTGCAGCGTTTCCGTGAGCGTACCGATCTGATTGACCTTGATGAGGATGGCGTTGGCGACGCCCTCCTCGATCCCCCGCCCCAGTCGATCGACATTGGTGACGAAGAGATCGTCGCCCACCAGCTGCACCCGATCGTGCAGGCGCTCGGTGAGCTGAGTCCATCCCTCCCAGTCGTCCTCGGCCAGTCCATCCTCGATCGAAACGATGGGATACCGGTCCACCCATTGAGCGTAGAGCTCTACCATCTCCCCGGCACTTCGGCGGCTCCCATCTCCCTTCTTGAAGACGTACTCGCCGTCCTGGTGGAACTCGGATGCCGCGGGGTCCAGAGCGATGGCGAGATCCCGACCCGGCTGATACCCGGCGGCCTCGATGGCCTGCATGACGGCGTCGAGCGCCGCTTCATTCGATGGCAACATGGGCGCGAAGCCGCCCTCGTCGCCTACCGCGGTCGACAGTCCCTTCTTACTCAAGACCTTCTTGAGCGCGTGAAAGGTCTCGACCCCCATGCGCAGCGCTTCGGCAAACGTCTCGGCGCCGATGGGCACGATCATGAACTCCTGCACGTCCACGTTGTTCGAGGCGTGCGCCCCGCCATTCAGGATGTTCATCATCGGCACGGGCAGTACCCGCGCCATGGGCCCGCCCAGATACCTATAGAGTGGGAGCCCCGTATCGGCCGCGGCCGCTCTTGCGACAGCGAGCGATACGCTCAGGATCGCGTTGGCGCCGAGCTTGCTCTTGTTGGGCGTCCCGTCAAGGTCCATCATCTCGGCGTCCACCGCGATCTGATCGCTCGCGGCCATGCCTTCGAGCCGGGGACCGATCACCTCGTTCACATTGCGGACCGCTTCGCTGACTCCCTTCCCGCCATATCGCTTGGTATCGCCGTCGCGGAGCTCGACCGCTTCGTGTTCACCAGTGGACGCGCCGCTCGGCACCGCCGCGCGGCCCTGGGCTCCACTCGAGAGGATGACATCGGCTTCCACGGTAGGATTCCCGCGGCTGTCGATGATCTCGCGGCCGTGCACTTCGATAATGGTGGACATGCAACTCCTGGAGGGGGGCGGAAAGACGGCAAGCTATGCCTGGCTCCCGACAGCGTCAACGCCGGCTTGCTGTTCCTCGAACCACCCGCGGGCGCGAGCCAAGAGAGCGTCGCGATCGTCATAGGTGAGACCGTTAGTGGGTATCGGCGTCCCCACGAGCACGAACGCACCCTTCTTGAACTCGAGCAGGCTTCCGTCGCGGCTCCGAGTCCCCTCGACGAACACGATTACCGATCGGCCGCCACGGACCACCTGAGCGGCGTTCTCGTAGCTCTGCGTAGCAGCATCGAGATCGCGACGATCCATCGGGATCTGCCCGGTCGCCCGAAGCGCCTCCAAAAAGCGGGATCGAATACAACTCCCGCTTGGCGATGAAACGAAGGGAGCCGGGGAGGTATGCAATCAGGACCCAGGTGTCGACGAAGGACGCGTGATTCGAAACGAACACGTACGGTCGCTCGGGCTCGAGCCGCTCCAGACCGGCGACCGTGACCGGCAGCCGGGCCGCAGAGATGAGGTGCCGGCCCCAACTGCGCAGCTCGCGGTCGTAGAGGCCACCCCGGCGATCCGGAACGCTGACCAGCGCGCCGAGACTCACGCGCAGCCCGTGCCAGAGCGTAAAGCCCACGAGACAGGCCAGACAGCAGAGTCCATACATCAGCGAAAATGATCGAAACCGGCCAGAGCCACCTCAGCGCCCGCCACGAGGAAACGCGCACCGCTACCCGGGGCAAGGGCGCCGATCCGAGTCAGCGGCAGGCCTAGCTCGGCGTGGAAAGCCTGAGCCTCGGCGGCACCAAACGATCCGGGCAGCGTTGCCAGCAGCTCGTAGTCCTCGCCGCCCTCCGCTGCGAACTGTGCAGGCGTGATCCCCGCCGCTTTAGCCGGACCGACGACCGACGTCGCCAGCGGGATCCGCTCGAGCTCGATCCGCAGCTCCATCGCCGAGGCTGCGGCGAGATGGCCGGCGTCGGCGGCCAAGCCGTCGCTCAAGTCGATCATCGCGGTGGCGCCCCGACGGGCGAGCCACTGTCCTGCGGCAAGCCGGGGCTCGGGCCTGGCGAACGCCCGTCGCGCCGCCGGCTCTGGTTCCTTGCCTCGCCGCCAGGTTTCCAGAGCCGCCCGGGAGGCGCCGAGTGCGCCACTCACCCAAATGCCGTCGCCGGCTCGCCCCCCCCGGCGGGAAAGCGGCCTGACCGCCCGTCCGATCACAGTGATCGCGAGGCTCCACGCCGAGCCGGACGAGAGATCACCTCCCAGGACGACCCCGCCGACCGACCCGGCCGCGTCACCCACGCCCCGCATTACCTCCGTGAGATCTGCTTCCGTCGCATCTTTAGGAACCGTCACCGCCGCGAGCAGGCCAACCGCCTCGGCCCCGGCGGCCGCGAGATCGGACAACGCACCAGCCGCCGAGCGCCACCCGATCTCGCCCAGCCGCAGCCAATCGCGCCGGAAGTGCACTTGCTCAACCGAGACGTCGGTGCTCACGACCAGACTCGGGCCCGAGCCGTCAGGCACCACGGCGCAATCGTCGCCTAAGCCTGCGGCGAGCGGCCCGAGCGCCCGCGCGATCGCGCGGATCCGGTCGAACTCGGGACCCGGACCCAGCCCGAGTGTCGTCATTGGAAATCAAGCGGCCGCACCGCGCGCTCTATACCGTCTGCGGCTGGGGCAGGTCGAGAATGACCGGCGGATTCACCGACGGGCCGGCGACCCGCAGCAGCTCCCATTCACGCCAGAGATCAGGCAGCGCGGCGATGACGTCCATCGGCCGCAGACTCCGGGCTGACACGCGCCGTGCAGCGAGATCCGCCGAGCGACCCAGGATCTGGGCGCCGAGGGCGGCAGCGATCTCGGGGGCGAGACCACGCGCGAGTGCGGAAGCGATGATGCCGGAGAGCAGGTCGCCGCTTCCTCCCGTCGCGAGACCCGGATTGCCGGCGGCGACGGTGAGAAGCGGCTGACCGGCCCGCGCAATGACCGTCGGTACGCCCTTGAGCAGGACGGTGCATCCGATCTCGTCGCCGGCGGCAGCGGCAGCGCCCCAGGGGTCGACTTCGCGGCGGCCCTCGAGCGCAGGAAAGAGCGTGCGGAACTCGCCCGGGTGTGGGGTGAGCACCAAGGGGCGGCCTTGGCCCAACCGTCGTAGCTCGGCGGCGCATCCCTGGAACGCGATCAGCCCGTCGGCATCGAGTACGACTCTCGACGCAGCCTCGATCAACGTGGTGATCAGTTCGCGCCGCCCGGGAGCGCGCCCCAGGCCCGGCCCGATCGCAACCGCGTCAGCTCGGCGAATCAGCTCCAGCAACGCGTCGGTGGGTGGTTGCTCCAGCTCCTGGGCAAACGTCTGAAGATCCGGCTCGGCCTGTACCAACGCCGCAACGGTGGCTGCCGGCGCGACGGCGTGGACCAATCCAGCGCCGGCGCCGAAGGCGGCCCGCCCGGAGAGCCGAACGGCGCCGGTCATCCCGGTAGAGCCGCCCACCACGACCACCCGCCCCCGGACGCCCTTGTGATCGGCGGCGCTGAGGCGCGGAAGCCAATCCGCAGCTAGCGTGTCGGTCACGATTGTCGGCCACTCGGGCGCGGCTGCGGGATGACCGATGTCCACCACGACCACATCCCCGACATCATCTCGGGCCAGGAGATGCCCCCGCCGAAGCCCGCCAAAGGTGATCGACACTGCAGCGTGCACGGCGTCGTAGGCGGTTCCGCTGGCAAGGTCGAGCCCGGTGGGCCCGTCCACCGCGACGATGGGCACCGCCAGATCCACCAGCCGTGCAAGCAGCGCGGCAATGTTGGGTCGCGGCGGGCCCGACGCGCCGGTTCCGAGCAACGCGTCCACTACCAGCCCGATTTGAGGCCACGGTCCGTCGGGCGCGACCTCGCGCACTCCCGCCGTGCGCGCGAGATCCGCCATCTGGCGACGGAGCTGCGAGCCTTCGCCCGCGGCCGGCGCCACCCACACCGGCACGTCGAGGCGGTGCAATGCCCGCGCGATGACCCAACCGTCGCCGCCATTGTTCCCCGGACCCGCAGCGACCAGAACTCCCTGGCTCAGCAACGGGCCGAATCGCTGTGCGATGACGGTCGCGCAGGCTCGGCCTGCCGTCTCCATCAGGGCTGCGAGCGACGTCCCCGCCGCTTCGGCCGCTCGGTCCCAGGAGGCAGACTCTTCCGGCGACAGTACGGGAATCGGCTGCATGCAAAAGCGTAAACGCTTTTCCTTACTTGTAGCTCTGCCCTATCGTCTTCCCGAAGGAGATCTCCCCGTTGTCGATCCGGAGGTTGAATCCGCAGTCCGGGTTGGTACACACCCAGGCCTTGTACATGATTGGCGCGCCTTCACGCCCGTAATCTGACAGCGGAATCAACATTCCCTGCGAGCACTTGAGGCACTTGGGCCAGTCCCTGGCTTCCATGCGGCCTCCCTCCCCATCGGCGAGCCGTCGCGTCAGGCGCGGCGCACCCCCTGCCAGGCGTATGTCTCGGTAAACGCCTCGCGAAAGTCGAACACCCCTGCGAAGTCTTCTTCCCGGTCTCCAGGCTGCGTCACCAGGAGTCCCACCTCGACCAGGGTAAACACGATCCGGCCGAGATCCTCGGTCCGGGTTACCCCCCAGTGCTCGAGCACCGAACAGGCGAGGAGCCCGAACTGCTCCAGTGCGAGATCGCGGCAGGCCTGGGCCAGCTCCTGTCCGGTCACGTGGCGGCGAACCGGGAGCCGTGTCTGGAGAAACTCCACGGTGGCGAGGACGAACAGATACGCGCGTTCGTCGTAGCGACCGCCCCGCGCCCGGATTCGGGCCAACACGTCATCAGCGAACTGCAGCTCGTTCACGCGATCTCTCCAGAGCGACCCGGCTCAGGCGGTCCGTCGCACACGGGGTCTGGCCGCCGAAGCTGATTGATACAGGGGGAAAGCGCCGGTGATCTCTTCCACCTCACCCTTGACCCGCGCGAGCGTGGCCTCGTCCTGGTGCGAGAGCGCCCGATCGATGAGCTCAGCGATCCTGACCATCTCTGCCCGGCCCATTCCCCGGGTCGTCACCGCCGGCGTTCCGATCCGGATGCCGCTGGTCACGAAGGGTGACTGCGGATCATCGGGAATCGTGTTCTTGTTGACCGTAATACCGGCCTTGCCCAGGATCGCTTCCGCGGCCTTGCCGGTGAGCTCCTTGGGTCGAAGATCCGCGAGCATGAGGTGGCTGTCAGTACCGCCCGACACGATCGCGAAGCCCCGGTCCACGAGCGACTGGGCAAGGGTCTTGGCGTTCTCGACCACCTGCGCCGCATAGCGCTTGAAGTCATCGGTCAGCGCTTCACCAAACGCGACCGCTTTGGCCGCGATCATGTGCTCCAGGGGGCCGCCTTGGGTTCCGGGGAAGACCGACTTGTCGACCGCCCGGGCGTGTTCAGCCGTGCAGAGGATGAGACCGGCCCGAGGCCCGCGTAACGTCTTGTGTGTGGTGCTGGTGACCACCTGCGCGTGCGGCACCGGAGAGGGGTACACGCCGCCGGCCACGAGCCCGGCAAAATGCGCCATGTCCACCAGGAAGAAAGCGCCCACCTCGTCCGCGATGGCCCGAAACGCCGCGAAGTCGATGATCCGGGCGTAGGCGCTGCCGCCGGCGATGATCAGGCGGGGCCGCTCGCGGAGCGCCTGCTCCCGCACCCGGTCGTAATCGATCCGCCCGGTGGCGGGGTCGACGCCGTAGTGCACGGCCTGCCAAACCACGCCACTGTGATTTACCGCCGCCCCGTGAGAGAGGTGGCCGCCGTGAGGCAGCGCCATGCCCATCAGCCTCTCGCCCGGCTTGATGAGGGCCATGAACGCGGCGAAGTTCGCCTGCGCGCCGGAATGGGGCTGCACGTTAGCATGCTCTGCCGCAAACAGCTGCTTCAACCGATCGATTGCGAGCTGCTCGATCTCGTCGATCACCTCGCAGCCGCCGTAGTAGCGCTTGCCGGGGTACCCTTCGGCGTACTTGTTGGTGAGCGGCGTCCCCATCGCATCGATGACTGCGCGGCTCGCGAAATTCTCGCTGGCGATCAGCTCCAGGCCGTGTCGCTGGCGATTCAGCTCCCGGTCGATCAGCCGGGCCACGACCGGATCGGCGTCGCGCAGGGAAGCGTTGTGGGCGAGGCTCATCCTTCGGTCTCCTCGTCAATTTTACCGACCCGGCGGGCGTGACCTCCGCCGGCGAATTCCGTGATCACTCGGACATCGGGCAAATGTAGGCCGGAGAGCAGGAGAAAGGGAGAAGGGGAGAAACGAAAAGAGGGGGAATGGTGAAACGGCGGGTCGGGTTTTACCCTTTCACCGTTTCCCCCTTTCCCCCATATTTGTAGAATCCCTTCCCTGTTTTCCGTCCCAGCTGTCCCGCCGCGACCATCTTCCGCAATAGCGGGCACGGCCGATACTTGTCGTCGCCCAGTCCGCCCTGCAACACCTCCATGATCGCAAGGCAGACGTCGAGCCCGATGAAGTCGGCCAGTGTGAGAGGTCCCATCGGGTGCGCCATTCCCAGCTTCATCACCGTGTCGATCGCCTCCGGCTCCGCCACGCCTTCCATCACGCAGAAGATTGCTTCGTTGATCATCGGCATCAGTACCCGATTGGAGACGAAACCGGGATAGTCGTTCACCTCGACCGGGGTCTTGCCGAGCGCCCGGGCCGTTTCCATGACATTGGCCGTTGTGGCGTCACTGGTGGCCTGGCCTCGGATCACCTCCACCAGCTGCATGACCGGCACCGGGTTCATGAAGTGCATGCCGATCACCTGGGTGGGGCGCCCGGTACGCGCCGCGATCTCGGTGACCGATATGGAGCTGGTGTTGGTGGCCAGGATGGCTTCGGGAGCGCAGACGCGGTCAAGTTGCTCGAACACCGCGAACTTGATGGCCGGGCTTTCGCTGGCGGCTTCGACGACGAGGTTCGCCGATGCGGCTGCATCCAGCTTCGTCGCCGGTGAGATACGCGCCAGAACCTGGCCCACTGCTTCGGAGGGCAAAGTTCCCTTCTTGACCTGCCGCTCGAGATTGGTTCGGACCGTGGCGACCGCGCGCTCGAGAGCGCTTGGCACGGTATCGATAAGCGCGACGTCCCATCCATGCTGCGCGAACACGTGTGCGATCCCGTTGCCCATCGTGCCCGCGCCGATTACCGCCGCCTGTCGCTGAGTCACACGTGCTCCTCCCGACCCCAACGCTTCGCTACGAGCAACGCGGCCAGGAGGGCCAGCGTCGCGAGCACTCCACCCTCGGGGCCGAACGGTCCGCCTGACACCCAGAAAGGGTGTCCGGCGTGGTAGTCGAACAACGGAATACGAAAAGGCATCCCGCTCACCGGCGCGTCGAGCGCCGCCAGGGTAGCGTTCCATCCGAGGTGCGCCCCGAATGCGGTCCAGATGCCGCCCGGCGCGTAGAAAGCCACGCCGAGGAACAGGCCGGCCAGCGCGATATTCCAGAAGCCAAGCGGCGTGATGTTCGGGTTGAATCCGTGGAGCAACGAAAAAATGCCGCCTGACACCAGCACCAATGCTGGCGTCCGCCCGATCACACCGGCGAGCAACACCAGCGGCAGCCCCCGAAAGATGACTTCTTCGCTCAGGGCCGCCGGCGCCAATACGGCCGTCGTCTTCGTCACCTGCGTCAGGTAATCGCCGAGGCCTCCCTGGTCGGGCGACCAGAACGCGGTGCGAAGGAGCACCGCGCCACCAACGGCGAGCACCGCCGCGGCCGTGCCGAGTGCGAGCCCCCGTCCCGCGCCGATCAGGGCAACCCGGCCCCGGGTCCAGCGCAGATCGCTGAATCGCCATTGGAGCAGCCAGCGCCCGATCATCACCGTCGCCAGGAGAAAGCCAAGCAGCTGGGCTGTACCCTGCACCAGGGTCTGGGTCGCGTTGGGGATCTGCATCGCCTGAAGGCCAGACCGGACGTCGGTCGAGACCAGCGCCGCATACCCGACCACCAGCAGGGTGGACACCGAGAAGCCGACCAAGGCGAAGGCGATCGTAAGCACGATCGCCATGAGGACGCCCTTCCAGCCGGTCGAAATCCGGATGGTCAACGGATCGCGCGGAGTCTCGGCCGCAAGGCGAGAATGAGCAGCGCCGCCAGCCCCACCTTGACCAGGTCGTTGGCAAAGAAGGGGAGGAACCCGAGCCGGTACGCTGCCGAGATGTTGCCGGTGATGAGGGCGAGCTGGGACACGCCGCCGATATGCACCACCAGCATGCCGAGCGCACAGGCGAGCAGCGTCATGAATACGGCTCGACCCCCGGCCTGATGCGCGGCGTGTTGGCAGAGCCACCCCACCAGTCCGGCGGCCACGGGATAGGCGAGGAGGTATCCGCCGGTGGGACCGAGCAGGTGAGCCGCGCCGGCAGCTCCGCCAGCGAACACCGGCAGACCGGACGCGCCGGCTGCGATGTAAAGCACCAGAGCAGCCGCGCCGCCGGTTGCGCCGAGCAGGCCGCCCACAACCAGCACCGCAAGCGGCTGGAGCGTGAGCGGCACCCGGGTGAACGACAGGGGAACGACGACCTGCGCGGCCAGGGCAACGAGGGCAGCCCCGATCACGATCCCCAGCACCCGCGGTGCGAAGCGGGCGCCCGCGCTCTCGAGCGACTCGTGCCGAGTCGTAGAACGAACCTCGCCTGGATTCATGACAGTCTCTCTACGGAAAGGGCCACTGCATTGCCGCCGCCGAGGCACAGCGTCGCGAGGCCGGTCCGCCGATCGCGATCACGCAGCGCGTAGAGCAGCGTCGTGAGCACCCGTGCTCCGCTGGCGCCGATCGGGTGCCCGAGCGCGACTGCACCCCCCTTCACGTTCACCCGGTCCCAGTCCCACTTGAGCGCGCGACCATCGGCGATCGCCTGAACCGCGAAGGCCTCGTTGGCCTCGATGAGGTCGTAGTCGCCGATGCGGGTGCCGGCCTTCGCCATCAGGTTGTTGACCGCAGCGATGGGGGCGAAGAACAGATCACGCGGCTCTCCCCCGCCCGTGGCATACGCGGTGACGCGCGCCATGGGCGCGATGCCGTTCGCCTTCGCGAACGCGAGCGAGGCGACGACCAGCGCACTCGCGCCATCGTTGAGCCCGGGCGCATTCCCTGCGGTGACCGTTCCTTCCTTCTTGAAAGCCGGCTTGAGCTTGGCGAGTGCCTCCGGACTCGTGTCCTTCCTGGGACCTTCGTCGTTTGCCAAGGTCGTTGGACCGCCTTTGCCGGGAATCTGCACCGGCAGAATCTCATCCTTGAACCCGCCGGCTTCCTGAGCGGCTACCGCCTTGCGATGGCTGTCGTAGGCGAACGCGTCCTGATCGGCTCGGGAGACCCCTGCCTTCTCCGCGGTGTATTCCGCGTATTCACCCATGTGACAGCAGCCGAACGAGTCCCATAAGCCATCGTTGATCATCCCGTCCACCATGGTCTGATTGCCCGCCTTGATGCCCAAGCGCATGCCGTACACGTAGTGCGGCGCGCTGGACATTGCCTCCTGCCCGCCCGCGACGACGCACTCCGCGTCGCCCGCGCGAATTGCCTGCGCCGCCAGCATCACTGCCTTGAGTCCGGATCCGCACACCTTGTTGATAGTCATGGCGGGAACGGTGCCGGGAAGGCCGGCGTGGATCATCGCCTGGCGCGCTGGAGCCTGACCCGACCCGCCTTGCACGACCTGACCCATGATCACGTCGTCGACCGTGTTGACATCGACACCCGCGCGCCTCACGGCCTCGCGGATCACCAATGTGCCAAGCTGAGGAGCGGTAAAGGAGGAGAGGCCGCCAAGATATCTACCGATCGGCGTGCGAACGGCCGAAAGGATGACGGGGATAGTAGTGTCGCTCACGAAACGGTCCTATGGAAAGCCCGGGGGGAAGATACCAGCGGCGTCGCCACCCCCGCCACAGCGGCGTCAGGGGGTGATTGCTTTGGTGCGCACCTCCTCCCGCACGCGGGCCAGAAAAGCTTCAACCGGCATGACTTCCTGCTTCTTTCCCGCCCCCCGCACCCGGAGCGCGAGCGAATCGCTTTCAGCTTCCCGTTGTCCGATCACAGCCATGTAGGGAACCTTGGCCAGCTCGCCTTCCCGGATCCGGTAGTTCAGCGTCTCGTTGCGCTGGTCCACGTGCGCTCGCAGGCCGGCGAGCTTGAGCCGCCGAGCAACCCCGCAGGCTGGCTCCGCCTGGGCATCGGAGATCGGGATTACCCGGACCTGCTCCGGCGCAAGCCACACCGGGAAGGCCCCGGCAAAGTGCTCGATCAGATTCCCGGTGAAGCGTTCCAACGTGCCATAGATGGCGCGGTGGATCATCGCCGGGCGGTGTGGCTTGTTGTCCGGGCCGGTGTATTCCAGCTCGAACCGATCGGGGAGGTTGAAGTCGAGCTGAATGGTGGGACCTTGCCATAACCGTCCGATCGCATCCCGGAACTTGATGTCGATCTTGGGTCCGTAGAACGCGCCACCCCCGGCATCGAGCCGGTACGCGATGCCTTTGCGTTGGAGGGCGCGCTCGAGGACCGCTTCGGCACGGTCCCACACTTCGTCGGCACCCAGCCGTTCCTCAGGGCGCGTCGAGATCTCGAAGTCGAGCTCGAAGCCGAAGGCCTGACGGACCAATCGGTCTACTTGATCGAGGCACAGGAAGATCTCGTCCTCGACCTGGTCCATAGTGCAGAAGATGTGGGCGTCGTCCATGCACAACCCGCGAACCCGGAGCAGGCCGTGCAGTGTGCCGGATTTCTCGTTGCGATAGACGTTGGCAACCTCGGAGAGCCGGAGCGGGAGATCTCGGTAGC
>Ga0310810_10005056_pt1 | contig 14692 bp, 15 predicted proteins | sample NCmetagenome_FD_207641 | JGI IMG/M metagenome (GOLD analysis project Ga0310810, IMG submission 207641) | Soil microbial communities from experimental microcosm in Duke University, North Carolina, United States - NC | ecosystem: Engineered > Artificial ecosystem > Soil microcosm > Unclassified ... | reverse complement strand
CAGGCGGTCGCGGCACTCGCCGCCGCGCTGGCCGGCCGGCTCCGCCGCGTGGCCTCGGCCGCAAGCCTGGGCACGCCGGCAGTCGTCCAGCTCCGTGGTGAGGCGGGCACACTGCTCGCGGTCCCCGCCGGTGAGGAGCTCCTCCTGGTGGCGGTCGGCGATCGGGAGGCCAATCTCGGGCTGGCCCGCCTCGAGCTGCTCGAAGCCGCGCGGAGTATCCGCTGATGCGCGTGCTCGAGAGCTGGGTGAGCGGCCCGCTGTCCCGCTTCCTCACCGAATCCTCGGCGCGCATGGTGCTCCTCATGACGTCGTCGGGCCAGGTGGTGGCCCAGCACGGGTTCACCCGGTCGGTGGATGTCATGTCGGCGGCGGCGCTGGGCGCCGGGATCATGGCGTCAACCGGGGAAATGGCGCGCCTGATGGGGTCGCCCCACTTCGGGGCGCTGGTACATCAGGGCTCGGAGCAGGGGATGCTCCTCTGCGGCTTCGACACGCCTCGCGGCCGCTGGATCGGACTCGTGGCGTTTGGCCCGGAGACGTCGGTGGGACTGGTGCAGCTCTTCTTTCAGCAGTTCGTGGACGAAATCACGGCCGCCGCGCCGCCGGCCGAGGTCCACGGGCCGGTGCTCGCGGAAAACTTCGAGCACGAACTGAACGCGAGTCTTCGCGCGCTCTTCGGACGGTAACCATGTCTCTCGTCAACTTCACCGCGCGCGAAATCACCTGCAAGATCGTCTACTACGGGCCGGGTCGGTCCGGCAAGACGACCAACCTGCAGTACGTCTTCGGACGCGTGCCGGAAACCCGGCGCGGCCGCATGGTCTCGCTGGCGACCCACGGAGACCGCACGCTCTTCTTCGACTTTCTGCCGATCGACCTCGGGACCATTTCGGGCTTCTCGACCCGCTTTCAACTCTATACCGTCCCGGGGCAGAGCTACTACAACGCCACGCGGAAGCTGGTGCTGCAGGGCGCCGACGGCGTCGTGTTCGTGGCCGACAGCCAGGCTCGACGGTTCGACGACAATCTCGAGAGCCTGCAGAACCTCCAGGAGAACCTGCTGGAGCAGGGCGTCGACGTGCGGCAGATGCCGATCGTGTTCCAGTACAACAAGCAGGACCTCCCGCGCGACCTGGTGCTGGCGCGCGAGGACCTCGATGACGCGCTCAACTTCCGCGGGGCCGAGAGCTTTTCCGCGGATGCGCTTCACGGAAGCGGCGTGTTCGAAACGTTGAAGGGCGTCTCCGAGCTGGTGCTCCGGAAGCTCGCCGTGGGGTCGGTACCGGCATGACGGGCTCGCTTCATCCGCAGTTCCGCTTCGAGACGCTTGTGGTCGGCGCCGCGAACCGCCTGGCTGCGACGGCCGCCCGCGCGGTCGCCGAGGCGCCCGGGACGGTGTACAACCCGCTGTTCATCTACGCCCGGCCGGGACTTGGCAAGACGCATCTGCTGATGGCCATGGGGCACGCGGCCGCGGCCATCAACCCGCGGCTCGTCGTGGAGTATCTGACCGTCGACGCGTTCCTGGAATCGTTTGCGGGCGCGGTGGCCGCCGGGCAGGGCGACGCGCACCGGCGGCGGTTTCTCGACGTCGGCCTCCTCCTGATCGACGACGTCCAGTTCCTGAGCCAGCGACGCGAAATGCAGGCGGAGCTCATCCGTCTCATCGACACGCTCCAGACAGCCGGCCGCCAGATCGTGCTCACCAGCGACCGGCCCCCGGCCGAGATCGACGGCCTCGATGAACGACTGATTCGCCGCTTCGCCGGCGGTCTCGTCATCGACATTCTCGCGCCGGACTACGAGACGCGAGTGGCCATCCTCCGCCGCCGGGCGGAAGACCGCTCGGCGAAATTCGCGTCGGGCGTGCTGGAGGCCGTGGCGGCGGCGGACATCGACAACGTCCGCGAGCTCATCGGGGCCCTCAATCGGCTCATCGCGTTCCAGGCGGCAAGCGATGCGCCGCTCGACGTCATGCAGGCGCGGGTGCTCCTGGGCGCCTCAGACGAGCCGCCGCGGAGGCTGGAGGAGGCGATGCCTGGAGCCGCCCAGGAGGTCGCCGCGGCCCCGGCCGCGGAGCCTGCGGTGCCTCCGGCCGAGCGTGACGAGTTCGCGGATTTTCTCTCCGAGGTGTCGGCCACGGTCAGTCAGCAGGTGGAGTCCTGGAGATCGCGGGTGGCGGAGGCGGTGCTCCGGTGGGAGGGCGAAGGATTCCGCACCACGCGCCTCGAGGCGCTCCTCGCCGAGGAGATGGCGACCGACCCGGACACGGCGCTCCGCGCGTTCGAGCGGGATGTCGAGCGCCTGCGCGCGATCGCGGTCGAGCTGGCTGCCGTAGCGCCGTCGCTCACGGGCTCGGCCGAGCTCTTCGACCCGGGCGACGTTTCCGCCGCCGAAGCCTTGCTCGAGCGGGCCCGGCTCGGGGCCGATCCGCCGCCGGCACCTTCGCCCCACTGGAAGCTGGAGACGTTCCTGGAAGGTGCCTCGAACCGGATCGCCGTGCGGGCCGCCGAGGCGGTCGCAGCCGATGGCGGTGGCAAGTACAACCCGTTCGTCGTGGTGGGCGCGAGCGGGGTGGGGAAGACCCATCTGCTCCACGGCCTCGGCAACGCGCTGGCGCAACGCGGCGGGCTGGTCGCGTGTCTCGGTGCGCATGAGTTCGTGGATGAGCTCATCGATGCCATCGACCGCGACGCCACCGCGGGGTGGCGGGCCCGATACCGCGGCGTGGATGCATTCCTGCTCGACGATGTCCATCTCGTCGCGGGCAAGGACCGCACCCAGGATGAGCTGTTCGTCCTCTTCAACCTCCTGATCGAGAGCGGGCGCCAGATGATCTTCACCTCGGCCGTGCCGCTGGCCGAGATGGAGAGGATGGAGCCGAGACTGCTCACGCGGCTCGAGGGCGGGCTCGTGGTGGAATTGCCAGCGCCGGACCGGACCCTTCGCCTGGCGGCGATCGAGCGCCTCCTTGCGGCCCGGCTCGACGGCGTGGACCCCGAGCTGGCGGCATACATTGCCGCACGACCAGCCGATTCCATGCGGAGCGCCCTTGGCCTCGTGCAGCGGGTGCTGAATGCCGCCGAGGTGCAGCAGGTCCATCCCACCGCGTCGCTCGCGCGTGACGTGCTCGAAGGTGTCATGACCAGGCCGGTGCGCCGGGCCGCGCCGTCGCGGGTGAGCGGCGTGCTCGCGCCGTCATCCGGCGGGATGCGGAGCCGCGAGAAGATGGTCTGGGAATGGCCCGACGCCGCCGCCCGGATGCTGGAGGAGTGGCGCTGATGGCCATCAAGGGCAGTCTCAAGGAGGCGAGCCTCCCCGACGTGATCCAGCTCCTGACCCTCGGACGCCGGTCGGGCTGCCTGGCCGTGGCCGACCGGGAAAACTTCGGCTACATCTACTTCGAGGAAGGGCGGATCACCTACGCCTCGATCGTGAACCGGCGGGACCGCCTGGGCGACATGCTGCTCAAGAACGGGCGGATCTCCGCCGCACAGCTGGAGGATGCGGTAGCGCGTCAGGGAACCGACCGAGACCGCCGGATCGGCGAAATCCTGGTGGAGACCGGCGCACTGCCTCGCGGCGAGCTCGAGGACTACATCCGGCTGCAGATCGAGGAAGCGGTCTACTACCTGTTCACCTGGTCGAGCGGCACGTTCAACTTCGAGGCGGGCGTGCGCCCCGAGCGACAGGATTTCCTCGTTCAGATCAACCCCGAGTCGCTCCTCCTCGAAGGGGCCCGGCGGGTCGACGAGTGGAGCCTGATCAGCAAGAAGATCCCCTCCTTCGATCTCATCTTCGACCTGGACCGCTCCCACATGGCGGCGGCGGAAGTGACGCTCTCCACTGCGCAGCAGCGGCTCCTGGGGCTGCTCGACGGCGTTCGCGATGTCCAGCAGGTTGTCGAGGACTCCGGACTGGTGGAGTTCGAGGTCGGCAAGGCGTTGTACGGGTTGATCACCGCCGGGTTTGCCCACCGCACCGGCTCGTCGGCCTCCGCCGCCGTCCCGAAGGTCAACGATGCCCGCATCGAGGAGCATCGAAACCTGGGTATTGCCTTCTACAAGGCCGCGATGCTCGATGAGGCGCAGCGCGAGTTCCGGCGGGTGGCGGACCTGCGCCCCTCGGAAGGAACGGCTCCGTTCTATCTGGGGCTGATCGCGCTGAAGCAGGCCCGCTGGGACGACGCGGTGCAGAGTCTCAGGCTTTCGGTCGAGCGGGGGGGGCCGCGGCCGGCCGCCCTGCACAATCTGGCCTTCGCGCTGGAGCAGCTGGGCCGCCTGGACGAGGCCGAGGCCGCGTATGGCGAAGCAGCCGGGCGGGCGCGCGACGACGCGCGGATCTTCGTGGGATGGAGTGTCACGGCGCTCAAGCGCGACGACTTCGCGGCCGCCCGGGAACGACTGGCTCGGGCGCGCGAGCTCCAGGGCGACCGCCCGCTCCCGCCGCTCTGGTACTGGGCGGCTACCCTGGCCGCCGGCGCCGACGGAGACAACGATGCCGCCCTCGAGACGGCGCGCGCCGGCGTGGCTGCCTACCCGACCCAGCCCGTGCTCCGGAACAATCTCGCGGTGCTGCTGGAAGCGAGCGGCGACATCGCGGCCGCCGAGACGCTGCTCCGCGCCGCGCTGGCTGATGACGCCGCGCTGCCCCAGATCTCCAAGAATCTGGCCGACCTCCTGTACCGGAGCGGCCGCTACGACGAGGCGCTCGACGCATACGAGCGCGCCGCCAAGCTCGCACCCGACCTGGGCGACGATCTCTACTTCAAGCTCGGCAACATCGCCTACAAGCGGCGGGACCGGATCCGCGCCCGGGAAAGCTGGGCCCGCGCCACCGCCCTCAACCCAGGGCATCAGCTCGCCCGGGCCAACCTCGACATGCTGGACGCCGCGTCATGAGCACCGTCGACGACGCGGAGAGCACAGCACTGGCCCGCCGGATCGTTGAGGCCGCGGGCTTCGCCGGAGACGTGTACAAGGACAAGTGTCTTCGCCGCCGGATCGCCGTCAGAATGCGCGCCTGCGGCGTGCACACGCTCGCCGAATACCTGACGGTGCTGCACGGCACCGCCGGCGAAGCCGAGCGCCTGCGCGACGCGCTCACGATCAACGTGACGCGCTTCTACCGGAACCCCGAGACCTGGGAGGCGCTCCGCCGGCTGGCTCTGCCGGAGCTCGTGTCCGCACGGGAAGGCCGTGTCAGCGTCTGGAGCGCCGGCTGCTCCTCGGGCGAGGAGCCGTACACCACTGCGATGCTCCTGGCGGACATCGCGGACGAGCAGGGGCACCCCGAGTGGATCGACCGCCTGCACGTCGACGCCACCGACATCGACCGCGCCAGCCTCGAGCGCGCGGCGGCGGCCTGGTACCGGCCGGACGCCGCCGGCGACATGCCGCCGGCGCTCCGATCCCGCTATCTGGTCCCCGATGGTGAAGGTCTCATCGTGGCGCCCGCCGTGCGGCGTCGAGTGACCGTGACGCACCGGGACCTCGGGATCGACCCGCCGCTGCGCGACCGGTACGACCTGATTCTCTGCCGCAACGTCGTCATCTATTTCGATCGGGCCATGCAGGAACGGCTGTTCCTCACGTTCGTGTCCCACCTCACGCCGGGCGGCATCCTCGTCCTCGGCAAGGTCGAAACCCTCCTCGGACCCGCCCGCGCGGAGCTGCAGCTCGTCGATGCGCGCGAGCGAATCTATCGGCGGACGCCATGACCGAGGTCATCGTGCGGGTGGCGGACCTGAACGTCGGCGGCGCGGACGACGTGCTCGTCACCGTCGGGCTCGGGAGCTGCGTGGCCATCGTCTTGCACGATGCGGTGGCGCGCGTCGGTGGGCTTGCCCACATCCTGCTCCCGTCACCCGCGCTCAGCCGGGATACGTCGAACCCGGCCAAGTTCCCCCAGCTGGCCATTCCGCGCCTGCTCGAGTTGATGGCCGCACGGGGTGCCAGCTCGAAGCGCATGGCGGCCCGGATCGTCGGCGGCGCGAGCATGTTTGCCAACCTGGCGCCGGCCGGCACCATCCAGATGGGGGAGCGCAACGTCGTGGCCACCCGCCAGGCGCTTGGCGGCGCGGGGCTGCCCCTCGTGGCCGAAGCCGTGGGCGGCGACTTCGGTCGCACGGTCCGCCTCTTCGTGGCCGACGGCCGCGTGGAAGTCTCGTCGGTGGCCCATGGTACCCAGGTCCTCTGAGCCCGCGTCGGTGCTCGTGGTGGACGACAGCCCCTTCTTCCGCCGGGTCCTGTCGGACTCGATCGCGACCTCGCCGGACTTCGCGGTGGCTGGGACGGCTCGCAACGGCCTCGACGCCGTGCAGAAGGTTCATCGGCTCCAGCCCGACCTCGTGCTGATGGATCTCGAAATGCCGGAGCTCGATGGTCTGGGCGCCATCGGCTACATCATGTCGGAAGCTCCCCGGCCGGTCGTGGTGGTGAGCGCCTACGCCGGTCCCGGCACCGCCGGCGCAATCCGCGCGCTGGAACTCGGCGCCGTGGACCTGGTGGCCAAGGAGGATGACCGCACCCCGGCCGCCATGGACCGCCTGCGCGACCGCGTGCTGGCCGCGCTCGTGACCGCCCGCGAGGCGGACATCCACCGACTCCCGGTCCTGGCGCGGCCGAGCCGCGGTGCGGGCGCCGACCACGCGCTCGGCGCGCTTCCCGGCCGCGCCCGGTTCTGCATCGCGATCGCGGCGTCGACCGGCGGACCGCGCGCGCTCGCCGAAGTGGTGCCGCATCTCCTGCGCGGCGCGGGCGCGGCAGTAGTCATCGTGCAACACATGCCGCCGCGCTTCACCCGGAGCCTTGCCGAGCGACTCGATGCGCAAAGCAGCCTGCACGTCGTCGAAGCAGAGCACGGCACGCCGCTTCTGGCCGACGTCGCGTACGTCGCCCCCGGCGACTTCCATATGACGCTCATCCCGGGCGAGGGCGGGACTACGATAGCGCTGGATCGGGGGCCCTCCGTCTGGGGCGTGCGGCCCGCCGCGGATCCGCTCTTCCGCTCGGTGGCGCTGGTCTTCGGCAGCAGGGCGGTCGGGGCCGTGCTGACCGGCCTCGGGCGCGACGGTGCCGACGGCCTCCGCGCTATCCATGATGCCGGCGGCCACGGTCTGGCACAGGATCGTGAGACGTCCACGATCTTCGGCATGCCCCACGCCGCCGCGCTGGCCGGGGGAGCGGACGAGGTGGTGGGCATCAGCCGGATGGCTGAACGGATCAATGCGCTCGCCAGAGCGGCCGCCGCGTGACCGCGGCGTCGGGGTTCCTGCTGGTGCGCGCCGCTGGCCGGCTGGTCGGGCTGCCGGTCGAGCATCTCGTGGCCGTGGCCGAGGTGGGCGAGGCGCACCCGGTGCCATCCCCTGAGCCGGCCATGCGGGGGATCGCGGCCGTTCGCGGCGAGACGATGCCGGTAATTCACCTGGGAGCGTTCCTGGCGGGGGATGCCTGCCCGGAGGAACGCGGTCAGGCAGGTGTGATCATCAGCGTCGACGGGGTGCGCATCTGTCTCGAGGTGGATGACGCCGATGTCGTGGTGCGGGCACCGGCCATGCCGCTGCCGGCCACTACTGCCCAAGCCTGGTCTCGCGCGGTCGTCCGGTCGCCGGAGGGGCTCGTACCCCTGCTCGATCTCACAGTGCTCGGCGCGCGGCTGGCCGGGAAGGAGGCGCAACATGAACACGGCGGATGACATCCAGGTAGTCACCTTCCGCGTCGGCCCTCAGGAATTTGCGCTCGACATCTCGCAGGTCGAGCGCATCCTCCGCTACGAGAAGCCCGCCGCGCTGCCCAAGGCGCCCGACTTCCTCGAAGGGGTGGTCCGCTACGGCGGGGCCGCGATCCCGGTCGTGGACCTTCGGAAGCGGCTCGAGCTCGACGCCGGAGTCGGCGACGACACCCGGCTCATGGTGCTGAACCTGGACGGGCAGCGCATCGGCATGCTCGTGGACCAGGTCCGCGAAGTCATGCGGGTGGACAGCACGACCATCTCGGCCCCGCCGCCGATGGTCAGGGGGCTTGCCGCGAGCTACATCGCCGGCATCATCACCGAGGGAGAGCGCACGGTGGTGCTCCTGAACGCACTCAGGTTGTTGACGTCCACCGAGCGGCAGGCACTGGAGGCGGCGATCTGATGGGAGAGGGCGGATCGCTCGCGGGCGCACTGACCGGCCCGCTTCGCGAGGAGTACCAGGCCATCGCCGGGCGCCTCGAGGCGGCGGCCGGCGCGGCCGACCGGGACGCGGTCAAGCGCGAGATCATCGCCTTCTTCAAGAAGGTCGACAGCGCGCTGACCGACCTGACGCAGCTCAAGGAGGAGATCCGGACGCTGGTCGACCGCTACAAGCAGATGCACGCGGCGGCCGCGGGCGCGCCGGAGTTCACCGGATCCCGGCCGGTGGTGCATCAGGACCACATCGGCGCCTCCACGTACATCGAGAAGGGCTGGAGCCTGATCTCCCTCGGCGATCATGCCGGCGCGATCCAGGCGCTGACGCGCGCACTCGAGCTGTCACCGGACGCGGTCGAGGCTCAGTCGCTGCTCGGCTGGGCGCAGATGCTGCACGAGCAGTACGACGATGCGCTCGCCACCTTCTCCAAGGTGCTGATGCGCGAGCCGTCCAACGCGCTCGCCCGCATCAACGTGGGCTACATTTGTCTCAAGAAGCGGATCTTCGGCGAGGCCATCGAGCACCTCTCGCGCGCCATCCGGCTCGACAACGACCGGAAGGCAACATTGTACGCGCATTACTATCTGGGACTGGTCTACGTGGAGCGGGAAATGTACGAGGATGCGCAGACCTTCTTCCGGAAGACGCTGGCGCTCGGCCCGAACCTGATAGAGGCCTGGTTCCAGCTCGGCCGCGCGCAGTGGCAATCGGGTGATCGCGACGGCGCGGTGCAGACGTGGACCGACGGCCAGAAGGCCAACAAGTTCAACCCGTGGGCCCGGCGGTGCGGCGAGCTGATCGCGCTCGCGGCGGCCGGGGGAGACATTCCGCGCAGTCAGTTCTCCTAGCACTCGCGCTCATCCCCGGCCAGACGCCGGCCCCGCCACCGCGGACGGTCCAGGTCGGCCAGGTGACGGCCGTCGCGTGGCCCCCGCAACTCGGCATGGCCGCGTCCCTGGCCGATGAAGCTGACCGGCCGAGCAACTGGCCCGGGCTCGGTCGCCGGTCGGCCGGCCCGATCCGCCTGATCCTGGTGCCCGATGAGGCGCGCTACCGCCAGCTCACGGGCGGGCGCGCGCCGTCGTGGGGCGCAGGTATCGCACTGCCGGGAGCCCACACGGTGCTGATCCGGGCCGATGCCGGCGACGTATCCACGACGCTGCGGCATGAGCTGGCCCACCTCGTGCTCCACGATGCCATCCGGAGCCGCGTCCCGCGCTGGTTCGACGAGGGCTACGCGGCCTATGCGGCCGGCGAGTGGGACCGCCTCGCCGCACTCTCGCTCAATCTCTCCGTGGCCCGCGGTGCGGTGCCGGAGCTCGAGGAGCTGAACGGTGCGCTCCGCGGGGGAGTCACCGGTGTGGCGCCAGCCTATGCGCTCTCGATGTCCGCGGTCGCGCGGCTGGCGGAGCGAAACCCCACGAGAACCCTGACGCCGCTCTTCGACCGGCTCCGCGCGGGTGTCGAGTTCTCCGATGCGGTCCGGCAGACCACCGGGCTCACCCTCGGGCAGTTCAGCCGGGACTGGTCGGGAACAGTGCGGCGCCGGTACGGGTTGATATCGTGGCTCGCCGCAGGGGGACTGTGGGCTGTCATCGCGACGCTGGTCCTTGCGCTCGGCGGAGTTCGTCGCCGGGCCGACCGGCCGCGGCGCGCGGCGCTCGACGAGGGCTGGTCCGTGCCACCGGAAGATGAGGCCGCGGCGGAACTTGACCGGACTCAGGGACGGTAGTAGCCTCTAGCGCTATGTCCGCACCCAGAGTCTCCACGCCGGCGAAACGGCCGCTGCTTGCGCGGCGCAATCTCCTCTTCCTCGGCGTGGCGGCCCTCTCGCTGGTCGCCGGGTACCTGATCCTGGATGCCGGGCACGCTACGGCGGCCGCTGTGCTGCTGGTGCTGGGGTACTGCGTCCTCCTCCCGTTGGGGATTGCGCTGTAGCGGAGTGACCCCAGGCACGGCGTGCTCCCTTGCGCGCCGGCTAGCGTCCGATCGGGCGCCCAGCTCGACCCGGGCGAATAGCTCAGCTGGTTCAGAGCGCCTGCCTTACACGCAGGATGTCGGGGGTTCGAATCCCTCTTCGCCCATCATGCGGTAGTGTCGTCGAGTAGCCTCGTCACGTAGCGCCAACCGAACGCCGTGAGACCGCGGCGAGTGCCGGCCGATCCTGTCTGGAGGACCTGGAATGTCTGCTCTGCGTTTTGTCACCCTCGCCGCCCTCGGGCTCGCCATGGCGGCTCCCGTCTCGGCTCAGGGCATCCCCCGGGGCGGACGGATCTCCACGGCGGCCACCAGCAACCGGACCCGGATCCTGGTCGCGAACCCCTTCGTGTTTGCGGTGACGGATTCCGCCACCGCCGTGCACGTGGGCGACGTAATGCGGAAGCGGCTCGACCGCACCGCCGGCTCCGACTACGCCGTCGTACCCGACACGATCATGAACGCGGCGCTGGTGCAGTTCGGCTATCCCAAGGACGCCATCCTGAGTGCCGTGCTCGCACGCACCCTGGCCAAGCAGCTGCCGGGTACCCGCGTGGTCGTCACCTCGACCATGGCGAAGGCGCCCGACGGCAACCGGGTGATCGTCGCCCGGCTCACGGGTACGAACGACGACGCCGGCAACACGGTGCGCGTGCCACAGGCCGCCGGCCAGCCGCTCGAAGACCTGGCCACGAAGACCGCCGATGCGCTGCAGCCTTCGCTGCGCTCGCTCGCGGACGCGCGCGCCTGCATGGACCAGCGGATTGCCAACAAGTCCAAGGCCACCGAGGCCGCCAACAAGGCGCTCAAGGTGCTCCCGACGAACGGCCTGGCGCACTATTGCCTGGCGCTCATCGCCGATTCCAACCGCTCGCAGGCCGAGAAGGTGCAGCACCTCGAGGCCGCCGTGGCGGGCGATTCGCTCAGCATCGTGGCGTTGAACCAGCTGGCGCAGGCCTATCAGCAGCGCGGCGACACCGCCCGCGCCGTCGCGACGCTCAAGCAGATCCTGCGTGCGGCTCCGACCGACCAGGAGCTGCGCCAGCGCGCGTTCCGCTACTTCCTGAGCTCCGGCAACACCGACGCGGCAATCCAGGTTGCGGACGAAGGGCTCGCGCTCGATCCCTACAACTGGGACCTGTACGACCTCAAGAGCAACGCCTGCCTGTTTGCGAGCAACTACAAGTGCGCCGTCGAGGTGCTGGCCAAGGCGTATGAGACCGACTCGACCCGGGCCGACACACTCTTCTTCGCGAAGATTGCCGCCGCCGCCGAGCAGCGCCTGGCGGATACGATGCCCAAGGCCACCCAGGCCGACACCGCGACGTACGTCGTCTGGGCCGAGAAGGCGTCGCGGCACTATCCGGCGAACCTGACGCTGCTGCAGAACCTGAACAAGGCGTACTCGTACTCGGGTCAGGTAGACAGCAGCCTTGCAGTGACCCGCCGACTGATGGCGGTGGACAGCAACAACGTGCTGCCGGCCCTCGCGGCGGCGCAGGCTCTCATCACGGCCAAGCGGCTGAAGGATGCGCAGCCCTATCTCGACTTTGCCCTCAGGCGGGCGGCGTTCTCGCCCGATTCGACCGACTTGAAGGCAAAGACGGCCGGACTCCTGACCACGGCCGCCGTGCCGCTCCTCCAGGCGACGCCCGCCGATTACAAGGGGGCCGCGGATCTCCTCCGCCAAGCCGTGAAGATCGCGCCCACGGCGCCGTTCATGCCGACGGCGAACTATCTCCTCGGCCTGGCAACGCTCTTCCAGGTCCCGACCATCGATCCGCAGGCGATGGCGCAGAAGTCGTGCGACCTGGCCCGCCAGGAGGATGCGCTCCTCAAGGAAGCCGAGGCCGCATTCACCATCGGCAAGGCGGCCAAGCCCACCGAGTCGGCGCAGCAGCTCTCGGTGATCGAGAAGTACAAGCCCCACAGCGCGTCGCTGATCAAGGCGTACTGCCGTTGAGGGCTTCCTCGCCGGCAGGGCCGCGCCTATATTGCGCGCCATTGCCGGGGGCTGTAGCTCAGCTTGGTTAGAGTGCCGCACTGTCACTGCGGAGGTCGCGGGTTCGAGCCCCGTCAGCCCCGTTCGCGCTGAACGCGTTGCCCGTCTTGATCGCCGCACCCCGTCCGCGCCGGACGGGGTGTTGCGTTTTCACCCACCGTGAGCCCAGAATGTCGGAGTCGGAACGGGAGCCGGACGCGGCCTACCACGTACCGGTGCTGCTCCACGCCGTCTCCGCGGCGGCGGCCGGCGCGCGCCGGGTGGTAGATGCCACGCTCGGCGACGGCGGTCACTCCGCCGCGTTCCTCGCGGGTGGCGCCGAGATCCTCGGGATCGACCGAGACCCCGCGGCGCTGGCGCGTTCGGGTGAGCGCCTCGGTGATGCCCACGTTCGCTATGTTGAGTCGGCCTACTCGGCGCCGGCGGCACTGGAGGCCGTGGCTGCCTTCGCGCCCGAGTTCATCCTGCTGGACCTGGGGGTGTCATCGCGGCAGCTGGACGAGACGGCGCGGGGATTCACCTTCAGGCCCGGGGCGCCGCTCGACATGCGGATGGGCACGGGGGTCTCCGCCGCGGAGCTGCTGGCCGAAGCCGACGAGCCGGAGCTGACCCGGATCTTCCGGGACTACGGTGACGAGCGCCGGGCGCGGCGGCTGGCGCGGGAGATCCTCCGGCGACGGGAGCGGGCGCCGCTGGTCACGAGCGACGACCTGGTGAACGCGATCCGCGGCGCGCTCGGGCCTGGAACCGGACCCGGGGATTTTGCCCGGTTGTTCCAGGCCATCCGCATCGCGGTCAACGACGAGCTCGGCGGACTGGAAACGGCGCTGCCGGCCTTCCGCGACGCCCTCGTCCCCGGGGGCACGCTGGCCGTGATCAGTTATCACTCGGGTGAGGACCGGCTCGTCAAGCATTTCTTCCGGACCTGGGAGGGGGGGTGCGTCTGCCCGCCGCGCCAGCCGGTGTGCACCTGCTCGCCCATATCGTACGGCCGGGCCACGCCGCGAAAGGCCGTGGTCCCGGCGCCGGATGAAGCCAATACCAATCCGCGCGCGCGGAGCGCCAAATTGCGATTCTTCCGTCGGCATGATCACGCTTAAGGGCCGCCACTGGGTGGTGTTGTGGCTGGCCTTCTTCCTCTTTGTCGCCGTCGTCGTGGAGACGCGGCAACTCAAGGCATTCGGAGTGGCCAGGCAGCTGCAGACACTGAGGGATCAGCACCGCACCCTCGACGGCGTCCGCGCCGATCTGGAGCGCAAGATCACCGAGGCTTCCAGCCGTCGCATTCTGCTCCCCCGCGCGGCGGCGCTCGGTCTGCACGTTCCGACCGACGCCGAAGAGGCGCTGGTCGAACCGGCATCGGCGGAAGGGCGGCGACGCTGATGCCGAAGCCGGCGGCCCGCATTGCGTTCATCCAGGCCGTGATGGTCCTCTCCTTCCTGGCCGTGCTGGTCCGCAGTGTCCAGCTCCAGATCGTCGACGGCCGGGCGTTGGCCGCGGAGGCGTCCGGGAAGCGGACGAAACGGGTGCAGCTGCCGGCGGCCCGGGGTGTCATTGCCGATCGGACCGGCGCTCGGTTGGCGGATACCCGGGAGTCCTACCACGTCGGCATCGCGCCGAACGAAGTCGACGATCCGGTCGCGCTCGCTGCGGTGGTCTATCGGTCGCTCGACCGGATCAATCGCACCCAGGCCATGCTTGAGCGCCAGCTGCGCGGTTCCCGGTATCTCTCGTTCTGGGGCCCGTATTCGGCCACGCAGGTCGAAGCGCTCCGCGGGCACAAAGGGGTGCACCTCGACGCGGTGCCCGAGCGAATCTATCCCGCGCCGGACCTGGCGCGCGGCACCATCGGCGCCGTGAGCAGCGACGCCGGCATCTCCGGCATCGAGAGCTCGCTCGACTCTCTCCTCCGGGGCACCCCGGGCGAGGCGGTGAATCTGCAGGACCCTCGTGGCCGCCAGATCATTTCGCCCCGCCGGGTGGTGCGCGACCCCGTCTCTGGCAATGACGTGTTTCTCACGATCGACGCCGGGTTGCAGGAGATCGTCGAGCGCTCGCTGGACCATGCGCTGGTGGATCTCAAGGCGCGAAGCGGGGACGCGGTGTTCCTGGACCCGCGCAACGGCGAGATCCTCGCCATCGCCTCCCGCCAGGCCGACGGAGGCATCTCGAGCACCGCGCTCCTGTCGCCCTACGAGCCCGGGTCGACCGCCAAGCTGTTCACCGCGGCCGCGCTGCTGTCGCTTGGCCGGGTGGACAGCACCGACACGATCGATCCCGAAGGCGGGCGCTGGGACATGCCGATCCACGGCCGCCGCACGACGATGCGCCCGATCACCGACGCGCACGCCGAGCACGAACCGCTCACCCTGGCACAGACCATCGAAGTGTCCAGCAACATCGGCATGGCCAAGTTCTCCCAGCGGCTCACGGCGGAGGAACAGTTCGACATGCTCCGCGCCTTCGGCTTCGGTACGCCGACGGGAGTGGAGATTCCCAACGAAACCAGCGGCGCGCTCGAGATTCCGGATGGAAGCTCA
>Ga0310810_10005054_pt1 | contig 14694 bp, 6 predicted proteins | sample NCmetagenome_FD_207641 | JGI IMG/M metagenome (GOLD analysis project Ga0310810, IMG submission 207641) | Soil microbial communities from experimental microcosm in Duke University, North Carolina, United States - NC | ecosystem: Engineered > Artificial ecosystem > Soil microcosm > Unclassified ... | reverse complement strand
AGATCCAGTAAAAGCCCGAAAAGTGCTGCAAGCTATGCAGCAAGTTTATCAGGATTACAATCGAGAACAACAGAGGCTGCTTATAGGGAGAGGGCTGACTTTCATTAATACTCAGTTACCCAAAGTTCGTGAGAGTGTGGCTCACGCTGAAATTGCCTTAGAGCAATTTCGCAAACGCCAGAATTTGATTGAGCCGGAAGAACAGGCAAAAACGTTGGTCGGTGCGATCGCTAGCATTGAGCAGGAGCGACGAACCAATGAGGCTCAATATCAGGAGTTGCAGGCTCGCTATCAGGATTTACAAGAAAAACTTGCTCGTTCTCCACAAAAGGCTCTGAATTCTTTACGTGTGAGTCAATCTTCTCGCTACCAAGCCGTACTCAATGAAATCCAAAAAACAGATTTAGATCTCGCTCAGCAACGCGTCCGCTTCAGGGATGACAATCCGGTGATTCAAAAGCTCCTGTTGCAACGCCAAAAGCAAATTACGATGTTGCAGGAAGAAGGACAGCGAATTCTTAAAGAAAGTTCTCCTACAGTAAACCAGTCTCAAGAAAACTCGCGGAGCCAAGAAGTATTAGCTAATGTAGATCAAGAATTTTCTAACCAGCTGGTACAGACACAAATCAATCTATCGGCTCTGGTCGCTCGCGATCGCACTTTAGTACAGACAGAACAACAGCTACGCGCACAACTCAATCGATTTCCTAGTCTATTGGCTGAGTACAGCCGCCTACAACCCGATATCCAAATCAAGCGCGATACGCTTCAGCAACTCGAAAAAGCGAAGCAGGAGTTGAGTTTGGAAATCGCTCGGGGGGGATTTGATTGGCAAGTTGTCGAGGCACCCCAACTGGGTGAAGCCAGTGCTTCTAAGAAAAAGCAGATCATACTGATAGGTGTTGTGATTGGGTTGTTTGTAGGGGGTGTTGCGGCCTTTGTCCGTGAGATGGTGGATGGTGCTGTTCATAGTCCTGAAGACTTACAAAATTGCGTGAACTACCCTCTGCTAGGCATTACTCCAGATTTGCTATACGTTAAGAAAAGCAAATCTATCATCCAGTTACCTTTCAGTAAGCCACAAGAATCAGCCTCTTCGGCGAGCGAACCCATCATCAAGCTACCTTTTGGAAAGCCAGAAAACCAAGCGCCTTGGACGGTTGAAGTACTCTATTGGCCACCCTCTTGGGAATCACTAGATCTAATCTACAAAAATATTCAGCTTCAGAATTCAGACTCAGCCTTTAGCCCCCTGATGTTGACATCAGCGGTAGCTGGACTGGAAAAATCAATCATAGCGTTAGGTTTGGCGATTAGTGCAGCCCGTCTGCATCAACGAGTCCTGCTGATCGATGCAGATTTACGCAATCCGACGCTTCACAAACGCCTGAATCTCCCGAATGAGGATGGTCTTTCCACTTTGCTGGCTAGCGATGTTACAGTAACCATCTCCAACCCTATTCAATCATCAACTTCATACATTGATATTTTGACCGCAGGACCAACGCCAGCCGATCCGGCTAATCTGTTGAGTTCTCCACGGCTAGGGGAATTGATAAAAACGTTTGAGCAGACCTACGATCTAGTCCTACTGGACGCATCGCCAGTTTTGGGCATGGTAGATGCCATTTTAGCTGGGTCGTTTTGCCATTGTGTAGTTTTGGTTGCACGCATTAACAAAGTTACCCGGACTGAAATCACGGAGGTTACAGCTATGCTGAGCAAGTTAAACCTGATTGGGATCATCAGCTGTTAGGCACCTAAACTGGGTACGACTAAAACGCCCAACCCTTACGCCTGAGCCAAATGATAGCCACTGTTAAGACTCAGGTGGTATTGGAGGTGTAGAACCTGAGTAGATGACTGCTGCTTTCCCTTGCCTACGGGCTACCTTGACCGCTTCCATTGCTTCATCCCAGCTAGGATAGGTGAGGTACTGCCATTCTCCAGTGTTGTTGCCTTCTATAGCAATTACGGTTTCCTCTTGCTTCCACTCATCGCTGCGATCGCTATCGTTCATTAAAAGGCTCGTAAACTATCTTTAGGTCATTAATCCTACCTTAATAGCGTTTCTCATGCCTTACAGACGATTAATGTCTCTTTATTTATTATCCGCTGAGGCTATCTTGATTTCTTGAATAGCGATACCCTTATATTTCATATAATATTGACATAAATCTAAAAAAAGATAGTAGAAAACTAGACTCCTATCTTATTACGTTTAATTAGCTGATTGTATTAGAATTCAGGGACTTGCACATGAGCAGTAATACCAGCATAATGCTTCATAATTATTTCTGGTGAATTTCCTGCCCACTTCGCTACCTGCACAACACTAACTCCAGCTTCTAAACACTGCGTAATAAAAGTATGGCGTGTATTGTATTGAGTACGATAACGGCTTATTCTTCCTTCTTTAACAAGCTGTGTAACAATTCCATCATTTCTATCAGAACGTCCTTTCCATGCACTATCAATGAAATGACCAGAACGAATAACTCCACCTTTCTTACTTGGAAAAACTAATGCTTCAGGATTACAGCTATGAGGTTTAATACTCAGTAACAAAGCTTGCAAAATAGCATTACAAGGAAATTTACGACTTTGATGTGTTTTACAGTCTTTACGGATTTTTAATTGAGTACTAACTGATTCAGAGAAAGTAATTGTTCTACAATCCGCAGAGATATGTTTCCATTGCAATCCTACCGCTTCACCAGTACGGCATCCAGTCATAAACAAGAACTTAACGAATGAAACATAATAGGAATAAAGAGGATGTTCCTCAAAAGCTTGGATGATAATATCTCGTTCCTCAGCAGTGAATGGATCGATAGTATCTGTTTCATCCTTTACTACCTTAATTTTCTGTGCCATGCCATGAAACGGATTACTGGAGATTAAGCAAGAGTCAACTGCCCAGTCGCAACAAGCTGAAATTTGAGTTAGAGTTCTTCTTGCCGCATCATTGGACAACTTACCTACCAGAAAATCTCGAATCTGAACAGCATCGCTTAGAGTCTTTGTCGGTAGCTTGGCAATATGATTCCGTACTGCTGCATATTGAATCTTGAGCGTTGTTTCAGCAATCAGAGGTTTTCTGTACTCGGTGTACTGTTCCCATAGTTCTGAGAGGGATAGCGCTGGTTGAGCTTTAATTGCTTGTACAACTGTGAAATGATGCTGTGGCTTATAGCTAGCCAAGGTAGAATCAAACGTTCCACTGCTGATATCATCCTCAATCTGCCATGCTATTTTCTGAGCTTTCTTGCTATTCTCTGGAGTATCCTGCCAGCCAGTAGAGATATATCTGTTCTTAGTTTCAATGCTACGAGGTAAGCGCAGACGTAATTTACCTCTGAAGCTCTCAACCCCTACTGTTCCCTTAGCTGCTTTGGTTTGTGTAGTATTCATCAATTGGATATCAAAAATCTAGCGCGTCACAACTATGATAGCCAAAAAGACAAGATATAGCCAAAAATAAGTTAAGGATTCCAGCTAACATATAAGCTGAAACCCTTACCAGATATTAGATGCGGATGAAAGGACTTGAACCTTCACACCTTGCGGTACTAGAACCTAAATCTAGCGCGTCTGCCAATTCCGCCACATCCGCTTAACTTGCATTAGCAATCATAGCAAAAACTTGAGATTATTGAACACACTCAGGCAAAAAAATTGCAGATAGCCTAGCCTCCACTACGAAGATTGCTGAATGGGAAGGGAAATTAAGAACACTGTACCCTGACCGGGTGCGGAAATGCACTCCAATTGACCCCCGTGTTTTTCAACCACAATCTGGTAGCTAATGGACAGCCCTAGTCCTGTACCCGAACCGACTGGTTTCGTTGTAAAGAAGGGATCGAACACCCTTCGCTGTACCTGCTGAGTCATCCCTGGCCCATTGTCACTCATTAGAATCATTACCTGATTGCGCTCGGTTAAAACCTCTGTGCAAATCCAAATCAAACCGGGATGGGTTTTGCTTGCTTCAGGTGAGCGCTGTTTGTGATCCTCTTCTATCGCCTCAATCGCATTCGTCAAGATATTCATAAACACCTGATTGAGCTGCCCTGCATAGCACTGCACTTTGGGCAGATTGCCGTAATCTTTGAGGATTTGGATGTCTGGATAGTCCGGTTGCTTGGCTTTCAGGCGGTGAGTGAGAATCAGCAGGGTATTATCAATCCCCTCGTGAATGTTCACCCATTTCATCTCGGCCTCATCCACCCGTGAGAAATTCCGCAGGGATAAGACAATCTGGCGGATGCGCTCGGTACCCATCCTCATGGAGGATACAATTTTGGGTAAATCTTCTTTAATGAAATCCAGGTCAATTTTTTGAGCGGAAGCTCTAATTTCTTTGATAGGACAAGGATAGTATTCCTGATAAAGTTGAATCAGATTGATCAGGTCTTCTGCGTATTCATTAACATAGGTGATATTTCCATAGATGAAGTTAACAGGATTGTTAATTTCATGAGCGATGCCCGCTACCAGTTGCCCTAAAGAAGACATCTTTTCGCTTTGAACGAGTTGGGCTTGAGTTTGTTGAAGTTTACGCAACGCTTGTTCAAGTTGGGTCGCTTGCTTTTGAGCAGCATCAGCTGTTGTGCGACTTTGATGCAAAAGTTCGGCTTGACCGATCGCGATCGCAATTTGATCCGCAACCCCCTGTAGCAGTTCCACTTCCTCCTCACGCCAAGGTCTTGACCCCGTCGAGTGACCACAGCTAACCACTCCAATTTCACCCGATGTGGTATGAATAGGCAGTGCCAACATAGCCGTATAGCCCAGACTGAAGAAAAACTTGCGCTCCGCTGGATCAGTCAAACTCCTAGCATTGTCCACACGAGTGATTTCCTTGTTAAACACCCTATCGGTCAAGGGGCCAAAGGTGCCAAGAGGAACACAGTGACCAATGACGCTGGGAAAGGCAGGACTCCTCGCTTCAGTCACCACCTCCCAAACCGGTTGAATCGCGTCGGGTCGGTACCACAGGAAAAAGCAGCGATCGATCTGCAACAAATTGCGAATCTCATGTACTGTTGTTTCTAAAATCGTATTAAGGTCGAGAGAGCGACGAATCTGACTGGCAAGTTGGTTCAGCAGCGCCTCCCTCTGGGCTATTTCTCGAAATCTTTCTTTCGATTGCCGCAGTTCCTCCTCCGACTGCTGGCGCTCCAGGAAGGCTCCTACCCACTGTGCCATCAGCTTCAACAGTGCTTTATCTCCAACTGTAAAAGGGTGTTGGCGTGCCTGAAGACTAAAAAAGCTTAAGGTGCCGTAAACCTTGCCAGCTACAACCACTGGCATCCCCATATAAGCTTCGAGTCGGCTAGATTTGTAGGCGGGGTGACTACTCCACGAGGAGAGTCCAGCCGATTCAAAGGCAATGGGTTCCCTTGCGCTCAACGTCACGCTGCAATAAATCTTCTCCAGACTCCAGATACTTCCTTTGGGAATTGGGAAGTCAGACTTGGGAGGAACTTGAGCGGCAATCACTTCATAGAGGTTGTTTTCCACCCGGCCTAAAGCGCCCATCTCCAAACCAAATCGACGGCGTCCCAGTGCTAACAGTCCTTGTAATCGTTGGTCAAAGCTGAGTTTTCGGGCTGTACTAACTTTATAGATAGCTCGCAGGGTTTCTTCTGTCCGCTTGCGCTCTGTAATTTCGTGTTCAAGCTTAGCAGCTTGCTCTTGGGCTCTTAGAGTAGCAGTCCGACTTTGATTCAATAGTTCAGCTTGTTGAATTGCGATCGCAAGTTGCTCGGCAATCGCTATGGTGACTTGCACCTCTGAGTCTTGCCAAGAGTAAGGACGATTTGCGACTAATAAACTGAGACTACCCCAGATTTGGGAGCCAAAGTGCAACGGAACCAACAGCCAAGCGCCGGGAAACTGTTGAGCCAAGTTTTGGTTGATTTCATCCTCACAACTAGTAGTATCGTCAATTAAGACAACTTCCGATCGCTTCAGTCGAGCGGTAACTGTATTGTCCTCATCGGGGATTTCTAAACCTAAAGCGACGGGTAAATCGGAAGAGGCACGATAATCGGCTATATTCAACCAAATCTCTCTTTCAGGCAAATATTGAATGACTACTGCCCTATCCACGGGTAGTAGTTTGCCCATTTCCTTAACAGCTGTGGAAAAAATTGTCTCTAAATCTAGAGAGTTGCGAATGACTTGGACAACCTGATTGAGCGCTTGCTCTTTGAGGAGGCGCTGTCGCAGCGCTGCTTCTGCCTGTTTGCACTCAGTGATATCGCGGCTTACACCTAACAAAAACCCAGTCGTCCCGTCTTGTGTCAACTCAGGGACAATCCGAGTTTGATAAAATTTAACGCCACTCGGTGTAAGGAAGTCAAATTCAATAATTTGTTCGAGCCCAGTTGCTAATACCTCTAAGAGAGCCTCCTGCCAGCAAGTAACTAGCTCCTGTGGCATTCCCAACTCCTGATTAGTTTTGCCGATGAATGTTTGTTTCGGTATCCCCGTGTTTCGTTCGACGGCTGGGTTGACGTATACATGACGTAATTGGGGATCAAACCGCGCAATCAAGTCCGGTGAATTTTCCACCAAAGCTCTAAATTCTTGTTGGCGCAGATGTAGCAGTTCTTCGGCTTGTTTGCGTTCGGTAATATCTGTGGAAATGACTATTGCCGCCACAACCTGCCCATCCTGTTGAATCGGTCCCACACGGCTGGCATACCAGGAAGTCGTACCGTTAGCACCAGCCCCCAGCGTTTCGTAGTAGACGGGATCGCCAGTTTGGAAAACTCGCTCAAAGGATTGCTTTAAGGTGTTCTGATGATCGAACGGGATGTAGTCATATACACTAGTCCCGATCGCCTGTTCTATAGTAAAGCCTGGTACCGTGCGATTAATAAACAGGATTTTGCCCGTGCGATCGCAAGTAAAAATCACATCAGGGGCATTTTTCACTAAAGAGCGCCATCTTTCTTCTGATTCCCGCAGTGCGCTTTCCGTTCGTTGGCGCTCATGGATTTCCTGCTGAAGTCGTTCTAAGGTATTGGTCAACCTAGCAGTACGCTCTGCTACTAATTCTTCTAAGTGTTCCTGATATTCAGCTTGGGCTAAAGCAATGCTCAGTTGGTCAGCCAGTTGTTGCAGGAGTGTAATTTCAAAACTCGACCAGTGTCGTGGACGGGCGCACTGATGGGCAACCAACAAACCCCAGAGTTTTTCTTTGAGGAGAATGGGTACCACTAATTTGGCCTTCACCCCAAACTGTTGCAGAAATTCAACCAGGCAAGGGGAGATGTCTGCGTTTCTGGTGTCCTCAATCGCCCGAATTCGTCCGGAAGTATACAGCTGATGGTAATCTTGAGGAAAAACTTCCGGTTCAAACCTCTGTCCGAGAACGGCGGGCCAGCCAGGAACGACCCCTTCTGTAACCCCGCTCCCAGTTCCATCAGGCCAAAGGCGATAGATCAAAACTCGATCCGCCTGAAGCAGATTTCGCACTTCCGTGACGGTGGTTTGGAGAATGTCATCGAGCTGCAAAGACTGGCGAATTTTAAGGGTGATTTTAGCCAGCAACTGTGTTCGTTGGTCTTGGTGATCTAACTCTTTTGCCTGAGGCTTGTGATCCCTGCGGTGGTATCCTGCGGGGAACAGGTGAGGCGTTGGCGATCGCATCAGCGACGCAGCGTTGTAGGAGCTAGCGCCAGCTTGGTGCTTAGCAGCAAAGCGAGGCAAAGCTACTCCGTAGGGAGAGCCAGCACTGGTGATATCAATTCCGGTGCCGATAATATACTCAATAGCACCCTGATTGTTGAGTAGGGTCGTGTTTGACCAAGCGAGCCGACGGCGCTTCCCGTCCTTCGTTACCCAATAGCTTTCGTATTCGTACTCTGAAGAACTTCCATCTTGGAAATTCTCCCACAGAGCTTGGAATGGCTCCACCTCTTCCGGAATCAAGAGGACATCCCAGATATACCTTCCTCGGACTTCATTGAACGAGTATCCTGTTGTTTGTTCGCTAGCTTTGTTAAAAGAGACAATTCGCCCCTGTTGGTCAAGAGTTACCATCAGGGCATTGACTGTATTCAGGTCGGTGGAGACAGGTTCTAGCTTTGTTTGCCATTTGCACTCGGTCTCCGTATTCTCAAGGCTGGATTCCGTCATGTGAGCTAGGCTTTGATTCACGTCTCGGTTGGCAGCTGTGCATCGATTTTTCCGGATAAAATTAGATTTATAGTGCAAATTTATAGGAATTATAAGATACTCTCCTAATCCGGTATGGAGAGTTTGGTCAACTTAAAGCTATTAGCACTAAATCAAAGGAAATAATTTTTTTCCAAGCTTAATTATTTAAGTGAAATTCAATACCCTTCCTCAAAAAACGATAGAACCCTATAAATTTATCTATTGTTATCAAGATACCAATAGGCATCAATCGATACTTAAACTGTTTCGTCCTTTTGATAGAGTTGTGGGCTAAAAAAAGTTGATAACCGAATAAAAACCCTCTTAAGTTAGATAGCCATATATAATTTTGACCACATTTGGAAACAAATGTAAGCCTCTTTAAGAAGTATTTACACAATCTTATTGCAACTTTACTTTAAGGGATTGCTTTGAGGTCGCCATCGAGATAATTACCGTTCCGTAGGCGCTCCGAATTTTGATGGAAACTCGTCTCTGAATCGTGTTAGGGAATCTCCACCTTACCCGGAAACCTTTAGTGTAGCCTCATTAAAGCTTTATGTAACCTAGGATACACTAAATCTTAATATTCATTAAAATAGGCAGGTTAAACAGTAGGGATTAAATTTATAAGTTGTTGAATTTGGCTTCAGAATTTCTACTTGATGAAAATAATGAAACGCTGACCTTATTAACCTAGATACTCTTCTATCTAGGCTCAGTGGACTTGATTCATTTGCACTTTAAGAAGACCTAGAGCAGCGATTCATTAATGGTAGAACCCGCAATGGGTGTCTCTTTAGATTTAGGGGCAGGCACTCCTGGTGCTGCCCCTAGGGTAAATCGCTGTTTTGATGAGTCCTGAATCAGCGTTCAGAAAGACATTTTCTCCACTCAGCTTCTCTACTCAGCTACTGTTGAGCTTGGCAGAGTGTTGGTACAAGACTGCAATCAACAGCGATCGCACTTTGGGCTCCCGCAGAAATAATATAATGTCCGCTTGAATACCCATCGTTAAGACGGATGCAAAAATACGGAGAGTACCCTTAACAGATAACTTTCGTGTTTTAACGGCTACTCTCTACTCATTGCTGATGCAGCGGCAGCGTCACCGTAAATGTTGTGCCAACGCTCCCATCACTGGCTACGAAAATCTCACCTCCCTGTAATTCTACACACTGTTTAACCACTAATAGACCTAAGCTGCTGGCTGCAACAGTACCGAGGGGACTGTCTCGGTGGAATGTCTTGAAGAGTAATTCTTGGTCTTCTGGAGATAAACCTGAGCCAGAATCTTGAATGTGAAACACGACCTGCTCCTCTTGACAAATCAGCTCCATCTTGACCTCGCTGCCTTCTGGAGAAGACTTAATCGCGTTGAGCAGTAAATTGGTGAGCAGGTGCCGCAGGAGTTTTTTGTCCATACAGACATCGGCTCCATGACATTCACTGATGAAGCTAAGTTGATGCAAGAAACCGGCACCCTGCTGTACATCTTCAGTTAACTCACGGCAGAACTCGGTTAGATTGAGCAAAGCAGGGTTTAAGCTAAGTTCTTTAGTTTCTAGCTTCTTAATCAACAACAGGTTATGTAAGAGCTGATTAATTCGTCTAACATTGGATTGAATCAGTTGCAGATAGTAGAGCAGTTTTTCATCAGCTTCTGGCTGAGCGTTACTTTCGATTAACTTGGTGCAAGCAAAAATGTTGTTGAGTGGATTCCGCAGTTCCCGCACAACGACTGAGACAAAGTAAGAGAAGTGAGATTGGAGAGTACTAAATTCTTCTTCTTTGGCTAAGGCTTCACTAATCGCGACGGCGGCTAGTTTTTGCTCGGTAATATCTCTAACTGTGACGACAACCGCCTCCGGTTTATGGTTGGTATCAGTGATGGGTGTCATCGTGTACTCATAGTCTCTGATGCCGTCTTTCGTGGGAAAGCTGGCTTCATCTGCGATCGCAACTCCCGTCGCCAATACGATCGCACGTTGAGCATCCAATCGTTCCATCACTTCAGCCGGTAATTCTAGCTGTTGCCAGGTTTTACTGATGAAATCGCTTTGGTTCAAACCCAAAGCTTGTGCCGCTGCTCGGTTCACATAGATATATTTTCCAGTGCGATCGCAGACAAAGAAGAATTCAGAGGTGCTAGAGAGAATATCGTTCAAGATTTTCCCTAACTGTTCCAGCAAGGGAGCCATTTGTTGGTTGGGAGTTTCCAGCAACTGATTTAAGCTATTTTTCTGCTCTTGCAGACTTAATTCTAACTTCTTGGTTGCCTGCTGCTGTTTAATCGCTTCCTGGTATTCAATCGCGTGTTGCTGTTCAGCTTTTAGCTGACGCAGCGCTGTAATATCTTCCAGCATACAGGTCGCCAAGGGGGGTTCAGATTGAGTCCCTCGCACTAAAGAAAAGGTCAGGCGTCCCCATTGCATAGAGCGATCGGGATTCGAGAGGCGCTTTTCTAGCTGGTAAGAGCGGCGGCGTCCTGCGAGCAATTGTTGAAACATCGCCGACTCCATACCGGGTTCATCCAAGTTCAGCAACTGAGAAAAACTTGTTTGTAATTCTTGTTCGCTATAACCTAGCGTTTCCTGGAGGACGCGGTTGCTTTTGAGTAAGCGACCCTGGCTATCCAAAAGCGCTATTCCCACTGCCGAGTTTTCAAACATAGCACGGAATAGGCGATCACTTTGCTTTTGGGGGGACTCCTTTTTCGGAGACGTCAGGTCTTGCAACTGCCAGCGCAAACCTACCACCTCACCTTGGGAATTTTTGAGCGGTGCTACAGTAAACGATACCCTAAAGGAGGCTCCACGCCACCGTTGCAGCTGAACCTGCCAATTCTTGATCGGCTCGCCTTTTTGAAACTGACGCAGCTGAGAGTAGAAGTCGCGACGTTCTTCGGGAGCCACAAACACCACTAAGGGTTTGCCCACTAGACGCTCGGAGGAAACATTGAGCAACTGTGCTGCGGTTTGGTTAACTTCTAAAATCGCAGACTCTTTGTCTGTGACCAAATAGCCATCTGGAGCAAATTCAAATAATTCTTTGTAGTGCTGTCGCTCTTGGTCAACAGCCTTGCGACTTTCGGCTAACGCTTCATTTTGTTGGCGCAGTTCCTCAGCAGCAACTTGTAACTCTTGCAGAGAAAGCGAGAGTTCCTCCAAACTCTGCATCAGGTGTTCTTGCGGCTTTTCAGGAACTTCATCAGCATCTTGCCATAGTTGAGCCGATGATGGCTTTGGCAATTCGTCCACCTGTCGCCACAGTGCTTCTAAGCGCTGGAGGGATAGCGCGAGTTGTTGGTCAAAAATTTCGTAGGTCATATCTATATCTGCGCCTCATCCTTTTGTCCTGACGGTGAACTTCTGCGGACTGGACAGTTCTGCTTGTTTTCAGGCTCATCCTTGACGGAATCTTTACCAGCAGAGGTTTTGAGAAGTATGTATCATAGCAAAAACAAATCGCTGAATAAGAGTTCTTCCACCAACGCTGGCAGAAGTATCCATCCTCACCCAACTACTCCAGAGATCGCAGTAGGGTGAAAAGACAGGTCTTTGCCCCAACCTTAACGAAGTAGGTCGGGGTGTTTGACCAAGCCAGCGATCGCATATACTTTTACACGAATTTAGCAGGGACGTGGCGATATCCCCCACCCCTCACCCCCCTCAGGTTATTTCATTCGTTGCGGGTGTTCATACTCAGTTGCAGCTCATAGTAGTAGATCCACAGACAAGAGGGACAAGGAAGACAAGGGGGCGAAAAACTACTATGTATGAACGCAACACGGATACCCAATTGAGAAAGTTAAACGAATTAACCAGCCTCAAGAGAATTTTTGTCTGATGCGGGAAAGATGCTAGGAATTGCCATGAACACCAGCATAATCAGGTTAGCCACCCAAAACAGTAGAACTAACCACAATAAACCGAGCCAAAGCATCGGATAAGCGAATAAGTGCAGACCTTCCCACAACTGCCAAATCCGAAACCCTGTATAAAGCGTTCCAATAATGACAACAACGCTTTTGCTTAAGATACGGCTGAAACTGGCTTCACTTGCAAGCTGAACGGCAACAGCCAACAGGTAGCAACTGAAAAACTGGCGAGGAATTGACTGCTCCCAGAAAGCCACCAACATGATCAAGGGCAAAATTACCCCAACTCCTAGAGCGACTTTGACCCAAACCCTCATGAACTGCCACTGTAGAGGGCTGAAAGCCATCATAGGTTTGAGTGGTAATGCCCCTTTTTTGACTAACCAACCGACTAGAGCACTCAATAGCGTAGCAATAGCGATAAATAAAAAGACGGTAAGCCAACGATTAGCGATGAGGGTTTGACTTGGGTTCATCAGCATTTAGGTTTCACGGCCTTGGTTGATCATCCTACCCCAGACTTACTCATCCGGAGTAAGCCTTCTGTCTGCGGGTACTTCACGCTTGTAGTAACGACTCACCACCATCAATCCACATCTCCGTGCCAGTAATATGGCTAGAAGCATCCGAAGCCAAAAATAATACGAGCTGAGCCACCTGCTCAGAGGAACCCGGTTTGCCATCCGTCAGGGGAATCCTACCCTCAGGAAACTCTACGGGTTCCTTAATCTCCTCTAAATCCCGTTGCTCAGTACTTTCATCAATATTAGTGGTAATAGCTCCCGGACAAATCACATTGACGCGGATACGGTGCTTGGCTAGTTCTAAAGCCACCATTTTGGTAAAGGCAACTTGAGCAGCTTTCGTGCAAGAGTAAGCAGTAGCTCCCGTATTGCTAAAGATGCGTGTGCCATTAACCGAGGAGGTAATAATGACGGAGCCACCCTGTTTTTTCAGGTAAGGCACGGCATACTTCACCGTGAGGAAGGTGCCTGTGAGATTGACATTAATCGTTTTATTCCACTCTTGAGGTTCCAACTCCTCAATGGGTGCCCAGACACCGTTAATTCCGGCGTTTGCAAAAACGATATCCAGACGCCCCCATTGATTCACAAGCTTTTGCATAGCTTGTTGCATCTCATCGGGATGGGAGATATCGGCACCCACGGGTATGGCTTCACCACCAGCATTCTGGATGTTGGTGACCGTTTCTTGGAGTTCATCCTCAGTTCGACCCAAGGCAGCGATTTTTGCTCCTTCTTTTGCCAGCAGCAGGGAAGCCGCCTTCCCGATACCGGAACCAGCACCTGTAATTAATGCGACTTTCCCTGCTAGTTGCATGGCTTGTTCTCCCTTAATTCCCTAATTTGATGTTCGATAAAGGGAGAGCACGGAGCATCCCTCCCGTGAGGGAAGTCTGAAGCCATCTGAAGTATCAAATACAAGGATGAAAATCACATCCTCCTGACTGCTGACTCCTGACTCCGGACTCCTACTCTCAAATCAGGTGGGGTCATTTCAAACTTCATCTACATTCCTGGTACTGCGAACATAGCCTCCTTGGGCAATTTCCCATGCACCACCTGCGTTTCCTGTCAAGTTGCAGTCTTCAACGGTGGCTTCACCTTTGTTATAAACAGCGATCGCTTTCCCCCCATTTTGATTAATTTGACAACGCCGGATCATTAATTTGGCACCTTGTCCGATTCCAACTCCGGAACTGCCGTTCTCAAAAATATCGCAGTCCTCCACTGTGCCTCTGGCATTGTTGGAAACCCAAATGCCATTCCATTTCCCTTCATAGATGTGGCAGCGGCGGATGATGGGGTTAGCGGTAGGACCTCCAATGGCAACTACGCTATAGTTCGAGTTGGCTGTAATATTACAGTCTTCGAGGATGAGCTGCCCTTGAGAAATATCAACGGTGTAATGTCTCCCCATCTCGCTCAGCGTTAAGCCACGCACCAAGGCAGAGTCTGTTTGCATCCGCAGGCAATTTGAGTCCTCGCTCTGGATGATGATGGCTTCGACATCCCCGTCGCCGATGATTTCTAGCGACTTGTCGATAATCAGACTTTCTTGGTATAACCCTGGACGGACGAAAATGCGATCGCCCTCTTGAGCGTTTCGGATCGCTTCACGAATGGTACGATAGTCACCCTGACCCTGTTGAGACACAATCAAACCCTCATCCTGAGAAACTTGGATGTCGGATGGAGATATCTCAATCGGCTGTAGGACTTCAGTTGGTTGTGGTTGGACTAGTTCAGGCTCTGGGCTAACTGTCTCTAATTGGTTTTGCAGTTGCGAATTTTGAGAGCGCAGTTGCTCACGCTGTTGGCTAACCTGGGCTACTTGGCGTTGCAGTTGGGAAAGTTGGGAGTTTAGTTGAGTGCGTTCCTGCTGGATGGTAAGAAGCTGGTTTTGCAGTTCTGCGAGTTCCGACTGTAGCGGTATACCCTCCTGCTGAATGCCGTCAATTTGCTGGCGCAGTTGCGAGAGTTGAGAATGTAGCTGCTCACGCTCCTGAGTCAGGCTTTCCAATTTGCTTTGCAGTTCCGGTAGTTGGAAGCTCAGGTACTCACACTCTTGGTGTGTTTTCTCGAATTGGCTTTGTAATCGAGGAAGTTGTAAGTCCA
>Ga0310810_10005052_pt1 | contig 14696 bp, 11 predicted proteins | sample NCmetagenome_FD_207641 | JGI IMG/M metagenome (GOLD analysis project Ga0310810, IMG submission 207641) | Soil microbial communities from experimental microcosm in Duke University, North Carolina, United States - NC | ecosystem: Engineered > Artificial ecosystem > Soil microcosm > Unclassified ... | reverse complement strand
CCCGATCCTCGATATCGCCGAGTGGTCTTACCACTGGTACGGCGTCGAACACGCGCTACTGGCCCGGGGCACCGTCTGCAACGGCATGCAGATGTACGTCGAGCACTGGATCCCGGCGCAGGTGCGCCATCCGTATCCAGTCGTACTGATTCATGGCGGTTACGGGCAGGGTTCCGACTGGTTCAGCACCTTCGACGGCCGCCGCGGCTGGGCATCGTTGTTTCTGGAGCAAGGCTATAAAGTCTACGTTCTCGATCGCCCGGGTCAGGGGCGCAATCCGTATCAGCCGTTCGTCCATGGGGCGTTCGCCGCGCAAGCTCCGACGTTCGAAGCGAATCCCCGGAACGTGGCATCCATGGGCCAGCCGATGCCCAACAACGCCCAGACGCAGCGCGTTTGGCGAACACGCGGAGCGATGCTGCTCGACGATATCGGCCCGTCAATTCTGGTGACCGAGGGTGACGGCGCGGTGTTTGCCGCAGTGACCGCGGAGGAACGCCCGGCGCTGGTCAAAGGAGTCGTCGCAGTCGCCCCGCCCGCGGGCACCGCCTTCAAGGTATTCACCACAACCGCGAGTAGCCGGGAACCAGAATCCCTGCCTCCGGTTTTGGCGTGGCTCGATCGGACGTTTCCCGAAGCGCCCGCTGTAACCGTGGCCGATCCGCATCCGAATCGCGAATCAACTGCCCTGAAGCTCGCCGACCAGGGCTGCTTTTGGGTAGGCGTCCAGCGCAAGAAGATGCCATACGGCACCATCGCCCAGGGACAGATGTTCGTGCAGTACATGATCCCGGAGAAGAAGACCCACACGCTGCCTATCGTCATGGTCCACGGCGGCGGCGGGCAAGGCACCCACATGATGGGCATCGGCGGCCGGCCGGGCTGGGTGCATTACTTCGTCCAAGCGGGGTACAGCGTTTATTGGCTGGATCGGCCCAGCTATGGCCGGTCGCCGTATCATCCCGACGCGCTGGGCCCCAGCCATCTGCCCAACGTCCCCGCTTATGAGGGACTCATCGGGAGCACCGCCGTCTTCAATACCGCGCAGTGGCCCGGGCCCGGCGGTATGAACGACCCGCTGATCGATCAGTTCATGGCCTGCGAACAGGGCAATGTCACCGACGAAGCGTTTCATAGCGACCTGGTATGGCCGGGAGGAGCGGAGCTGCTGGATCGCATCGGGCCAGCGATCTTATTTGTCCATGCCTTCGGCGGGTTCTTCGCCTGGGGCGTCGCCGACCGGCGTCCCAACCTGGTGAAGGCCATCGTCGCGATGGAGATCAACGGTAATCCTTTCGCGGCGCAACTGCGCTGGGGATTGACCGCGAGCCCCATGACCTACGATCCGCCGGTGACGGATCTTTCCCAATTCAAGCTGGTCGATCAAAGTGCCCCGGCGGATTCACCGCGTCCCGTGGTTTCGCCGTTCAAGCTGCAAGCCGAGCCCGCACGCAAGTGGAAAAACCTCCAGGGCATCCCGATCACCTGGGTGACCAGCGAATTCGGCGGCGGCGGATCGCCTGTGGCCCAGGTAGCGTTTCTAAAGCAGGCCGGTTGCACGGCGGAAATGCTGCGGCTGCGGGACTACGGCATACATGGCAACGGCAACCTGATGCTGCTCGAGAAAAACAACCACGAGGTGTTCGCCGTCATTCGCGACTGGCTGGCAAAGGTAACGTGAGAGATTGTGCACAACCAAGTGCCGACCTAAGACACCATCCCGGAACCGATGTATGATAACGAACCGGAGCCCTGTTCCATGCTCACCATGAACACTTTCCTTGCCGCGGGAGGCGTGGTTACCCTCGCTGCCATGTCGATCCCCGCGTTGGCGCAAGGACGCGGTGGAGCGCAGCCCGCGCCCATGCCAATGCCTGCGATTCTGCAGAACTACCAGGCTGTGACGGCCGAGCGTCTCAAGAATCCCGAGGCCGGGAACTGGCTTATGATCCGCGGCACCTACGACGGGTGGGGCTATAGTCCGCTGGATCAGATCACGCCTGCCAACGTGGCCAGGTTGAAACCAGTCTGGATCTTCGCGACCGGTGAGCCCAGAGTGCATGAAGCCGCACTGGTGATCAACAACGGCGTGATGTTCGTATCCACGCCCAACAACCAGGTGATCGCCATCGACGCCAAGAGCGGGAACGTTCTGTGGCGGTATCGCCGGCCGCGTCCCACGGGTTCGAACGTACCGCACGACACCAGCCGAGGCGTTGCACTATTCGGCGACCGGGTGTATTTCGCAGCAGGCGAAGCCGTGCTGGTCGCACTCGACGCCAAGACCGGCAAGGAGGTTTGGACCACGGCGGTCGCCGATAACAAGTCGGGCTACTATATTTCACTCGCTCCGCTGATCGCAGGCGGGAAGGTGATGGTGGGCGCCTCGGGCGGAGAGTTCGGAATCCGCGGCTTCGTTGCGGCCTTCGATCCGGAAACCGGCTTGGAACAATGGCGAACCTACACCATCCCGGCCCCGGGGGAACCGGGCAGCGAGACCTGGCCCGTGGGCGAGCAGTGGAAGACGGGCGGCGCTCCCGTGTGGGTTACCGGCAATTACGATGCGGACACGAATATCGCGTACTGGGGAACCGGCAACGGAGGTCCCTGGATGGGCGACCAGCGCCCCGGCGACAATCTGTACACAGCGTCCACCCTGGCGATCGACGTCGCCACCGGCGCGATCAAGGCGCATTACCAGTACCATCCGAATGATTCCTGGGATTGGGACGAAGTATCGCCTCCCCTGCTGGTGGACTTTGAGCGCAACGGGCGCACCGTCAAGGGACTGATCGACGTTGCGCGCGACGGATACCTCTGGTTTCTGGATCGCAGTGTCACCGACCGCACGGGCCGCATGAAATTCATCGACGGCAAGCCTTTCGTGAACCAGAATGTGTTCAAGAAACTGGATCCCGAGACCGGACGTCCGGAGATCGACGAAACCCACAAGCCCGGAACGGGCAAGCCGGCGGATTTCTGTCCCGGGCTGCACGGCGGCAAGAACTGGCCGCCCATCGCATTCAGCCCCCAGACCCGGATGATTTACATCCCGGCCAACAACAACATTTGCGGATCGTCCACGGGAACCCCGGCCGAGTACGTTGCGGGCCGCGCCTTCACCGGAGTGCAGATGGGCAGCGCGCCGAGTCCCGCGGGCGCCGACCACTACGGGGAAGTCCAGGCCTGGAATGTCGATACCGGCCAGCGAGTCTGGACGCACAACTACGCGACGTCCCCCAACTGGGGCGCGATGCTGGCCACCGCCGGCGGACTGGTGTTCACGGGCGGCACCAACGATCGCAAAATTCACGCCTTCGATGCGAGCAGCGGAAAACTTCTGTGGGAGTCCCCGACCAGTTCTGGGATTCTCGCGCCGCCTTCGATGTTCGCGATCGACGGCAAGCAGTATCTGGCCGTGCTCTCCGGGTGGGGCGGCGATTCCCGCGGAATGCAGAATACCCTCAACACCATGTTTCCCGGCCAGTATCCCGAGGTACCGGAAGGCGGCAGCATATGGGTCTTCGCCGTCGAATAGACCGCTTATTTGGCGCAGCCCTTCGCGGCTTGGTCGAAGTTATCAAATAATCGTCCCGCACCGGCGCCTTCGAGCGTGGTCATGACGTGGCCCTGGGCCTTCTCGATCGTGAAGCGAACCTTCATTCCCTGGGCGCGGAAGGTCGCCGCCTGCGCCTGCATAGTGTCGAGCCAGCCGCGATCCATCTCACCGACGTACATTTCCAGGCACATGTCTCGTAAAGCGCTAACGCGCTCGGCGGTTGCATTCAACAGGTATCCTGGGAATCCGGTGACCGACCAGAAATACTTCGGGTACAACGCGGCGATATGGAAGGAGCTTAGCCCGCCGTTCGAAATACCCGCAATGTGAAATTTCCTCCCGCGAATTTTGTAATCCGTGAGAAGCTTCTCGAGGAATGCCGGGAACACCACTGCCCCGCCCTCGTAAAACAGTCCAGCGGCCGGCGCGGAACAGACCACCACGATGTAGCCGCGCTTTTCAGCCTCTAGTTTCAGATTTCGCGCGATTATGCCATCGACCATGGGCATGGTCTGGGCGCCACCCGGAAACGCGATCACGGCCGGATACTCCTTGGCTGGATCGTAATCCTTGGGCACGACCACCTTGTAGTACAAGGTGACCCCGGCGAAGTCGTCGTGCTTGAGGAACGTGTCCGCGAACAGGGATTGGCTGGCCAGCACGATCCCGGCGACGAAGATCCACAAAATCTTCATGCTGCGCTCCGTTTCGATCGATCCTACCATGCACCCGTATCTAAAGAGGGACGGTCTCGTCGCCGATAGAAATGAGCAGAGGAGGTGTGTCCCATGATTGCCGTACTGGACGCTGCTGAAACTGAAACTTTTGTCCCATCGGTACCAGACAAGATCGAAGATCTTGGGATCTCACCCTCGGCGCTCGAGCACCTGGTCCTGAAGCACCTCTATTTCCGCGGAGAATTGCTGGGACGGGAGCTGGCGGGCCAGCTGGGACTGCAGTTCAGCCTGATCGATGCGGTGATCGAAAACCTGAAGCGCCTGCATCACGTGGCCGTGAAGAAATCGATGGGCATGGGCAACGCGTCCGCCGTCTTCGCCTTGACCGAGTCGGGACGAAACCTGAGCCGCGAGGTTCTGGAAAACAACCAGTACGCAGGTCCCGCGCCCGTCCCGTTAGATCAATACGTCGAGGTGGTCCGGAAGCAGCGGCTGGCGGAGAACTGGCTGAGCGAGGACGGACTGAACGGGGCGTTCAAGCACCTGGTGGTGGCCGAAGATATTCTCGAGCAGCTGGGACCGGCGGTAAACTCGAACAAATCGTTCCTGATTTACGGCCAGCCCGGCAATGGAAAAACCGCGCTGGCGGAAGCCTTTCTGCACATCGAAACCGATCCGATCTACATGCCCTACGCGATCGAGTGCCAGGGCAACATCGTACAGCTCTACGATCCGATTTATCACAAGAAGATCGAAGCCGCCGAATCCGCGAAATCGGCGATGAACGTCAACGAACACGACGGCCGGTGGTTCAAGTGCCGGCGTCCTTTCATCATCACCGGCGGCGAACTGACCCTGGACATGCTGGATCTGAGCTATAACAAAGTGTCCAAGGTTTACGACGCGCCCTTCCAGCTAAAGGCCAACAACGGGATTTACCTGATCGACGATTTCGGGCGTCAGAGGGCCACGCCGGCCGAGGTATTGAATCGCTGGATCGTGCCGATGGAACGGCGCGTGGATTACCTGACCTTCCAGACCGGCGGAAAAATGACCGTGCCGTTCGAGGCGTTTTTAATCTTTTCCACCAATCTCCGGCCGGATCAATTGGGCGACGAAGCGTTCCTGCGCCGCATCCAGTACAAGATGTATCTGCGCAGCCCCGACGCCCAGGAATTCATCAAGATTTTCCAGCGTTACGCGGAGTCCCGGGGCCTGGATTGTCCGCCGGGACTGGCCGAGCACTTTGTCCAGAAACATTACGTCGACGGCAGCAAGCGTCTGCGTCGGTGCCACCCGCGCGACGTGGTCTCCCACGCCATCGACGTGATCCACTTCAAGCGGCTGCCCATGACGTTGACCGACAAGCTGCTCGACCGCGCGTTCCGCAGCTGCTTCGTCGAAAACATCGAGATGAACGATTAGCCGGCGCGCCTGAGACTCACTCGCCGACGATCTTGACCAGCGCGCGCTTGCGCCGCCGGCCGTCGAACTCGCCGTAGAAGATTTGTTCCCACGGGCCGAAGTCCAGCTGACCCGCTGTGACCGCGACAACCACCTCGCGGCCCATGATCTGGCGTTTCATGTGCGCGTCGGCATTGTCTTCGCCGGTGCGGTTGTGCTGGTATTGCGATGTAGGTGCGTGGGGCGCAAGCGCTTCCAGCCACTTTTCATAGTCCTGGTGCAGGCCGCGCTCATCGTCGTTGATGAAGACGCTGGCGGTGATGTGCATGGCGTTCACCAGCACCAGTCCTTCGCGCACGCCGCTTTCCTTAAGGCAGGCGTCGACCTGCGGGGTGATGTTGACGAACCCGCGGCGGGTGGGGACCTCGAACCAGAGTTCTTTGCGGTAGCTTTTCATCACTGCCAGCGTAGCAGCCCATCGGCGATTGTCCGTCATGCGTAGCACTGAAAGGTTGCAGCGATGAGTGGACGTGTTTTTACCCTACCGTGCTCATCGTGATTGCCACCTCCTCTGTGTTGTTCGCCGTTGTGGGAGTCGCCATTGGCGTGAATGCTCGACGTGTCCAGGAGTCTGCTACTGGAGGTTGCCCGATATCACGCATTATCGGAAGCTTTCCAGAAGGGAACCGAAATACTAGCGCGCGAACCCAGAAGCGCGCCCCGACGACCGTCGTTCGCATTCGGCCTTTGTCGCGGCGAGCATTAATTCCAAAGATTCGGGGGGCAGCGTATCGATGACCCGGGATATTACCGCTTTCGGTACGGGGAAGATCCCGATCCTGCATATGAACTCTTGAGCCGATCGCGCCAGGGTCACGAACTCAAACTCCGCATAGAGATCCCGACCCTCTTGCCGAGCTCGCCAGTAAGTATTAAGCGCCCACATGATTCCGTGATCGTGATTTGGCTCAAGCAAATCGTTACGTCCCGGTACGCCGCTGTCAGACTCCCGAATCTGGTCCGACTTGGTATGAGCCACGAGCACACGTTTTCCGTTGCTCATGGAATCCGTGTAATCCATTCGACCCTTCACCTCGAAGGTAAAATGCTGCGGAAAAATGGACGCCGCCCGATAGATGTTCTGGAATCCGAACGTCACCTCGAACGAAGATCCGGCAGGACCGGCCAAAGGCTTCGCCCGGCAGTCGTACATCAACGGATTGTAAATCGCGCCGCAGTGCCCGAAGTCTTGCAGCACCTCCCGTAAATCTTCCAGGCGCGATCCCCGGATGCGGACCGCCCCCACCCAGTTGATTACGGTTCCATTCCACTCGGCCACTCGCTGATTCGTGGGTTGGTCGCTTACATTCCAGCGGACCTGATGGCCGCTCTGGAGTTGGGCTGCGGCCTCCTTGCGCGCATTCTCCGGCACCCAAGATAATTCCCCGGCCGCCAGGCGCGAGGGCATGGCGCCTTCCAGATGCTTGACGTAGTTTTCATACTCAAGCATCAGACGGGAGTCTAGCGTTGTGGTGCACCGGGCGCCCCGAGATACGCCCGCGGACAACCCGATCAGCAATGCCAGTCCGAGAAGTACTTTCATCCGGTTCATCACCTTCATCCGGTTCATCTGTGTAAACTGCCGACCAGGCTCAGAAATCTGGTGTCCCCGGCGAGCTTTCCAACCTGCGGTTCCAAACGAAGATACACCAGGTAGTCCGAGCGTTCGGAGGCTGCGTCCCAGCCGAACTTCAACGCTTTCGCCGACTCACCCAGAGAATTGTGGACCATCGCGAAGTACAGCGCAGGCACATAACGCGTCCGGGAAAGTTCCTCCAGGCGGGCTAGTTCCCGCCGTGCGTCGGTAACCTGACCAGCGAATCCATACGCACTTGCCAGCGCCGCCAGGGATGTCGGGCTGTTCCCGGAAAGCGCATTTGCGCGCTGGAATTCCGCGATGGCCTGCGGGAATAGGCCCTTCTGCTGGTACGCCATTCCTAGTGTCTGGTGCGCCATCGGCAGCGTAGGATCGATTTCGACTACAGACCGGTACTGTTCGATGGCCTTGTCATATTGCCGCGAATAGTAATAGCACCAGCCGATACCGATGTTGATGATGGGCGAGAGTGGTTCGAGCGCGATCGCCAGTTGCATCTGCTGGGTGGCTCGAGTCAAATCGTTTGCACCCATGAAGTAATGGCTAAACCAGTGATGCGCTTTGGCCGAGGCAGGATCGAGCTCGATCGCCCGGGCAAATTCCTTTTTCGCCCCATCCAAGTCCCACTCGTAGGACAACTTCACATAAGCTAGGGATACGTGAGCCTCAGCCAGGTCCGGATTCATCCGGAGCGCCTTTTCGGCGGCCGCCTTGGCCAGCGGCATGGCCTTGTCCGGCCGCATTCCATCGATACCGATTGAGCCCAGTAGCGAATACGAATCGGCTTGGCCGGTGTAGGGAAGGGCGAACGTGGGATCCAGTTCGATGGCTTGCTGAAAGAATTGCAAGGCTCGATTCAGCCCGTCCTCCGTGCGCCGGTTCCAGAAATACCGCCCGCGTTGATACGCCAGCCACGCATCCGGATTGATGGGGCGATGCTGTTGCAGCTGTTGCCGCTCCTCGGCAGTGACCGCGACCTGGATTTCGTTCGCGATTGCCTCTGCTGCGGCGGCTTCCAGCGCCAGCACGTCTTTCATATCCCGCTCATAGTCATTCGCCCAGGATACGTCGCGGGTTTTGGGATCCCTTAACACTGCGTGGATCCTTACGCGCCCGTTCGACTGCTGCACGCTTCCAGTAAGGAAGTGAGTGATCCCCTGTTCGCGAACCAGCCGGTTCACCGCGTCGGATTCCACGCTTCCGCCGCTTTCAGAGGTCAGATCAATCACGCGGAGATTCCCGAGCCGTTTTAGCGGGCTGATCAGCGCCTGCGTGATGCCATCCGCGAAGTACTCTTCGGCCGGATCCACCTCGACGTTGCGGAAGCGCAGTACGGCTACCGTTCGTGTGGGAACCTTGACGGCCGCCTCGGGTATCGTTTCCCGATCCCGCGTCAGATACATTGCCAGACCCACGACCGAGCAGATTACCAGGAGAGCTAGCGGAGCCCCCCAACTAGTTTTCCAGCTTGGTCTCGATGGTGGCGGTGCGAGCAGAGGTTCAGGCGTCTCCATCCCTTTGGACCTCAACGGTCCGGCTTGGACGGGCGCGATGAAGCGGTAGCCCCGTTTAGGAATGGTTTCGATATAGCGTGGCTCGTCGCCAGTGTCGTCTAGGGCTTTGCGCAGCACGGAGATATTCCGCGTCAGGGCGCCTTCCTCCACGAACGTATCGGGCCAGATGGCTTTCATCAGATCACCCTTGTCCACCATCCGGCCAGCGCTGTCCAGCAGGACGAGTAAGGTATCCAGCGCCTTGGGCGGCACGGCGATCAATTCCTGGCCCCGATGCAGCAGACGCTCCCCGGCATCGATGCGATAAGGGCCAAACTCATATCCCTGGATTTCCGGGTCCGCCATCTTGGGTGAATAAGAGGATATCAGATCCAAATCTCTAAAACCGATGAGAAATCAGGAGTTATCAGGACTTGATCAGACATTCATCAGAGTTTGCGCAGGACTAAAGCGCATCGCTGCCTCAAGATCGTTTCTTGACCAACGTGACCCACGCATTCAGATACTTGCTTTGGACCATTAGCAGCCTGAGCGTTCTCGCAGCCGAGCGCCCATCCGGCGATTCAGATACGGTTGATCGATTTGTTAAAGCTTCACGGTTGCAGCGAACCGTTCTGCGAAACAAGCCGATGCAGGTCGAGATCATTGCCAGGCTTCTGAAGTCGCAGCGGCAGAGCCAGATCCGGGCCATCCGCCGCGTCTCCGATAAGGGTGAGGTCGGCTACGACATCCTCCAGGAGTCCGGCGATGACGGGCTACGCCGCCAGGTCATTATGCGCTATATGACCACCGAATCGCAGTTTCGCGATGCGGATGCACGGGCGCTGACTCCTCTCAACTACAAGTTCCGGCTCAAGGCCGTCATCGACCGGCTCGGCTGCCGGATCCACGTATTTCAGTTGACGCCCCGAAGAAAGCGAAAGGGGCTATTCAAAGGCGAGCTGTGGGTGGACGAAGCTACCGGCATGCCTGTGCGCGAATCGGGCCAGCTGGTGAAAGCTCCGCACCCGTTTCTAAAACGCCTGACTTTTACTCGCAACTACGAGTTACGAGACGGACTGGCGTTTCCCACCCAGGACGAAATCACCATCGATATCCGGTTCTGGGGCCGTGCAGCCCTAAACATCGATTTCACCGACAACTAAGGAGAAAACATCTGATGACCCGCCTCACTCAAATCGCCCTGACGCTCGCCGCATTTTGCCTTCCCGCCTTCCCGCAGTCGCAGACGAGCTGGGAGACCGTGAAGGCCCTCGCGCCAGGGACACAGATCCGCATTGCACCAAAAGTTCCCGGCAACGTAAAGGGAAAAGTTGAGGCTGTGACAGAAGATTCCATCCAGGTGCAGTCGGGGAAGGCCCAGAAAACCATTCTCCGTAGCGACATCGCATGGATATCCGTCCGCGTGAGCCGCCGCGGGAAACATGTGGCCCATAGCACCAGGACGGGGGCCATCATCGGAGCCGGCATCGGGCTCGGCTTTGGCCTTTTGTGCAGCGCGGCTGTTGGCACCGATGGTGCTGTCTGCTACATCGCGGTCCCGGTGGGCGCCGGCATGTATGCGGGAATGGGCGCCCTGATCGGCGCAATCAGTCCCGCTGGGGAATGGCGCGAGATCTATCGGCAATAGTTTTTTTTACAGATCACAAGGGAAAGGAAGAACTCATGATTCAGTTCAAAAGAATGCTTCAGATGCTGGCGGTGGCGGCGATTTGTTTGCCCGCGCCGGCTCAACAGAGAGCCGATCTATCGCGTCTGGTCGTCGTCGGAGATTCGTTAGCCGCAGGCTATCTGAACGGCTCGCTCCACGGGGAGCAGCAGCCGCATGGCTTCGCCAGCCTGATCGCCGGGCAGAAACGCGTGGCGCTGCCGTTGCCCTTGATTGCTGCGCCAGGGGTTCCGAACGTACTCGAACTGATTAATCCAGGTCCGCTGCCGGTCGTCGCCCCAGCACCCGGCGTTTCGCTGGGGCGTGTCGATTTGTCGGTGCAGACGATGAACCTCGCCGTGCCGGGACAAAGCGTGCAGGATGCTCTCACCAAGCGACCCAACTTCCCCATCGATACCCTGACGGATCTGGTTCTCGGACTTCCGGGACTCTTGAGCGGCACGTCACGCAGCCAGGTTGAATGGGCCGAATCGCTGGCACCCACCACCGTCCTGGTCTGGATCGGGAACAACGATGCATTGCTGCCCGCAGTCGTTGGCGATCCGACCTTTCTCACTCCTCTTCCCGCGTTCGAGACGTCGTTCACGGAGGTGATGGACCGGCTGGCGGCCACTGGGGCCACACTTGTCGTTGCGAACATTCCCGACATCGGCACCATTCCTTATTTCATTCCGGCTGAGAAGATTGCCACCCTGGCGGGGGCTCCGTTGGCAGCAATCGGGCCGATCTTGGGCATTACCAGCGGCGATTTTGTGACCTTGGACTCACTGCCGTTGACGTTGGCGATTCTTTCCAATCCAGCACTGGGCCCGCTGCCGGGCAGCTCGGTATTGACCGGCGCGGAAATGGCGCAAGTGCGCGCGGCAGTCGACGGATATAACGCCATCATCGCGAAGCAGGCCAAGGCGCATGGAGCGGCATTGGTGGATGTTCACGGGTTGACCGACGAGATCCGAGACCGCGGCTATGTCGTTCGCGGCCAGCGGCTGAATTCCAGCTTCCTAGGCGGGATTTTTTCTCTAGACGGGATTCACCCGACGTTCACCGGCCACGCGATTATCGCCAATGAATTTATCCACGCACTGAACACCCAGTTCGCGGCGGGCATTCCTCCGTTATCCATCGAACAAGTGGCCGACAGCGATCCCTTGGTGCTTAACGGAGTAGGACACCCTGCGGCGATCGGTGTCCGAAGTTCGCTATGGCACTAGGGGAGCCAGGTGATTTGCGGGTGCCGTGACCGCTCCCGCCCTGCCGAGTCGCCATTGGCGTGAATGCTCGACGCTTAACGCACGGGATTTCCACTGCCATCCAGCAAGGGATCCAAGATCACGACGGTGCCGAAGCTGTCTCGCAAATAGAAATTCACCGCGTATCCTTCTTCCGTAACAAGCCTGAGATCTTTTCTGATGGGTAACTCGCCAACCACTGTGCCCTCGATCTTCTTGGCGCCGGGTGTCCAGTTGGCTCCATGATGCTCGTGATCCTCGGGATTCTCCTCGTAGATCTCGAGATCATACTCCGCGATATCGACCAGCTCTGTCCCCAAGAACACATGACCGATCCCGGCAATTCTGCGGACAGGTCGGAATGACATTGAAAAAAGAATACACCCTAGCCACGTCAGCAGCAAAGAGTGCCCACCAGGTCCCAAATCGTCTACCCTGTGTAGAATGCAATCCAACGAACAGGCAGGAATAAACCGCTGGTGGCGCGTGGCCGGCGGACTATCGATGAACCTGGCCCTAGGGACCCTCTACGGGTGGAGCGTGTTTGTGGCGCCACTGGAAGAGCGCTTCGGATGGAAGCGGGCCGATACATCCATGGTGTTCACGATCGCCGTGATCGTGTTTGCGCTTAGCTTCGTCGTGGCAGGGAGAATTCAGGACAAGATCGGGCCGCTGCCGTGTTCGCTGGCCGGCGGGATTCTAGTGAGCTTGGGATTCTACTTATGCTCGTACACCACCAGCCTGAACTATCTTTATGTGTGCTTCGGCGTGATCGGCGGGCTGGGCAACGGGTTTGGATATGCCACACCCATTCCCGTGATGGCCAAGTGGTTTCCGGATAAGCGCGGCCTGGCGGTGGGATTGGCGGTAGGCGGATACGGCGCGGGGTCGGCGATCTTCGGACCCCTGGCGCAATTGAAGCTGATTCCGGCCTACGGGCTGCCCGCAACGTTTCAGATTCTGGGTGCGATTTTCCTGGTGATGACCGTCGCCGGGGCGCTGCTGCTGCGAAATCCTCCCGCAGGATACAAGCCGGCCGGGTGGTCGCCGGCCGCCGCCAAAACCGCCGCAGCCGCGCGCGACTTCACGCCTGGCGAAATGCTGCGAACGCCCACCTTCTACCTGATGTGGGTGGGGTATGCCTTGGGCTGCTCGGCGGGCCTGATGGTGATCAGCCAATTGGTGCCGTTCGCCAGAAGTGTGGGTATTGCAGCGGCCGCTCTTTCTACCCTGACCCTGGTGGTGGGCGCGTTCGGAAACGCCTCGGGGCGGATTCTGTCCGCGTGGATGTCGGACCGGCTGGGCCGCATCAACGTGCTGCGGGTGATGATCGGGATCAGCATGGTGGCGATGCCGGCGCTCTACGCCGCCGGCAGTAACGTGGCCCTGCTCTACGCGGCGGTGTTCGTCGTCTACTGGTGCTACGGGACGCAACTTTCAGTGAACGGCGTGGCCGCATCAGACTTCTGGGGCACCAAGAATGCGGGTGTCAATTACGGGATCTTGTTCACGGCCTGGGGCGTGGCAGGGATCATCGGACCGCGTATCGGCGGGGTACTCTATGACCGGTATCACAACTATCAGGCGGCGTTCTACACGGCCGCGGTGCTGGCCGGCGTGGCTCTCCTGTGTGAACTGGGCGCACGGCGTCCGGCGACGAACGCTGCGTAGCGAGACTTCTCCCTACGCCAGCATTCCCGAAGCGCCCGCCTCGTGGGCCGCAGTATCTCCCCCCTGCTTTTCGCGATACATGCGCTGGTCGGCCGCGGCCAAAAGGGCCTCGGCATCCTCCCCGTCCGCCGGGAAATACGACACTCCCACGCTGATTCCGAGGCAGCCCGTGCCCACGGTTTCGTAGCCCGCTTGCGCCACCGCGCTGCGCAACTGTTCGATCTTGGCGCTGACGGATTCGGCGCTTTGCCCCGGTAGCACCACCACGAATTCGTCCCCTCCCAGACGCGCCACCGTGTCATATTCCCGGCAGTGGGATCGCAGGGCGCGCGCCACTGCCCGCAGCACGTGATTGCCTTCCAGGTGGCCGAAGCGGTCATTGATCTGCTTGAACCCATCCAGATCGCACACCAGCACCGCAATCTCTTGATCCGAGCGCTTGGCGCGCGAAAGCTCGGAATCCAGATGCAGGAATAGGGAGCGGGCATTGGGCAGCTCCGTGAGCATGTCGGTCACGGCGGAGCGTTCCACCTGCCGGTACTTGAGAGCATTTTCGACGGAGACGGCTACCTTGGGCGCCACCGCGGAAAGGACCCGCAGATGGTCTTCCGTGAACGCGTTCTTTTCCCGCGCGTAGAGGCACAACACGCCGGCTACGCCGCTGAAGCCTTCAAGCGGGATGGCCAGCGCCGACCGCAACGATGTGGCCCCGCCGACGCTTGGCCGATCGGGGTAACCCAGGGGATCTTCGTTCAACAGGGCTGTGGCGGTGGCCGCGGCCCGGCCGCAAATCCCTTCGCCCCACTGCACCCTGGCCGATCCGACCTGCAAGCAATCGAGACCCGTGACGTACTCGGTCTCCAGGTGATCCTCGCGGCGAATGTAGACCGCCAGCGTGTCGTGCGGGCATAGCTGTTTGACGTGCAGCGACAGCACCGCGAAGGTTTCGTCCAGGCTGAGAGAATTACCCAAATCCGACGCCAGCGCGAACAGGTTCTGCACTTCCTGCCGCGCGGCCGCGATAGGAGAAACGCCCGCGGTAGAAGGCGCAGCGGGCTCCAGCACCGGCGCACCTTCCGACCGGCGTTCCAATTCGCGGTAATAGCCCGCCAGGATCTCGACGACCTGGGGATCGAAGCTCTTGCCGGACTCGCTTTCAAGATGCGCGATGCCCTCTTCCAGGGTGTGCGCGCGCCGGTAGCTGCGCGTCGAAACCAGGGCGTCCAGGCAATCGACGGCCGCGAGAATACGCGCGCCCAGTGGAATCTGGTCACCGCGAAGGCCGGCGGGATATCCCGTGCCGTCCCACTTTTCGT
>Ga0310810_10005049_pt1 | contig 14698 bp, 14 predicted proteins | sample NCmetagenome_FD_207641 | JGI IMG/M metagenome (GOLD analysis project Ga0310810, IMG submission 207641) | Soil microbial communities from experimental microcosm in Duke University, North Carolina, United States - NC | ecosystem: Engineered > Artificial ecosystem > Soil microcosm > Unclassified ... | reverse complement strand
ATAGCCGGATGTCACCGCACGAATCATCGCCACGGGCCGCGCCAGCATCAGCGCACGTTCGTCGGTGTCGCCGGCAAGAAAGATCGTTCGGCTCGCGCCGCTCCCGGCACGAACTGCCGGCAGATCGCTGATCGCTCCGGCCGCCAGCACGCCAGGAAGCGCGCGAACGCGATCGACGAGTTCACGATAAAAAATCTCTCTTCTGGCGCTGTCGGCGTAACGAGGTCCGAACGGTGAAAGCTCGGTGGCCAGAATACGTTCGATGTCGTAGCCACGGTCGGCGGTCATGACGTTGACGAAGCTATGCAGCAGCAGTGCTGCCGAAGCCAGCAGCGCCGTCGCGAGGCACATTTCGACACCGACCAGGACGTTTCGCGATCGGATGGCGTGCGCTCCGCCGCTCGACCCTCGTCCGCCGTCCTGAAGTCGCGGCAATGGATCCGTTCGAGACATCTGCCACGCCGGGATTGTGCCGCAGATGAGTCCCGTCAGTATGCTGACCGCGAACGCGAATCCCATCAACGGAAGCATCGCCCGGTCGTTGGCCAGCACACGGACATCGTCAGGGCCGTACCGCCCCAGCGCCTCGGCGCCGAAGGCGGCAATCGCGATGGCAACGATGCATCCGACGCTCGTCAAGACGAATGCCTGCGCGAATGTCAGGCTGAGCATCCTGGTGCGGCTGGCGCCGAGCGCGATTCGCGTCGCCCACTCGTTGCCCCGACTTGCGCCACGGGCGAGCAGCAGGTTGGCCAGGCTGACGCACGACGTGAGGAGGAGCAGCATCGACGCCCCGAGGACGAGCAACAGCCGCAGCCGAATCTTTCCGGTGAAGATCTCCCGGATCGGCACGAGCTCCACGGTCATCGTAATGGTCGCGTCCGGCACGCGCGCGCGCATCGTCGCCGTAAGCGCAGCCTCGAGTTGATGGCGTCCTTCTTCGACACTGGTGCTGCGAGGCAGCCTGACGAGGACACCATGATCCCAGCTCTCTCCGTCCAGTTCACGCGCTGTCGGGGCAAGAGGTTTCCACACGTCCACGTGGGGTGAGAACGGCAGGAGCGCGTGCAGCGTCGTGCCGGTTGGAACGATCAGCGAGGATGGGGCAATACCCACGACCACGTGGCTGGTGCCGTTGACCGTGATGGTCCGGCCGACGATCTGGGGATCGCCGCCGTAGCGCCGCCGCCACAACGCGTCGCTGATGACCACGACGTTCTCTTTGCCGGGCTCTTCCTCTTCGGCCAGGAACCCGCGACCGAGCGCCGGCGTCACGCCGAGGACACTGAAGAAGTTCGACGAGACCCTGGCGCCGCCGACGCGCTCCGGATCCTCGCCTCCGGTCAGATTGGATTCCCACGGCCGGAGTGCTGCGATCCCGCTGAACGGTGCGGGCGCGTGGCGCCAGTCACGAAAGATCTGCACCGGGACGGGGAGGCTGGGAAACTGATCGCGGCGCTCCGGGATCAGAATCTGCGCGCTGTAGAGCTCATCGGGCGCCGCGTACGGCAGCGGCTTCACCAGCACCGCGTGCGCGACGCTGACGAGCGCGGCGTTGGCGCCGACGCCGAGTGCCAGCGTGGCAATCGCCACGATCGAGAATGCGCGATCCCTGAACAGCGACCGGATCGCATAGCCAAAGTCCGCCGCAATCGCTTCCAGCCATGCGACGGTGTTCATCCGGTGGACGTCTTCGCAGATGAGCGTCGTGTTGCCGAGCTGCCGCTTCGCTGCCAGTCTCGCCTCTTCCGGCGACATGCCCGATGCGACGTACCGCTCGGCCAGCATGTCGGCATGCGATTGCAACTCGGCGTCGAGGTCGTCGGCGAGACGACGTCGTTGAATCAGGCAACGCAGACGCGAAACCGCCGCGCGCGACCGTCTGAGCATCTCGCCTCTCTATGATTGCGTCGCCGTGCGAAGAAGCCGGGCAATCACGGTGGAAATGCGCTCCCAGTTCCTGGCTTCGGCGGCAAGCTGTTTTCGTCCGGCGCGCGTAATCGCGTAGAACTTCGCCTTGCGATTGTTGTCGGAGGTGCCCCAGCTGGCCGAGATGAAGTTTTGCTGCTGCAGCCGCATCAACGACGTATAGACCGTCCCTTCGTTGAGCTTCAACGCATCGTTGCTGACCTGCTCGATGCGTCGGGCGATGCCGTATCCGTGCAACGGCCCCATGCTCTCGAGAGTGGTCAGCACCATGAGGTCGAGCGTCCCTTGCAGGACGTCGGTCTTTGCCTGCCCGTCTCCTTTGGACATACCAAAGGAATAGCACCGCTCCTTTGGAATGTCAATAGGAAGCGCCGCGAGTACTGCACCGGGACCGAGCCCGAGAGACCCGAGGTGTTGATCGGGGCCCGGACGCGATAAGCTGAATTCATGTCAGACACGATTGTGGTGATTACCGGCGCAAGCAGTGGGATTGGCGCGGCCGTGGCCGAGCTGGTGAGCCGTCAGGGGATGTCCGTCGTCCTCGCCGCGCGACGCAAGGACGCGCTCGAGGCCGTGGCTGGCAAATGTGGCGGTCGCGCGTTGCCTGTCGTTGCCGACGTGACCGTTCGAGCGAACGTGCGACGGATCGTTGACGAGTCCCTGTCACGGTTTGGTCGAATCGACGTCTGGATCAACAACGCCGGCATCGGCATCACGCGTCCGCCGTCGCAGCTGACCGATGACGACATCGACGCGATGATTCAGGCGAACGTGAAGTCCGCGCTTTACGGCATGCAGGAGGTGCTGCCGCATTTCAAGGAGCGTAACGCCGGGCACATCATCAACGTCTCCTCGATGCTCGGGCGAATTCCGTTCGCGATGGTTCGCTCCGCCTACAGCGGCGCGAAGCATTTTCTGAACGCGCTCACCGCGATGTTCCGCGAGGAGCTGCGGGAGTCGCACCCCGGCATTCAGATCTCGCTCGTGTCGCCAGGCGTGGTGCGAACGGACTTCGGCCTCAACGCGATGCACGGTGGCCCCGACTCGCGACAATTTCCGGGTTCACAGAGTGCCGAGGAAGTCGCGGCGGTGATTGCGCGAGTGATCGCGACGCGCGAAGCCGACGTCTACACGCTGCCAGGCGCGCGCGAGCGCGTCGCCGCGTATTACGCGTCGATCGGTGCGGACCCGTCATAAGGTAAGCTGCCGGAGCGTCACGTAGGTGAAAGGCGGATGTCATGGCTCGCATCGCAGTGCGGTACTGCGCGTATTGAGTGTCCGGATTTCACGCCGTCCGGGTGGCGGCGCGCCTTCGTCGTGAACTCCACGAGGACGTCGAGATGCAACACGGTCGCTACGGCGAGTTCAAAGTACTCATCGATGGTCGGATGGTCGTCGATGGAGGAGCGCTGGCCGCACTGGGTGTGCTTCCGTCGAGCCGAAAAGTGCTCGAGACCGTTCGCGCCGCCTTAACGGCGTGACACATTACGAGAGATAATCAGCGCGATAACCGGACAAACCGAACTCGATAACCAGGATCCGTCACGGATCTGACGAAGCAGTGGCGACACTCTTCGGCTTCCGCACGGCGGTCGTCACGGTTGTAGTGGCCCTTGGCGCTGTGTCGCTGCGGATTCAGGGTTGCCGGAGGCCATTCCTGCGCTGACCGCGATCAGCGACAATGCCCGCGCCGTCATCGACGACATGAGCGACGCGGTGTGGTTCATTGATCCTCACGCCGACAACCTTCAGCAAGTGGTCGTTCGCGCTCGGGCCTTGGCCGCGGAGCTCTTCGAAGGCCAGCGTATCCGATGGACCGTCGAAGCGACAGACGACGCGTCGCGCGTTCTGCTCGAATCGGAGCAGCGACGCCACGTCTATCTGATCCTCAAGGAAGCCCTCACGAACGTGCTGCGTCATGCGCACGCGACGAACGTCGCTGTCGTCGTCAACGCTTCACAAGGACGCCTCCGCGTCAAAGTGACCGACGACGGGATCGGACTCGACGGGAAGACCAGCGACAATTATTCTGGCGCGGGCGGCGGTCGTGGGCTCGAGAACATCCGGCGCCGGGCGTCCACTCTTGGCGGGACAACTCGGATCGAGTCGCCCTCCCGGGGTCGCGGCACCAGCATCGTCGTCGATGTGCCGGTGACGCACTCGCATGTTCATGCGTTGGCCACATCGGATCTCGGAGCTAACATGTCGCCCGTGAACGGCGCCCGCGGCGAGGCATCATCCCCAGAAACGGTTCGCGTGGCGATCGTCGAAGACGACAAGACGACGCGCGAAGGACTCGCCGCACTGATCGAGGGGACGCCAGGGTACCGGTGCGCGGGGCGGTACAGTTGGTCGAGGACCTGCTGCGCAAGCCATCTGACCGGCCGACGCACGTCGTCCTGCTCGACATCAATCTGCCCGGCATCTCCGGGGCCGAGGGCGCTCGGCTCATTCGCGCGCGGTGGTCCTCGACGGAAGTGCTGATGGTCACCGTCTATTCAGACGAGAACAAGAGTTCACCCCCTTCGCCCGCATGAACATGTCTGCCGCTCCTGAGCGCCGCCTGTTAGCGTTTCGCTGCTCGAGGATCAGCTAGTGCCGGATTTGGCCGGCGAGCTATCACGCGCGAAGGAGGCTAGCTAATGAAACGCACCATCGTGCCAACGACTTTCGTGATTGCGTTCGCCACAGTGCTCGTTCTGGGCGTCCTGTCCCGGACTCAGGCTGGCGAACGGAGGGTATGCTCCGAGGCCAGCCTGGTGGGTAGCTTCGGACTCCTCAGCTCAGGGAATCTCAACGCTCTCCCAGCCCCTTTCGCAGGCTCCTTCCTTGAGGTCGGTCGGCAGACCTTCGACGGCACAGGGAATACTGACGGAACCGCGACGGCGACACCAAACGGCAACCTCCGCCACCTGACCTGGCAGGGCACTTACGTGGTGAATCCGGACTGCACAGGCTCAATGACTCTGTTCGTTTCTCCCCTTAATGCCACGGTACCGCTGGACTTTGTGATCGTTGACAATGGCGCAGAGTTGCTCGCGATTACCACGGGCGGTGTCACAGGTAATACTGAGAGCCGCATCTACAGAAAGCAGTTCCCACGCAGCGAGGACTAGTAGAGGGCCTGGCGTCCCCGCGCTGGCGCGTTCGCCCGGCGCAGGGACCTGGGTCGGTTGGTGGCGAGCCACTGAACGGGCTAATCCTGATCGGAAGTTGCGTATTCATCTCGCAAAGCAGATGATCCGCGAGGGAGCGCAACATCCGGGGCATCAGGTCCACCGTCAGCGTCGTGTTCGTCGCTATCAGCATCACGACGCACGTGCTCGCCGATAACTGGCCGCAATGGCGTGGGCCGCAGTTGAACGGCACCAGCGGCGACACGAACCTGCCGATTCGCTGGTCGAAGTCTGACGGGACGGCGTGGACGCTGCCGCTGCCCGCCTGGTCCGGGTCGACGCCCATCATCTGGGGCGATCGCATCTTCCTCAACGTGGCTGATGGACCGCGGGTGTTTGTGTGGTGCGTGAATCGTGACACCGGCCAGGTCGTGTGGAAGCGGCTGATCGCCGCGGGCAACCGGCAGATACGCAAGCAGAACATGTCGTCGCCGTCGCCAGTCACCGACGGGATGCACGTCTGGGTAATGACGGGAACCGGCGTGCTGAAGGCGTTCGACTTCGACGGCAACGAACGCTGGACCCGCGATCTCCAGCACGACTACGGCATGTTCGGACAGCTCTATGGCTACGGGTCATCGCCGCTCTTGTTTGAGGATTCGCTCTACGTGCAGGTACTGCACGGATCGCAGACGGCCGAGCCATCCTACCTGCTGCGGATCGACAAGACGACCGGCAAAATGGTGTGGCGTGTGAACCGACTGACCACCGCCCGGCAGGAATCACCCGACGCCTACACAACGCCCACGCTGGTGCGCTATGGCGATCGCAGCGAGATCGTCGTCTCGGGCGCTGACGTCGTCACCGGGCACGATCCCGCCACAGGAACCGAGGTCTGGCGCGCCGAAGGCTTGAACCCGTCAGGAGACGGTATTTATCGCATCATCGCCTCACCGTTCGTGCGCGACGGCATCGTCTACGTGCCGAGCCGCGAGCGGCCCATGCTGGCGGTGAAAGCCGGAGGGCGGGGCGATGTGAGCCGCTCGCATGTGCTGTGGCGGTTCATGAACGGACCCGACGTGCCGACACCGGTGAGCGACGGCACTTACGTCTACGTCATCAACGACCGCGGCATCATGTCGTGCCTGGACGCAAAGACCGGCGCCGCAATCTACGAACGACAGCGCCTGCGTCCGTCGACGTATACCGGCTCGCCGATTCTCGCCGACGGCAAGATCTACGTCACCAACGAAGACGGCTTGACCAGCGTCGTGCGGGCTGGGCCGCAGTTCACCGTCATCGCCGAGAACGATCTCGGCGAGTACACGCTCAGTTCTCCAGCCGTGTCGGACGGACAGCTCTTCATTCGGACGGACAAGTTTCTCTACGCCATTGGCGTGCGAAGACGCTAGAGCCGCGAGGCCCAATCGGCAATCTTCACGCAACCGCTGCGATCATGGTGTAGAGCAAACAGGAGAACGGAGAAAGGAGAATTTGTCTTTCTTCTCCCTTCTCCGTTCTCTTGTTTGGTCTTCGTAGAGATGCAGTGCGTCTGTTGAACTTCAACGTCGTGACCACGCTTGGACATTCGCCCTTGCCACAGATCTCGGTGTCTCCAACGACCAGCGTCCCATCAGGGTCGAGCGACCAGCGCAGGATGTTCGACAGCCAGCGCTCACCGTCGGGAGGCGTAGTGTCCGTGCTGATCAGCAGTGTGTCGCGGCTCAACGTGACGCGCGAATCCCGCACCAGCTTCTGACCGTTGACGACGTACTCGTTGCGGCTTTCGGCGCCGAAGGTGAATCGTGCCTCGCGCTGGGGTGGCGGGCTCACTCGTGTGATCACCAACGTGGTCTCGGTTTGGGTGACCCGAGCTTCTGTCCCGAACCAGAACTGGTCGTATGCCGGGCGCTGTGGGCTAATGGAGGTGAGCACCCACTGACCGGCGAAGGAGGGTGCCGCCTGGGTAGCTGCGGCGACGAGTGCTGTCACAATTATTGTGCTAGCAGAGGCTAACAGCCACAGGATTCGGGCTTTCATGCCGACACGTTACCGGATCTTCATTCACAGCGCACCCGCGAGAATTGTCGCCGGTGGCATCACCAGCGCAAGCGAATCCACCACGAAGAAGAGGAGCACTCAAATGAGCGACACCACGGACCTGCACGCGCCGGTTGAGGGGCACGACGGCATCTTCGTGATCCGCGCCGGAAAGAACTGCCGCGACTGGAACGGCATCCACTACCAGGTGGGTCTATCGGGCAAGAACGTCAGCGCCAAGGCGTTGTCGATGAACCTGGCGACGATTCCACCCGGCGGTGTCGCCTACGCGCACATCCACGTCGGCTTCGAGGTCATGCTCTACATTCTCGCGGGCCGCGTCCGGCACGAGTATGGCGAGGGGTTGCACCAGACCGTCGAGAACGCCGCCGGCGACTTCATCTTCATCGAGCCCGGCGTGCCGCACGAGGTCTTCAACGTCAGCGACACCGAGCCGGTTGTCGCCGTCGTCGCGCGCTCAGATCCGAGCGAATGGCAGAACATCATTCCCTACGAGCGGCCATGAGCTGGAACCCCTTGGGATAAACGACAGGCGGGTCGAGACTACCCCCACCAGGTTTCGCCCGGCGCGAGATGGGCGCGGACGACGTCCGGGTTCAGCTCGATGCCGAGTCCGGGCTTGTCAGTGACCCGGATGAACCCATCCTTTATGTATGGGCCGTCGAGGAGCAGGACCTGATCCATCCAGCCGCCTTCGCCGGTAATCGTCTCGAGCGCGACGTAATCGCGGATCGATGCCGCCCACTGAGCCGACGCGTACGTGCAGACCTGGCTCCCCGTATTGTGATTGGCCATCGGCAGACCGAACATGTGAGCCATGTCCGCGATGCGCTTCGTTTCGAGAAACCCGCCGGCGTTTCGCAGATCGGGATGCAGGATGTCGCAGCCTTGACTCAGGATGAAGTCCTTGAAGCCCTCACGGCGCGCCAGGTTCTCGCCCGTGCAGATGGGTACCTTCGATGACGCACACAGGCGCTTCCATGAATCGGAATAGTCAACCGGCAACGGATCCTCGAGCCACACCGGTCTAATCGGCTCCACGGCGTCCGCGATCTGAATCGCGGTCCTGAGGTCGTATTCCCAGTGGCAGTGCACCATCAGGTCGTGATCCCATCCGAGCGCATCCCGGCAGTTTTCGAATCCCTTCTGCACGGCAATCAGCTCTTTGGTGGTCAGAACGCGATTGGATGGATCGCGTGCCCGGTCGGTCGCCGGATCGCTCTCAGCGAACCCGAACTTGTGGCAGGTGAAGCCGCTCGGGTGCGCCTTCGCTTTCGCGGCCCAATCGGCGACCGCCGCTTTGTCGAGCATGTTCTTCGGTGCCGCATGGTCGTAGACGCGGACCTTGTCACGAAATCTGCCACCGAGCAGCGTGTGCGTCGGCACCGCGAGGATCTTCCCCGCGAGATCCCACAACGCCATTTCAATGCCGCTCACGGCGCGCATTAGGTTGTGCGCCGAGCCGTCGGTGCGCGTGCCGCTCAAGCTGGGCGTGCCCTCGCCCATTTGCATGTACAGCGCATCGATCTCGAGTGGATCTTTGCCAACCAGCCACGGCTTCAGCGAGAGTACCTGCTCTTTGACGCCGACGCCTGGCGACCCGTACGCCTCGGCTACACCGGAGTGGCCTGAGTCGGTTGTGATTCTGACCAGCGTGTAGGTGCGGCCCGGACCCTGGAGCATCATCGCTTGGACGTTGCTGATCTTCGGACGCTTCAGCTGCGCAGCCGACCGGTGGCCGGCGACAGGCGAGGCGGCCGCCACGAATGGTCCGGCGGCGACGCCTCGGAGAAACTGCCGGCGCGAACAATCGTGCAAGGAGATCATGGCCGCGTGCTCCACGTGGCTTATAGTCTTTTTCACGGCGGCTCACAAGGATCGATCGTGGCCGAGCGCCGAAGCGGCAGTGTGCTAGTCGTCTCCGCGAGAAGCCGCGAGCAAGCGGAGCGAAGCGAGTGATTATGAAGAACGATGGACGCGTCGCGCTGATCACTGGCGGCGCCAAAGGCATCGGGCGCGGTATTGGGCTCGAGCTCGCCGCTCAGGGCTGGGCTGTCGCATTCTGTTACCGCACGAGCGGCGATAGTGCCGGAGAGACCGCGGCTGCGATACGCACGAAGGGCGCGACCGCGCTCTCGATCCACGCCGACGTATCGCGCCCTGGCGATTGCGAACGGCTCGTCGCCACGGTCGCCGAGGAGCTCGGCGGCATCGACGCCCTCATCAACTGTGCCGGTCCGTACCGCCGAGTCTCGCTGCTGGACGAAACCGTCGCCGGCTGGCAGGAGATGTTCGACAACAACCTCCACCCGGTGTTCTATCTCGCGCGGCTCGTCGCGCCGCGCATGATTGAGCGCAAGTGGGGCCGCATCATCAGCTTCAGCATGGCCAACGCCGATCAGGGAGTCGCGCAGCCGCAGATCACGGCGCATTACATCGCCAAGTCCGGGATCCTCATCCTGAGCCGTACGCTGGCCAGGCTGCTGGCGCCGCACAACATCACCGTCAACGTCATCTCCCCCGGCTTTGTGAGCTCCGGGAGCGCGCCCGAAGAAGAGCTACAGAAAATGCTCAAGAACATCCCCGCCGGATACATCGGTCAGGTGGACGATGCGGTGAGCGTCGTGAAGTTTCTCTTGTCGGACGAGGCTCGGTACGTGAACGGGGCCAACGTGCACTTGAGTGGAGGATGGGGACTCTGACGAGGGGCAATCTCGACGAACGTCTGAAGGATCTGGGCGCCCATTTACGCGATCTCGGCGTCGGTCTCGTGGACGAGGCGCGTGCGCGCGGCGTCGACGCGACCATCGATCAATATCCCTACACCCCCGCGACGATGATCGCATCCGACGGTGAGGTGCCAGTTTTCGGAGAGGCCAGTCCGCACCCGCGCAGCTACGGCACGTTCGTACGCGTGCTCGGGCGTGATCTGAAGACGATCACGCTGGAGGAAGCGGTCCGCCAGTACAGGTTCAACGTGAGCGTTGTCTGGGCGGCGCGCACACTGCCGATTCTGGTAGGCTGATCTTTCAAGTTAGCGCGCTTGGAACAATTTCGGAGCTTGGCCAAGTGCAATCAGCGCAGCCAACTGCTCCGTCGTGGAATTACCCACCAGGCGATGCTCACCCACCTCCACAACCGGGACCGATCTGATCCCCTTCGTCATGAGCGTCTGCGGTTTGAGGGTGACATCAATCATTTGCAAGGTAAAACCCATTTGCTTCTGTAAGGCTTGCAGCCGTGCGAGAACGATGGGACAGAACGGGCAACTAAAGAAGGTGTAAAAGTTCACGGCGACCGGAGCGGTTTGGGGATTGGCGTGCACAGGGGGAATGGAAGAAAACGTGTCGGCAATCCGTCCGTAACCGAGAAAGCGCGAGATGCTGCTGAAAAAATGATACAGCGCCCAACGCAGGCCCGGCACGCCCGCCATCCACAGCAGCGCGACCACCCACTCCTGTCGGTACGTGAAATACGCCGTGCCGACGGCGTACGCTATCCAGCCAACCGCGAGTCCCACAACGCTGCACTGCTGCTCTTTGAATTGAGTCTTCATCGGTGCCTCCAAAAAAAGGCGAAGAGTCTGCGGACATTGCGGAACCTGCGTCCTCGTCTTCGTGCGCCGTAGAAGCAGGTCACGTCAAACCTCCTGCGACGCTTTGGCGCGGCGGTAGCGCGCAATCCACCATTGCGCAATGCGGTCGCTGGCGTACTTGACCCCCCAGCCCACGAGCAAGGCGATCGGAACGAGCCACCAGCCAAGCAGTTCACGAGCGCCCGCTGGAGGATTGCCTCCGACGACCAGCGTGGTGGACCAGAAATCGCCGGGGGTGTACCAAAGTCCTCCGCGAGACGGAGCGAGAAGCTTCTCGAGCGCCCCAGCCCACAGCGTCCCCATACCGAAGTAGCCGAGCACGTAGAGCGCAGTTACGGTGACGCGTTGCAGCGTGCCCCTGGTGGCATGGCGCAAGCCCTGAAGAATCGTGAGTGGCGAACCGCTGCACTGGGCCCGCAACATCTGGTTCTCGGAGCGGTAGGTCTGCGCCAGATCCAACGGATCGCCGAGAGACTGGAGTGCAGCCTCAACTCCGGCCCCTTCTTTTCCGGCCAAATCGTCCACGTGGCTGCGAAGCTCGCGCACAATGTCGTCAATCTCGCGGTCCGGCAGGCCCCGCAGCGCGACCCGGAGCCGTGCGAGGTAACTTTCGATTCTCGGCTCGCGGCGAGTTGAAGCGATCATTTGCCACCTTCTTTCAAGACCGGAGACAACAGCCCCTTCATGTTGGTGGAGAACCGCGCCCACATCTTTGCCATCTCGACGGCGCGGCTGCGGCCTCTCGGCGTGAGCTGGTAGTACTTGCGAGGATGGCCGGCATCGGCTTCCACCCATTCCGATTTCAGCAGGCCTTCCGCTTTTAGCCTGGACAGCAACGGATAGACCGTCCCGGCAGAGAGAACCAAGTCGGAATCGCTCTCGAGCCGGCGCAGAATTTCCAGGCCGTAGAGTCTTGCCGGCCAAAGGCAACCCAGAATGGCGAGCTCCAGGCAACCCTTGCGAAGCTGAATCTCCCATTTGTCAAAGTGGGATTCGGGAGAGAGCTCGCCAGAAGAAGTTGCCATGCATGATAGTATGTAATACAATATATGATGTCAGCAAGTACAATCGTGAAGTCGGTGACAAAACTTTTTAGGCGGGCCGAAGAGTTTGAGGACTAGTCAAGATTCGTGGACGACTGAGGTTCTTCATCGCGTCGGCACGCGAGCCTTCAGGTCCTCGAACCAGTTGAGGACGACCTGTATCTGATCTGAAGAGCTGCGGACGTACTCCATCTGTCCCGCTGTGATCCGCCCAACGAGCCTGCCGTCGGGTGCGATGTCGTAGGGCGTTCGCAGGCCCATTCCTGCCATGAGGAACAGTTTCGGCACCGTGACGGCATTCCCGAAGGCAAACGTCGGTTGCGTCGTGACGCTCACGGCTTCGAAGCCGGTGAGCTTCGGATTCGCGTCGTAGAACAACTCTTTTCCATCCGGCGACCAGCGCGGATGGTGTGGAGAGTCGGACCCTTTCGCGAAGAGCTGATACTTGATCCCGGTGGCTGGGAATGGCTGGACGTAAATCGTCCCGATGCCCCGTTCCGTGCTCGCGTAGGCCACCCACTTCCCATCGGGCGAAAATGCGGCGTTGGTTGGATTCGACGAGTGAACGGCGCCGAAGGGCGTCGCCTTCCGGTCCTGAAGCGAGAACGTCCACAGCGATACGTCCGATCCTTTCGTGATGGTGAACAAGAACAGGTCGCCTTTCGGAGACCAGGACTCGGGCGTATGCGATTCGCCCGGCGCCGGCCTGGTGAGGGGTTCCGCGACGCCGCCATCGGCAGGCTGCCAGAAGATCGCGAGGTCGCCGTCGCGGTCCGACTGAAAGGCGACGCGCTTGCTGTCCGAGGTCCAGATCGGAAAACGGTTGTTCCCTCCCGACGTGAGGTGCTGCATCGCGCGCGTACCGGAAAGGTCGTAGATCCAGATGATCGCTTCCTTGTCGTCATCGCTCGCGACTGCGAGGCGCGTGCCGTCTGGAGACACACGCGGCCACTCGTAGATCCCGGGGGGAAGTCTCAGCGGCTCTACCTTCCCCTTTCGATCCATCAGGCCGATATCCAGGAGTGCCGGTGCCGAGACCGGGCCACGGACGTACACGAGGGAGCCGGTGCTGGAGAACCCGAAATTGGCCGCGCCAGTCACAGCCGCCGTATCTCGACTCACCCCTTCGACAATCGGGACGGGCGCGCCCTTCACTTCCAACCGTTGCGCGTTAAACGCGACGGCGTAAAGGCTCCCGCTGAGGGCGTACACAAGATGGCCGGTCGGTACGTAACGCGCATCACTGCCACCTTCGAAAAGCGTTTTTCGTTCGTCCGACTTCAACGACTGCACGACGATGTGCGATCGATCCGATCTATCTCGGGCAGTGCCGGTGGCCAGCGTGAACAGCACGTGCTGGCCGTCGGGTAGCATCTGCGGAGCCTGTGCCACCTCACCGTCCTTGACGCGCACGACCACCTCCGGCGTGCCGCCATCTGCAGACACGCGCATGATGCCCTTGCGTCCCTGGCCGAAGAGGATGCCGTCTGGCCCCCAGGCGATGCCGGTCGGGATGTCAGCCTGGCAGATGGTCGTCACCGTATCGCCCATGACCGTCGCTCTCTTGAGCGTTTGATCGGCGAGGGCGTAGAAGGCGATCGAAGCGCCATCTGGCGAAAAGACAGGCTCTCTGATACCGGGATAGCGTTCAGTGCCCGGCATCGCCTTTACGTCCAACTCCGACATCGAGCGGAGATAAAGCCGAGTGGCGAGGTACGCCAGTCGTGCACCGTCCGGCGAAAGGGCGAGCGAGTGCCCTCCGCCGTTCCCGTTGAGCAGTTGACCGGCCGGCAGCGCCAGCGCAAATCGCGTGACGGGCAAGGACGGGCCCGGTAGCGTGAGGTTCCACGCGAGTGCGCCCGCAAGCCCGACCGCAAGCGCGCCGGCCACGAACCACGGGAGGGCACGACGAGGTTCAACCAGACGAATACCGCGCAGCGCAGGAGCCGGCGAGACGGTGGCGCCGGTATTCGACAACACGTCAAGGCCGAACGCGAGATCGCGCGCCGACTGAAACCGCATCTCGCGCGTTTTCTCAAGACAGCGTGAGACGATGCGCGCGAGCGCCGGCGGAACGTCCGACGAAAGCGGCTGCGGTGGATCCTCCTTCAGGATGGCGGTCATCGTCTCGGCCGCGGTCTCGCGCGTGAACGGCTGACGCCCGGCCAGCATCTCGTAGAGAATCGTTCCGAGGCTGAAGATATCCGAGCGGGCATCGACCGCTGTGCCGCGAACTTGCTCCGGCGACATGTAGCCGGCTGTGCCCACCACCATCCCGGCCTCCGTCTCGGCTGGGTCGGTGTGCCGGCTCACCTCGTCGCTCGGCCGCGTGAGCTTGGCAATGCCGAAGTCGAGGATCTTGATCCGGCCGTCGCTGGTAATGAAAAGGTTGTCGGGCTTCACGTCGCGATGGACGATGTTCTTGTCGTGCGCGGCGGCGAGCCCTTCGGCAATCTGGCGCGCGTAGTCGACGGCTTTGCGCGACGGCAGCGCGCCGCCCCCAAGTCGGCTGCGGAGCGATTCTCCTTCGAGCAGTTCGGAAACGATGTAAGGCGCGCCCTCATGGACGCCGACATCGTAGACGGCAAGGATGTTTGGGTGATTGAGTTGTCCTGCGGCGCGCGCTTCCTGCTCGAAGCGCCGAACGCGGCTCGCATCCGTCGCGAGTGACTCGGGGATGAGCTTGATCGCGACCTCGCGCCCCAGACGGGGATCGCGTGCGCGATAGACATCACCCATCCCGCCGGCGCCTAGCCAGCCGAGGATCTCATAGGGACCAATCGCGGTACCAATCGCCATCGGCGTAGCCGCGCCAGGGATCATTGCAAGGGCCGGGCGTGAGTGTCCGTGGACATGATGAGCGCCTGGACATGGAAGGTCACCAGCAGCGATCCGATATGGATCGCGTCGCCATCGGCGAGCGCCACCGGCGATGTGACGCGCTCGCCGCCGAG
>Ga0310810_10005048_pt1 | contig 14698 bp, 18 predicted proteins | sample NCmetagenome_FD_207641 | JGI IMG/M metagenome (GOLD analysis project Ga0310810, IMG submission 207641) | Soil microbial communities from experimental microcosm in Duke University, North Carolina, United States - NC | ecosystem: Engineered > Artificial ecosystem > Soil microcosm > Unclassified ... | reverse complement strand
CGAGTATTCGGACTCGTCCGGTCTCTCGATTGTAATTGAAGGCGATTTAAATCGCTCTGACGCTGCAATTGAGAAGGCAGAGCAGACACGTTGAGAAGACGAGGACGGCCTCCGAAGATATCAGAAGAGCAGCCGTCCTCTTGTCTCCTCCGTTCGAGCAGCGGGTTTCAAACGGCAGTTCGCGGTCTCATCGAGGTGACATATACCTAGAATCTCGATGTCGTCAGCGTTACGTCGGTATTTGCCCAGGCATCGCGGAATCGTGATTCCGTTGCGTCCGCCTCGGCGTTCTTGCCCTGCGCCCGGAGCGCCTGTGCCAGTCCAAACAAAGACCAGCCGTTCTCGGGGAAGCGCCGCAGGTCTTCGCGATATACCTTCTCCGCCTCGGCATGTTGTCCCGCCTTTAAGAGTGCCGCCCCAAGCGAATGCCGAATCGGGTAGTACCACTTCGGCGGTTCAAAATAGAGTCCCGCATCCTCAAGCTTGGCGGCCTCACGGAAGTGGACTGTGCCCGCCTTGAGGTCACCTCCCCGAGTGGCGATCTCGCCGGACAGTGCATGCACGGCAATGGAGAGCGCCGTCTTGCCATCGGCGCCTTCCGGCGTTGCAGCATTGATCGTCTTCACCGTGTCGAGCGCGGTCTGCGCTTCCGCCCACTGTCCCTTGGCTGCCTGCGCCACGCCACGGGCGTACTGCGCCATGGCGTACGAGAAACGAATGTCAGCCGGCGGGAGCGGCTCGGCAAGCACTTCGTCCCATTTTCCAAACGTGGTCAGGGTAAGCGCGTGGTAGGGCAGCATTTCTTGTAACAACCCCACCTGGCGCGCGGCGTCAACGTTTACTTTGGAGGTGAGAGTATTTGACGCTTCAATCGCCTGCGCGCTGCGGCCCGCCATTGTGGAAGCGAAGGCCAGGAAGTGAATGTTGTGCGGATAGTACGCGAGAGGATACACACCCACCGGGTGCTGTCCTTCGATGAACACCTCGTCGTTGTGAATGGCATGTTCATTGGCCTTGACGGCGTCGTTCCATCGACCGACCCGGATGTAGATATGGGCGGGCATGTGGACCATGTGACCTTCGCCCGGCATGAGACCCGCCAGCCGCTCGGCGCATGGCACTGCGGCCTCCGGCTTCACCGCTTCGACGGCGTGGATGTAGTAATGGCAGGCTCCCGGGTGATTTGGGTTGGCTGAAAGAACTCGCTTGAGCTGCCGGACGATTTCATTCGTGCCTGGGTAGGGCGTCCCGTCGGGCTGCCAGTAGTTCCACGGGCGAAGATCCATTAGCGATTCGGCGAACAACGTCGCGGCGTCGAGGTCGTCGGGAAACGTTTTGGCGACCTGCTCCATCGCTTGAGAGTATGAGGTATCCAGCCGAGTACGATCCGTCGGCGGATTCGCCTCATAGCGCTGCGCGAGCGCCTCGATGTACGCGCGTTCAGAGGCCGCGGCGTTGGACTTGAGCGTCAGGGCCTTCTGCACAGCCGCATACGCGGCAACTCCGCTTGGCGAGTCCATCGGCGCGTTGACGTGAGGGCCGTAGGCAAGTGCGATTCCCCAGTAGCACATCGCGCAGGCGGAATCGAGTTCTGCGGCATGCTTGAAAGACCGGATCGCTTCCGCGTGATTGAATCCGTAGACAAATCGCAGCCCCTGGTCGAAGTACTGCTGTGTAGCCGGGACTTTGGTGGAGATGGATTTGTGGTGTGAGCCGAGGTTGGTGTAGAGAGGGACGGTGTCAGTAACACTCTTCGGCGGCGACGCCGCAGTCGACTCCGTGCCCCAGCTGGGGACGCTGGCGAGAAGAACAGCCGCGGCGAATCCGAGGGCTGAAATTCGCTTGAGAAAGGTCTTCACGGCTTCCACGCTGAATGATCGCGCATTGGTCGTCATATCGGTCCTCCTTTGTGTGTGCGCAACGATGGCTCGCACTATAGGGAGTATGTGTATTGCTGTCTTATCTGAGAGTCTGATTCTCTTGACAGGGTGGTTTGCCGGGCTCCGCGTACTTGCTTCTGCGTCCGGATCCGTTTGCCGAAGAGCTTGCAACAGCCGTATCGCGCTCGGAACCGTTCTCGCCCCATTCGTCACTCAATGGCCCGCTCCAGTACTGCACCGACTGGGTTAAGCGTGGATGCAAGCTCCACTGATATCCCGTGCCGCTTCTGTAGCAATTCGGGCGAGTTGAAGGTGAGCCATACCTTACCGTCGGCATCTTCCCACGCCAAGGCTTTCATCGGAAGATCAATGGCCGCCGTAGGTCGCGCTATCATCAACGCAGTCCCGCCTTTCGGATTGCCGAAAATAAGCAGTTCGGTGGGTTTCATGACTAATCCCACTTTCTTTGCCTCTTCACCATGGTCAATTCGAGCAAAAATCTGCATTCCCTTGGCCATGACTGCCTTTTCGATCCGGTCAATCGTTTCCGGAACTGAATATTTGCTGGGCTTCGTCAGCAAAGTGTCATCAGCATGGGCCGTTCCTGCAAACAGGGGCACCACCGTCAGAGTACAAAGCATTCCGTTTAGGAGCGCTTCAAAGGATCTCATGGGGCACCTCTCTTTCTCCGACGAGCGAAGAACATTTGAACGGTCTGCCGGTAAACGTAAAGATTCGATTTAGCCACCCGTCCAGCGTATGCTTGCGGACGTTTTAGACGTCAATAATATGACAATGGAAGAAAGTACGCGACTTGAATTTTCTGATGGACGGTAGCAGGTGACCTCTCTTGCGGAGGTCGGATCCCGCTTTGATCGATTGATATGAAAAGGACACTCGTCTCTGACTACTCGACATCGCGTGCCGCGAGCTGGAATGCAACGTTCAGGGGCGGGTACAACGTCCCTCTGTCACGTTATTTTCTTCGCCGGTTGTCTCGTCGATTTGGGCCCTGGCATCGACCATAATCGTGAAATCGCAGTCAGGATCAAAGCAGGCTGTTGGAATCGTAATGGGAGCGAGCACCTTGCGTTGGGCGGATTGGAGAGGCGCTGTAGGGATGTCCACGGTTCCCCCCGGGGAAAATTTCACGCGGGTAATCGACGATGGAGCAACTGCTTGGCCTTGATTTTGGATGACGATTCGCAATTGGGGCGTACCTGTCATCTCGCAATACGCATCGATCCCTCCATAGCTTCCGTCGGGAAGGGCGATGAGATCGGCATTGTACACAGATTCTTCCGGCGTGATGCACCCTCCGGTCGTAAGAACGATCCAGATGCAGCAGTGCATTGCAAGAGGCAGATGTGCGGCCGTTCTATAAGGTCCTGCACTCATGAGAAGAGGTGTAACTGCCGTCTTTGCATTATTTCTATACGGCCCATGACGGCCTTTCGTGAGTCCACGGCATCGGCAGGCAGCGAAGGATTATGGCGAAACGTCGCGGCCTTGTCTACGAGGTGGCCCATCACGCGCCGCGCAATGACGGCTGACGCTTTTACAAATCAAGGGAGCTTGCTAGGTATGAATGTCCGCTAAGGACAGTAGACTCCTGGCAGGAAGCGCACAGGAGAGCAATCTTTCAGCGGGAGGTTCAGCATGATTCGCATTCTATGCACTCTGTCCTTTGCGGTGATGTTCGGCGCCATGGTGGCTGGCTGTGCTGATGAACCAAATTCCGGTCGACAACGACCGGGGTACAGCTATGAAAACGTCGACATGGGAACGCCGCAGTCGGGCCAACGGTCTCGTTTCGACGAACGTCCGCCCGCTTCAAACACGGATCCCTATTCCCGTAGCCAGCCTGGACGCTATTAGCTCGGGCTATTGTGGCCCCTTATGCCGTTTCGCTGAGATCGCTATTTGCAGGACCATTCAGAATTTTGCCGTAGCGATCAAACCGCGAGCCATGGAACGGACAATCCCATGCCTGTTCATCTCCATTTTAAAGAGACAATGCAGGCGCGATGAGGACACACCGCGCCCTGAACGGCTAGACATACAGCGGTATCGCAAAATAGCGATTCACCCTTCAGATGCCGCGAAATGGATGCTGACAGCTTTGCCTGATGACACACAATTCGTAGATGCGGCAGCTAAATGAGTTCTTCGCAAGGAAACGCAAATAGCTTAAGAGGCAGGGGTTCCTCCCGTGCGATCTTCTTGCGGGCTGCGTGGAACGCTTTTAAGGCACCGACTGCTTTCTCCACTTGGTCGGACTCGATCACCGCAAGGATCATGAGTTTTATTTTCCAAGTCAATCGGCGTATGTTGTCAGTCAGTTCAGAACAAATTCTTTTGAACAACGCCTGAGAGGTGCAATATGGCGACTCAACTGAACCGAAGCTGTGCTCACATAGGTGTGATCATGTTAGTGCTGGCCAGCCTGGTCGCCAGTCCAGGCCATGTCTCACCTGCCGCTCAATCGAGTCAGCAGCGGATCGAAATTATCATCAAAGACAAGAAGTTTTTTCTGGAAAGTTCCGTTCCTATTCAGGTTGGACAGACCATTGAGCTCATCGTGCGCAACCATGACGATGTCCGCCATGGGTTTGCTTCTCCAAGTCTTGTAGGCCTCCTGGTAGCAGGAGAAGACGAGCAGATCGTGACCTATGGAAAAGGCGTCGAAGGGTTTTATGTGAATGCAGGCAAAACGTTGACCATACGAATCGGCGCCGAACGCCCAGGCACCATGCCGTTCCATTGTGATCTGCACGAGCACATGAAGGGTGAACTGTACGTACTCGAGGTCCCTACGGTCTGAGTGAGAAGGACACGTCAGCCTGTCACGCGCCGTGAATGGTCAGGCTTGTACTGCGTCACTTTTCTGGCGCAGATTCCGTTCCGCCTCCACGTCGCACCATGTTGGTATAGCGCGTTGGTCTGTGTGAGGTTCAAGAGTGGCTCCATGACGGTTCCGTCCTGAATGAGGAGTCTCCATATATCCCCATGTCCTCCGCCCCCAGGCTCCTGGCTCCGAAGGAAGAGAATGGCTCTTCCATCGCGAAAATATTCCGGTTTCTGATCGTATTGATTTGTGTTTGGGGTAGAGATCGGCTCTAGATGGTCACCGTATCCGTCACCATTGGCGTCCACGGCGTCCATGAGAAAGAGCGCCGCACGACTGCCATCCTCGGAATGCCTCGCAAAAACAATACGCCCGGATGGCGACCACGAGGGATCGGTGTCATTCACACTATTATTCGTCAGCCGAATGTCCCGACCCGAACTCATGACGTGAACATAAATCTCTTGGGGCGCATCACCGACCTTACGCGTGAATGCTATTTTTGACCCATCAGGGGACCATGAGGGGGACAAGTCTTCGTAATCCCCGCTCGTGATGGGAGCCACGTTGTTATTGTTTACATCGAGTTGAAAAATGTTGTGGTACTTCCGATTTGCTCTATTGGAGGAAAACGCAAGCAATCCGCAATCAGATGACCACGCTGGAAAGGCATCGTCTGCCAAATCGGTTGTCCGGCGTTGAATGTCCTGCGCTGAATATGTTTCGTCGCCGTTGTCCACAATCCGTGCGGTGTAAATCTCAAGATTGCCATCTCGCGCGGATTCAAACGCGATATGGTTGCCATCGGGAGACCAAGTCACCGCGCCACTTCCATCAGCACCTACACTCAATTGGAACTGGCCTGATCCATCGCCGTTCATGATCCAAAGATGATTCGTGCCCCCGAGCTGAGGCGCCCGCGTAAAACCAATCTTCTCTGAAGCCCACTTTACTTTGGGGGATGAAGGACATCCGGTAAGGGACACAATCATAGCGAGGGTAAGACCAAGAGCCAGCGAACGCATTATTTATGCTCTCCGTTAGTCTCTCCCTTTTCATCTTTTGATTTCGTGTCAATGGCTGGTGAACTCATAGGGGAGGTCGGATCGGGTTCGCCGATCACTTTCACGCAGCGAACCCCGGCTAATACCATACTGAACTCCTCGAGACTTATGACCCTTATTTTCGTGATGGGAGTAGTAATATTCATCCCTTCGAACTCGTCAGCGGCGTGTTTTAGATCGGTGCGTCTAGCCTGTTCAACGGTATTATGTCCAAACCCAAAACCAAGGACGATAGGACTGCAATCTCGTCCGACTAGGACAGGCTCCACGGACGTATCCACGGGAAGGAGATCAGTCTCGATGTCAACACAAGCTGTCAGCAAGTTTGTTGTGAGAACGCAGGTGAGGAGGAGGACCGAACGAAAACTCAAGGAAGCCAGGTTCATCATTGCCAATGGCGCATATGCTAAAGCGTCCCTAGGTAGCAAACAATAGGTGATAACAAACCATTTCCCTTTTTAACCGCGAGACTTCCGACTCCTTTTGTGTTGCTCTATTTCGTCTCTGGTATCGTGCCAGACGGATTGGCCCTGCCCGTGTCCGGTTGTTCGTCCTCCACTCCTCGACGCTGAATCGTTCCGAGTGGCGCAGTCATTGGACCTGGAGCAGGCGTCTGCTGCAACTGGAGCGTAGAGAGGTTCTGAGAAGGAATAGCATTGCCCCACAGCCCGGATAGCAGAGGATCAGTCATGCAAGTAGAAGCAGAACCCCAAGATCTTCCGCAGGAATCGGTGACCGAATCATTACAAATTTTCAGACTGACGGGGTCGGAATAATGTCCCTTGCAGTACGCATCACCTGACGCATAGCAAGCCACCAGATGATCGCCACACCACTCCGCACGCGTCTTTGAATTGGCACCTCCGCGCGCAGCCCGCGTCTGCACTTCGCCGGCTTCTGCCGGTGTCGTTTGTGCTTCATGAGCCGTCGACGGCGTAGCCGGTTGGGCGGCTGGTTCGTCGGCCAACGCGAACGATGAACAAGCGAATCCACTCGCGAATACGACGAGTGTTGAACGGAGCAAGCTCATGCAAGCGACATGTCTCTTCATACCCCCTCCTGTAAATTCATGAGTGACTTATGGCCCATGCGGCTCCTTCTCCCTTATGGAGTACATCGAATGGATCCGTTGAAAGGTCCAGCCTCCGCCTGAGACACGCGACCGGGCCGAACACCGCTTTCGAAGGGAGGCAAGAGTAGGCGAGAAATGGGTTCCTGGTCAATCACCAAGGGTAAATACCAGGTATAAAAGCGATGGAGAGGGACAGCTCGGGCACTCTGCTTTGGGCGGGTCTTAACCGGTTTTTGAGGCGCGAAGGTGATAGCAGCCAAGCACAATAAGATAACTCGCCAGCACCCAATGGAAGATTATGGGGATTGTTCCTCCAAACCACCTTTCTTCGGGATACCAAGACATTCGCAGGGCATATCGGACGACCATAGATAAGAAATAGACGATCCCAAAGTTGCGAAGCCACATGCCAAGCATCGGCTTCGGTTGTGCCCAGAAACCGGCCCCGCGCGTCATGTCCACAGCGACTCTCGAGAAAAGACCCATGATGAGAATTTGGGTTGGGAGAAGGTATGGGTAGGGCATCAGCCCCGAGTACCACTCTTTCATCGGTGGCAAGAACGAGGGGGCATACATCACAACAATAAGTTGTCCGACCACACGGCAGACAAATAGAGCCAACAAGACCCACAGCAGGAGCGCAGTGCGCCTTGCGCTCATAGCTGGTCCTTAAACATCTCTCGATAGTGGCGATACCAATCGCTTTGGAAGCGCTCCTCCGGGTCGTGCAGCTTCTTGAGTCGCAAGAATTCCGGCATTTGAGGATAGGCAGCGAGCACTTGATCCTTTCTGGCCCAGCGGTGGTATGTCAGAAAGTAACTGCCGCCATGTTGAAGCGCGCGATCGATGATGTGCTGGAACTGGTCCTGGGCAGCTTCCATCCCTTCCGGCGTATGTTCAACATGAAAGTTGAAGACGGTAGCGGCATAGTTGTGTTTGGCCCAGGCAAGAAAACTCTCGTTGTCCTCTTCAATAATTCTGACGGTTCCATAGACGACATTGGTATCGTTCTTTCTAAAGTCTTCACGGAGTTCATCAAAAAGAATTGTGAGCTTTTCTCGGGGAACATAAATTTCGCTGATCATCTCTGATGCCTTGGTGCTACCGTCATCAAACTCGGTATGGTAATTGTCCACATATACGCCCATCTGGTGAGTGTCTGAACGATAGAGTTGACCATTGGTGGTCAAATAGAATTGTGAGTAGACATCGAATGCGCGCGACTTATCTTTGTGAGCCAGGCGTAGCAAGCGATGCCAATCGTCTCCTTTCATTTCCTTCAAGTCGCCGTTCATTTCAACGGTTGTGTTAACCGGCCTGTAGAGGGAGTAGATCCCGCGTTTCATGAAATCGTCTGATTGTGGGTCAATGGCGAACTGGAAATCTCCGTAGAGAAATCCTTCCTGGATTCGCCTTGTAACGAGGGGGATGAAATCTCCCACCTCGATGAGTTCCACAACTCGCTCGAGGATTGTTACTGGCGTCAGGCGCACTTTCACCGTGCCAATGACACCGAAGAGACCGTAGCCACCGATGACCAATCGAAACAGTTCTCTGTTCTCTGTGCGGTTGCAAATCTTGAGATTGCCAGTGGCGTCGATCAGCGTGAATGATTCGACATCATCGATCATCGGGCGCATGGTCAATCCTCGGCCGTGGATATTCGACGAGAGGGCGCCTCCGATGCTGAGGCGGTCTGCACCGGTCTGCTTCTGCCTGATACCCCATGTGGTGCCCGAACCACTTTGATTCTTGGACAGCCAGTCCACCAATTCTGGCCATTGAATGCCTGACTGGACTTCAACAATTCCCTTTTCCGCATCCAGACTGATGACCTGATTAAAGGACGACATACTCAGGTTGATCGTTCCTCTACCAAATTGCTGACCGCCCATGGAATGTTTGCCGCCGCTGATACTGATAAATTGCCCCTTGGCCTTCGCATCTCGAACCGCATGTTGGATGTCTTCAACAGACTTTGGAGTAATGACGGCGTAGTGCAGTGTGGCGTTCAATTGAGAGTGAACGTCGTTCAGTTCAATATCCTTCCCTATGGTGCCACCCGATGACGACCCTGGGTTGTGAGAGCAACCGAGCAGGGAAAGCCACGCGGCTATGACCACAGAATGGATGAGCGTCATTGGGAGATCCTTTCTATTCGTGTCAGGTCTTTCGCGCCTTTGAACATAAGATACAGCCCAATGGCCTGCACCAGATGGTAGGTCGCATTATGGTTAAAATAATGGTGATGAATTCCGAGGCGAACCTGTTGGATGAACGCCGCAACAAGGGTGACTAAGATTCCACCCGTCACGAAAAGAAAAGGAGTTGAGCGTGTCCGCTCATACTCGCGAACGCTGACCACGAGCAAGGCAACCATAGCGGGTACATAATTCCAGATGACGACGACAAAGCGCTGTGAATAGAAAAACACGACGGTCGAATAGATAAGAAATAGGATGGCAGCGAAAAGCCCCCACTTCTTAAGACTGCTTACGGATTTGGAAATGAAAACTCCTGCGAGAATCCATGCGCTGGCAGCAGTGACACCGATGGCTAGGAGTGTCGTTGGCCACAAGAGGCGGTACCCGACCGTCGATGTGTCGAGAAAGAATCCATGAACGGTTCCACCGGTCAGAGAGGCCACCGCAAGAGATCCGAAGAAGAGCGGCCACAGAACACGACATTGAGAGGCGGGGGTCCTCTGTAGGTAGAGGTTCCAAGCAAACCAAGAGCACAAGACAGTCAGACCGTAATCCGTCAGCGTCACATCAGGTTCTGTCAGAGTCCCTCCTCCTCTTAGACACGATACGCGAGCTCAGTCTTACGCGTGACCCTGCGGTCATATCCATCGGTGCACAGAACCCATGTACGCCGTAAAGGTATGCGGGAATTTGGCGCACAAGGCTCTTTCCTCCGGAATGATTTGAAAGCGATTCAAGTACCACACGAACAGGGGAAGGAGCGCGAGGGCCAAGAAGTTGGAGAGGTAGATCGCCCATCCCGCAAGAATCAAGAGGAAACCGAGATACATCGGGTTACGGGTGAAGCGGTAGATGCCTGAGCAGACCATAGTCGTAGTGGCTTCCGGGGTGAGCGGATTGACAGTGGTTTTCGCCCGACGGCATGCCAAGACGCCGGCCAAGAAAATTGCTAATCCAACGGTGCCGACGAGAGGGCCGAACGTCGAACGCCAGGGCAGTTGGATGCTCGTTGCAGAAAAGGCAGAGACGAGCCACATCAAAGCGCTGAACAGGACTGTGAGCGCAACCGGAGGGATTTTTAGTTCTAGCGCATTCAACATGTGAATCGGGAACGAATGAGAGCGATCACCCACAGCCCCAACAATACATCAAGAATTGGGGGTTAACTATGCTATCTATTCTTTTCACATTGAGTTACAAAGAGCATACGCCATTTCTCCAAAAAAGCAGACTGCCGCCTTGTGGATTTTGCTTCTAAGGCTGGATGATGAAATTGCCAACGCTGGTACTTGTCGCGCTGTTCATGACTGGTTGCGGCATATTGGATCAGTTCTGGGAAAAAGAGGTTCTTGATAAATATGCACCCGAGACTCACCGTAATCAGCAGAAGGAAAGATTCATCCAGGCGCTGAATTTTTATCTAGATAAACCCAAAGCTGAAAGGGTGCGCATTGCGGGAGCGCCAGATAAGTGTACAAACCGAACCTCAACTGAGGAGAATTGTGAATGGACATGGGTCAGTAACTCCATGGACCATTCTGTCGTGTATACGTTCGGAGCCGACGGGCTTGCCAAATCTTGGAGCTATGCCGGCTCTTTCGGGCAGTTCACCAGCACCAATTATGCTTCCGTCAAGTCTGCTGCAAAGAAGCCAACTGAAGCCGATTTGCCCAAAGAGAAGAACTGGACGCACTCGATGAAAACCGAGTCGCAGTTCGAGCAGGACCAGTTGCAATGTCGAACGGAGGTACAAATGTACCCTAAAGCTGTGTGGGATACTGAGATTGAAAAATGCCTAAGGCGTAACGGATGGACCCAAGGCAGGTAGCGCTAATGCTAAGTGCGCATCGACATACTTTAGCCTCAACTCTCCCGAGAGCGTTTCTGACGCCTTGCTCTTTCCTCAGAATTTGTTAAGGGCATTTAGAGCGAGGACCTTTGCCTGTGCCTTGGCCTCTTCGAGCGGGAGTCCCCGCATCTCGATCACAAGAATCGCATCGCCCTTTTTGAAGTGGAGGTCCACGATTTTATATTTGTCGTATCGGGGTGGCACAAAGTAACTGTAATACGCTTCATCACCGACACCGGTGAGAGCAGGCTTTTCAGCGCCTGGTATGGGGGTCTTCCCAGCGGCGAAATGTTTGGTCGTGCTAATCCGTAACGACACATGCTTGCCGGTCTTCTTACCCGACTCGTCCCAGAAACAACCCTCGGGTACCGGGGATTGGCCCAGCCCCATCGCAACACCCATCGCCGAGCTGACTTGTTCCACTGTGAGAAGCGAACAAGGCTCTTTGGACGCCACAGCGGAGGGCGACAACTCTGTCATGAACAAGGCAAAAGCAATGCTGGCAATGGACATCAACTTCAAGGTCATCATTGTCTCCTTGCGTTGAACACTTTCTATATGGCAGCTTGCAATCGTGCCGGTAAGTGTACTGCAAAGTTCGAGCCGTATTCATCATTCAGGGGTGGGTCCGGGCACAAGGCGAGGCACTCGGCCAATCGCCTTGTCTGCGTGTGCGGTATGGTAAGATCATCGGCTTCGATGATCTTCATCATGATGGGCATTGTTTGGCTGGCCGTTGGACTCACGTCCTGTGGTGGTGGTTCGTCGGATACTCCTCCGCCGGCTACCCAAGAGACGGTTGCCGGTATCGACGCCAATGGAGATGGCGTGCGTGACGACGTCGAAGTGTACATCGACACGACCTATCCGGTTCCAGCGCAACGCGACACCAACCGAGCGCTCCGTCAAGTTGCCAGCGCGGCGCAGGTGACCATGATAGATGCGAGCGATTCCGCGCGCTCAGTGTCGCATGCGGCCGAACGCTTCAGGGCATTGGAGTGTTTAATGGCGCGCCGGCCTGCCGATTTCCATCTCGTCTTCGTTGAACTACGTGCGCGCGTGCTTAATACGACGGCCCGGTCGGCCGCGTATCTTCAGGCGGACAATCATGTGACGGCTGGCAATGTGCCGCTGCTCCCGGCCGATCAATGGGTGAGCGCTTGTCTATAACTCGGACAGCGGCGTGCCTGATGCTCGGATGGATCATGGCGGCGTGGCCGTTGGAATCGGCTCATGCTCAGATCGCGCCTCAGCCTGCCTGCCAAACCGCGTCGGCTCCGAGAACGGCTGTGTTCTTTGTCAATGGGGTCACGACGACTCTCGACGAAGCGCGATTGAATGCCGGCAAGCTCGAGTTGGAATTCTTGAATCAGCTGCCCGCCATGTCGCGGGCCGTACAGGCGAACTGCCACGTGTTTTTCTTGAACTACAATCCAACGGCCGGCGAGGTGAACGATTTCTTAGAAGCGGCGCAACAGCAACTGGGCATCACGCCGACGACGTTTTGGCTCGAACTGGAAGGGCTGGGCCTCTTCACCCCGCAACTCATCCGCGATGCCTTGCAGGGTCCCATGACGGATCTCAACCGGATCGACGCCGCGACTATCCAGCGCCATTCCGCGGCGTATCGCGAGCAGATGGCGTCTCCGTCATGCCGTCGCGTGCTTGTCGTGCCACACTCTCAGGGCAATCTCTATACGAATGCCGCGTATGACCTGCTGTTCAACCAGCCGCCGATTCAATCACCAAGCGCGATACGGATCGTCGGTGTGGCGACGCCAGCACAGACGGTCCCAGGAAACGGGCTCTACCGCACTTCGACCACCGATGCGCTGATCAACGCCATTCGCGTCATTCGACCCGCTATCCTGCCGTCGGATACAAATTGGGGCATCAGCCCGTTGCTGCTTTCTGCGTCGTATTCGGGTGGCCACAGCTTTATCGGCTATCTCTCCGCCGAGCCGAGCCGAACAGACGTGTTAACCGATATCGAGTCTTCCCTGAATGCACTCAGCGCAATCAATCCGTGTTGACCGACGGTGCCTTGGGGGCTGTTCCCATTGCCGTTTGGATTGTCAGCCAGGCATGAGCCGCGAGACGCTTGTTGACGACGTCTTGTCTTTTTGTCAAGACTAGCCAGTTGCCTTTTTCCCCAGTAACTCCCGGACAAGATATCTTGATTATCTACGCTCGGCCCCCTCGTCCTGCAGGAATCGTCCTCACTTCATTGGTGGCTGTCATTGCGGTGTCGTGCGTCTTTTGGCTCACGATCACCGCTGCTGCAAACGATATTTTGACTGTCGGGGTACAAGAAATCGGCATCAGCGCTGGGCCAGTCTTTCCCTTACGCTTGACGTCTGCCCAGTCATCCAAATTATTTGGCCAACAAGCGACGGTGAGTTGGGCGATGACGATTTCAGAGCCAACGGGGAAGGGGATTTTCGATGGCGCGCTGTCTCTCGGCGCCGAAGCGGTCTTGTTCCACACTAGACAGCCGTCGGAAAGCTATAACGTCGGCGCCATGCCTCGCTTACGATATGTCTTCGGAAGCCGTACCCCGGTTCGTCCCTATCTCGAAGGTGGCGGAGGCGGAATATGGGGGACGCTGGCAGGAGCACCCGAGCAAGCGGGGAATGTGAATTTTCTTCTGATGGCCGGCGCGGGAGTGTCATGGTTCTTTTCCCCTCACATGGCCGTTTCCTTGGGCTATCGCTTTTATCATATTTCCAACGCCGGATTGGGAGATCCTAACAGTGGATTGAACTACAATTATCCCTTCATAGGGTTTTCTTATCTCCAGTATTAACAAACTCCCAATCCCTTTTCGGCACCCAGCAGAGTTGAGCCGCTGAGCGTTAATCATTCAGCGCTAAGATGAGGCGGCAACCAAGAATATGATGGGAAGAGTTTTTTGCCTGTGACCACCGAACTTCAAGAACCTCAATTGTGGACTGCGCACCCTGTTGTCGCCATTGGACCTCGATAATGTCACCCGCATGAAATGGACGAGAGACCTCGAGAAGTGCGCCCCTGGCACTTTTATTTAGAATTGCCACCGGACCGTCCTCAAAGGTGGTCCCATCTTCGTGAGTCAAAGTCCTGACGTAGGTTCCTGTCTGGCGGGATGTGTGACGCAACTCGCTTCGCGATGAGAATTGTGTGTTCATGATATCCCCCGAATAGTGCAACGCATACAAGACACATCTCACACGGGTGATGCGTGGATTCAGTGGGGACTAGTGAGCAGCGGGAGGATCTGTCTGCGAGGGACTCGAGGTGTAGCGGTGATGCGCTTTCGCTGGGACGATACGTTCTATCAATACTACATGCTCCATAGCAGGGCCAACGCTACGGGGAGACGGTATTACGCATCAATACCTCGTCCGGGTAGGGTAGAAAGCCTCTAGAACATCCCTACCTAAGTGAAAAGGCCCCTACATGGGAGTTACTAAAGGAGAAATTAGAACGGTGATAACGTATACCGAGAACATGTCCTAACAGAAGGATATCTCGAAATGGACTGTTATCACATTAATCGGGGTTCTGCTTTCACGTGCGGCCTGGTCATGCTCACGCTGGCTGGGTGTGCGACGTCCTGGTCAGACGAACGTCAGAAACATTACACCTGGCTATACGAGAAATGTATGCGTGGGGAACACGAACCGTACACGATTTATATGAACCGCAACCAAAACTCTCCGCTCCCACAACGATGCCGCGCCGAATACCATCATTATGTTGGAACGATCAACCAAGCGCTGTAGCAAAGTCGACCTCAGGC
>Ga0310810_10005046_pt1 | contig 14699 bp, 6 predicted proteins | sample NCmetagenome_FD_207641 | JGI IMG/M metagenome (GOLD analysis project Ga0310810, IMG submission 207641) | Soil microbial communities from experimental microcosm in Duke University, North Carolina, United States - NC | ecosystem: Engineered > Artificial ecosystem > Soil microcosm > Unclassified ... | reverse complement strand
TAGTTGGTGCCTCCGGCCTCGTTCGGCGCCACGAGGCGTCCGTCGCGCGTCGGCTCCTTGTCGCGATTCGGGATCGGTCTGCCCGCGCGATCGACGCCCGTCGCCCAGTTCGCGGCAGCGAACGGAAACGTCTTCACGCTCGTGCCGTTCGCGCGGTCGAGCACGAAGAAGTATCCGTTGCGCGCCGCCTGCAGAATGATCTTCCGCGGTGCGCCGTCGATCGTCGCGTCCACCAGAACCGGCACTTCGGACGCGTCCCAGTCGTGCGTATCGTGCGGCGTCGTCTGAAAGCCCCATTCGAGCTTGCCGGTCTCGGGATGGATGGCGACGATGCTGCAGGTCCACGTGTTGTCGCCGGGACGCGCGTCGCCGTTCAGCACCGGCGTCGGGTTGCCGGTGCCGACGAACACGAGATCGAGCTGCGGATCGTAGGTGCCGGTCATCCACATCTGTCCGCCGGTACCGTTGGGAGGCGGCGTGCTGTAGAAGACCCACTGCGTCTTGCCCGTTTCGGGATCGAACGACGTCAGCATGCCGGGCAGATTGTCGAAGTCGCCGGCGACGCCGACGAGCAGGTGATTGCGCACGAGCAGCGGCGCGTTCGTCGACCAGTAGCCCTTCTTCACGTCGGCGATCTCGACGTTCCACTTCACCTTGCCGTTGCGCGCGTCGAGCGCGACGAGATGCGCGTCGGGCGTCGTCAGGTACACCGATTCCTTGTACGCCGCCACGCCGCGATGGCCGATGTGAAAGCCGGTGTTTTCCGGATAGCGGTACTGCCACACCTGACGGCCCGTGCGCGCGTCGATCGCCCACAGCTGATCGGGCGCGCTGACGTACATCACGCCGTTCACGACGATCGGTGTCGCTTTGATCGACGCGCTTTGTCCCGTCTGAAAGGCCCACGCGAGCGCCAGCTGCGAGACGTTCGCGGGCGTAATGTCGGTGAGCGGGCTGTGCCGCCGCCCCGAATAGTCGCCGTGGTACGTCGGCCAGGAATCGATCGCGGCTTTCTGGAGCGCGGCCGGATCGAGTCCCTGACCGGTGACGGTCGCGTGCAGCGCGAACGCCGCCGCAACGCAGATGACCGATGTGGCGCAGGGCTTCGGCCCCGCGTCTCCCTCACCGCAGCGTCTGAAGATACGCCAGCACATCGTGCATGTCCTTGTCGGTGTACCGTCCGAGCTGGGTCCGATGCGCTTCGAGCGGATCGTCCACCCTGACCGTGACGCGATCGATCGGCCACGAGCGATACCATCCCGCCCCATCCGTCAGCGCGATCGTGAACTCGTCGCGGTGGGCCAGGCGCCCGCTCACCATCGCGCCGTCCGGCAGCGTGACCGTGACCGTCGCCGGGTTGGGCCGCTCACCACGCGTTGGATAGAGCATGCGGCGCAGCAGCGCGAGCGGCTGCAGCCGCGCGGCGACGCCGGCGAGGTCGCCGTCCGGCTTGTGGCACTGCGCGCAGCCGCCGGCGCCGTTGAAGTACGTCTTGCCCGCCGCGGCGCTGCCCGTCTGCAGGTCGGCAAGCTCCACGCCGCGCCGCCGCCCGGGCTGCGTTTCGGCTTTCGTGTACTGCTCATGAACGAACGACACGACGGCGTCGAGATCGCTGATGCTCAGCGTGAACGCCGGCATTCCGGACGCGATGCGTCCGTCGCGGATGACCGGGACGATCTTGTCTCCGCCGACGTCGTCGCGGACGAGGGCCGAGCTGGTGAGGTCCGGCCCCGTTTCGCCGCCGGCAGCGTCGCGGCCGTGACAGAAGCCGCAGCGTGACGCGAAAACCGTTTGACCGACACTGTCCCGGGCGGGCGGCGCCTGCGCGCGCCGCGGCGGCGGGGCGGCGCCGATCAGCGCCGCACAGGCGCCAATGAGGATTGGCCGCCCAATCAGAACATCACCCGCAACCCGAACCGCATCTGTCGCTCGCCAAAACTGCTGGTGATCTGGCCGAAGGTGGCGTTGCCGAACGCGCCGTTGGGGTTGTTGAAGTGTGGCGTGTTCGGCAGGTTGAAGATGTCGAGGCGGAATTCGCCCTTCACCGCCCCGAACGTCAGCAGCTTCGCGATCGTGGCGTCGAGGTTGTAGTAGTTGGGGCCGTCCAGCACGCCGTTGCGCGCGGCGTTGCCCCACGTGTTGTTCGGCGGCGCCGAGAAGACCGCCGTGTCGAACCAGAGGTTGCCGGGACCGATTCCGCCGAGCACCTGCGGCGTGCCGCTGACGTTCGGCCGCCACGTGTTGCCGGGCGCGTTGAGATTCGCGCCGTTGTTCATCGTGAAGTTGATCGGCGATCCGGACTGCGCCGTGACGAAGCCGCTGACCTGCCATCCGCCAAGGACGCGGGCGGCTGCGCCGTCGTGCAGCCACTTCCGGTCGGGTCCGAATGGGAGCTGATAGACGAAGCTCGTCACGAAGCTGTGCAGACGATCCTGATCGGTCCGCGCCCAGCTCCGCCCGATGTCGGCCGGCGTCGAGATTCCGGTGTTGCTGTCGCCGTTGATGTAGCTCCAGCCGCGGCCCAGCGTGTACGACGTGTTGAGCAGGAAGCCGTTCGCGAAGCGGCGATCGAGCTTCACCTGCAGCGAGTTGTAGGTCGTCCTCGTCGGTATGAAGGTCGTAACCGACGCCGTCTTGTTGTACGGGCCGAAGAGCGGCAGCCCCGCGTTGCCGAGGCCGATCACCGTCGCCGCGTTCTCGTTGAACTGCGTCTGCACGTCGTGCCCGCGGTTGCCCACGTACGCGACGTCGAGCACCAGGCTGTGGGGCAGCTCACGCTGGAAGGCGGCGTTGAAGGAATGGAGCGAGCCTTCGTGCAGGTTGGCCGGGATATCGAAGTAGCTCGCATTCCGGAGCGCGGTCGAGCTCGCGTCGATGGCGCCGTTCGGCGGAATCTGGAGGAACACGGGCGATGGGAAGCCTGTCGCCATCGTGACGGGCACGACGGCGAAGGAGTTGGCCGGATTGAAAACGTTGTTCTGCTTCACCGGGTAGTTGTACGCGTAGCTGTTGTCGGGGAACGGCATCGTGCTGATCCCGTAGCCGCCGCGCAGGACCGTGCGATCGTTCAGCCGATACGAGGCGCCGGTGCGCGGCCCCCAGTTCTTCCAGTAGCTCTGGACGCCGAGGTTGGCCGGCACGTTCCCGTAGCCGGCAACCTGCAGCGTGTTGGTTGCGGGACTGTAGTTGGACAACCCGCCTTGATCGACCAGGCCGATGAACGGCGTGTAGTACTCGTGGCGCAGCCCGAGATCGATCGTCAGCTTCGGCGACACGGCCCATTTGTCCTGCACGAAGGTGAAGAACGCCCAGAAACGGACGCCGGGGTCGGTGACCTTCAGGTCGCGCTGGACGAGCGACGGCGCGTCGAGGAGGAATGACGCGATCGCATTGGCGAAACCGCCCGCGGACGCGGCGTCGCCGTTCAGTGCCGCCTGCGAGGCGCTGAACTGAAACTGGCCGCGCGGGCCGCCGTTGTCCTGCGTCTGCAGCAGGAAGTCGCGGGTGCGCCGGAAGTCCTCGCCAAACTTGATCGTGTGGTTGCCCGAGACCTTCGTGACGACCGCCGCGGCCTGCACCGTTCGCTCGGACCGATCCCACGGCAGACTTGCCGCGAACCCAAGAAGCGGGTTGTTGACGCCCTGGTTGATCTGGATCTGCGTCATCCCGGCGCTCCAGTCGTCGATGTTCGCGCCGCGAATCCCGAAATCGGCGGCGGCGGACGACGTGCCGTCGATCGTCGCCGAGTTGTGGAAGTAGTTCATGCCGGCGCGCGCTTCCATCACCAGCGTGTTGGTGAACGCCTTCGTGTAGTTGACGCCGGTGCTGTACGTCGTGTCCGTCCCGCCGCCCGAGAAGCCGTTCCCGGACGGGCTGCCCTGCTTCGACCCGCCCAGGCCGGAAAAATCCGACGGATCGATGATGTCCGGGCGCAGAAAGCTGAAGCGTGCCGACACCTGATCGCTCTGGCTGATCTGCACGTTGAACTTCGTGTCGAACGAGTCCGTGTTCTTCACGCGGGCGTAGTCTTCCTGAAAGTTGATCTGCCCTGCTGCTGCGTCGAGGTTCGGCGCCGGCAGTTTCGCCAGAATCGCTCGCGCGATCGGGCTGATGCGATCCGCAGGAACGACGTTGTTCGGAAACGCCGTGCGACCGGTGCCGTCGGGATTGCCGGTCGCCGGGTCGTAAATCTTGGTCGGCGATGTGCTGAAGTCGCCGAGACGGTACGCCATCGGCGGGATGATCGACCGCGTCGTGCGTCCCGAGCTGTCGTGCGTGTGCTGGTAATCGCCGAAATAGAAAACGCGGTTCTTCCTGAGCGGTCCGCCGATGGTAAAACCGGTCTGTAGGTACTCGGTCGGCGGGTTCGTGCCCGAGAAGTACCCTGGCGAGTTCGTCTTTTCGTTGTTGCCGAACATGAACACGCTGCCTTTGATCTGGTTGGTGCCCGAACGCAGCGTCACGTTGGTCACGACTCCGCCAGCGCGCCCGAATTCGGCGTCATAGGCGCTCGTGCTCATGTTCACCGTTTCGATCGCTTCCGCCGATGGAATCAACGTCGTCAAGAGACCTGTGCGGTGGTTGTCGTCGATCCCTTCGATCTGCACGTTGTTGGCGAGCCGCGACTGCCCGTTGACGTTGGTCGACAGGGAATCCTGTGCGTTGAAGAATTCGGAATGCGGCCGCTGCATCCGCAGCGCGCCGGGAAGGACCTGCCACATCCCCTGGAAGTTGCGGTTGTAGCCGAGCGGCACTTCCTGCAGGTGCGCGGCCTCGATGATGCGGCCGGTGTCGGCGCGATCGGTCTGCAGCAGCGGCGATTCGCCGACCACGGTGACCGATTCCTCGATGGCGCCGACTTCCATCCTCAGGTCGACGCGCTGTGTACTGTTGACGTCGACAATCACCTCTTCGCGCACGACCTTCTTGAATCCCGTCAGCTCCCCGATCACCCTGTACACCCCGTCCTTCAGGTTCGAGAAGATGTAGTAACCGCTCTCGTTTGTCGTCGTGCCGTAGCTGATGTTGGTGCGGGTTTCGGTGATCGTCACCGTCGCGCCGGGGATGGCGAGGCCGGACGTATCGCTGACGTTCCCCAGCAACCCGCCTTTGACAGCCTGGGCCCGGGCACGTGTCGGAGAGCCGAGGCCCAGGATCGCCGCCGCCAAAATCGCCAGGATCACGCGACTGCGGTTCGAATACATGACCCATCCTCCTTGCAAAACGCCGAGCAGACTTTCAACAAGGGTGAAGTTCCGGCGCGATTCTAGCCGAAATGCGCTATCGTGGCGTCGCGCACGTGATGCGTGCGAAGAGGAGAAGTCATGCGCGTTTCACGGCACGTTGCCTCCCTTGCGTTGGTCGCTCTCGCCATCGCGGGCTTCTCGGCTCGAGGAACCGGCGCGCAGACGCAGGCAGCGCGCGAAATCCTCGCCTGGGCGCCGATGCCGACTGAGCCTTCGGCATGGGTTCCGCCGAACCGGCCGCATTGGAAGCTCTCGGAACTGCTCGCCAAGCACAAGGGTCAGGCGAACTGGACCGAGGCGGTCGTCAACGACAGCACGCTCCGCGCCGAGTACATCTCGATGGCGCCTGGAACGAAGACGCCGCGCCGGTTCCATCCTGACACCCGCGTCTGGTGGATCGTGCAGGACGGCAGAATCCGCTTCACGATCGAGGGGCAGGAGCCGTTCGTGGCCGGCAAGGGCTTCCTGGTCCAGGTGCCGTACCGGAACATCTACAGCATGGAGACCGTCGGCGACACCCCGTCGCTTCGACTGGAGGTGAACATCGGCGGCGCCACGACGATGTACCCGATCGACGAAAGGCCGGCGCCCGCGCCCGGCTTCGATTTCGTCAAGGTCCGCATCAGCGGCAAAGGCTCATACGACGCGCGCAATAAGCCGTACATCGACTTCAACGCCGTCGCCGGCGGCACCGATCCGACTCGCCGCTTCATCGCCGACGACCGCGCCGTCGCGAACATCATTCGCGGCAAGCCCCAGAGCCCGGCGCCGACCGACAAAGGGCACTTTCACCTCGAGTCGTCGGAGTTCTGGTTCATCCTCGAGGGTCAGATTCGCTACCGGATCGGATCGCTCCCGGTCTTCCTCGCCGATCAAGGAGACATCGTGTACGTGCCCAAGCAGATGTGGCACCTCGCCTCGCACGGCCCGACACCGATGTCCACGCGCCTGGCGATGAACGGCTACCAGGATCTGCTGCACAACTGGGAACCCACGGAGGACCAGCAGACGAGGCGTTAGCTCTCGTTCTTGACTTCGCGCTCGCGGCGGGCGTAGCCTTCACGCGTCGCGTTCTTGCCACAGTGCAGGCCCGCGACGTGTTCGTTCATACCGCGCGCAGGCTTTTTACCTTTCCGCCGTCGTCGCCCGTCTTCGAAGGAGCGATCTATGCGCCGGATTCTGCTTGCGAGCATCACGTCGTTGCTTCTCTGCGCGCCGTGCGTCGCGCAATCCCTCGGAACGATCACGGGACAAATAAAAGATGGGACGGGCGCCGTGCTGCCCGGCGTCACCGTGACCGTCGTCAATACCGCCACCAACGCCACGCGCACGGTCGTGACCAACGAGGTCGGGCTGTTCGACTTTCCGGCATTGCCGCCGGGGCCGTACACCGTGAAAAGCGAGCTCGAGGGATTCAAGGCCGCATCGAGCGATCTCGAACTGCAGGTGCAGCAGACCGCACGCGTCGATTTCACGCTCCAGCTCGGCACGGTGTCCGAGACGCTGCTCGTGACGGGCGTCTCACCGCTCGTGGAGACGTCGAACGCCACCGTCGGCACGGTCATCGAGAACCGACGCATCGTCGAGCTGCCGCTGAATGGCAGGAACTTTCTCCAGCTGGTGGCGTTGAGCCCGAACGTGAGCGCGGAGTTCGCCGGTGCAGGCCAGGCCGGCAGCCGGCAGGGCGGCACGCGGGCCGCCCAGCAGCTGTCGGTGTCGGGCCAGCGCCGCGAGTTCAACTACTACACGCTGGACGGCGTCGACAACACGGACGTCAATTTCAATACGTACATCTTTCTCCCCTCGGTCGACGCCCTCGAGGAGTTCAAGGTGCAGACCGGCGTGTACTCCGCGGAATTCGGACGCGAGGCGAGCCAGGTGAACGTCGTGACGAAATCCGGCACCAACGTCCTCCACGGAACGGTGTTCGAATTCCACCGCGACGATGCGTTCGACGCGAGGCCGTACGCTTTTACGCCGTCGCAATGGACCTCGCCGAAGGCGCCGTTCAAGTGGGATCAGTACGGCTACGCCGCGCATGGCCCGGTGTGGAAGAACCATCTGTTCTTCATGTCGAATTTCGAAGGCTACCGCGATCGCAAGCAGTTCCAGAATCTGTACAGCGTGCCGTCATCCGCGATGCGAGGCGGCAACTTCTCGGAGCTGCTGGCGACCCTCGGCGCGATCAATCCGCAGACGGGCCAGCCGAACGGCATCATTGTCGACCCGACGCAGTGCACGGTGGTCGGCACGACGCGAACCTGCGCGCCGTTCCCGGGCAACGTGATTCCCGCGAGCCGCATCCATGGCATCTCGCAGAAGCTGCTCGAATTCTATCCCGCGCCCAACAACGGCACCGGCGGCCTCGTCAACAACTACCTGTCGCTGCAGAATCGCGTCATCGACAAATACCAGTACACGCAGCGGATGGACTTCGTACAGAGCTCGGCATCCGCGTGGATGGGCCGCTACAGCTACGGCAAGGAGAATGAGGTCACGCCGGCGCTGGATTTGAACGGCACGAAGCTCGATACGCGCGTGCATCAGGTCGCGCTCGGCAACACGTTGACGCTCTCGTCGACGTTGCTGAATGAATTCCGATTCGGCTTCAACTACTTCTTCAACACGTTCGGCCGCGAGCTCGCCTTCGAGCGCGACGTGATCAAGGAGCTCGGCATTCCGGGCATCTCGCTGAATCCGCCCGAGGCGTGGGGCATTCCGTCGATCAGCGTCACCGGATTCAGCGGCTTCGGAGACAACACCGAAGGGCCGTACACGAACCGCAACCGCGCGTTCGAGTTCACCGACAGCCTGTCGTGGATCCGCGGGCGGCATGCGTTCAAGTTCGGCGGCACGATCCGGTACGACATGTACAACCAGGTGGGCAACCAGTTCGCGCGCGGGAATTTCCAGTTCCAGCCGATCGCGACCGGATACGCGTTTGCCGACTTCCTGCTCGGCTACCCGCAGCAGACCGAATCCGCTGTGGCGCTCGCCGTCACGAAGTTCCGCGCGCTGAGCCAGGCCTACTACTTCACCGATACGTGGAAGCTCACATCCAACATGACGTTCGATCTCGGCCTGCGGTACGAGTACACGCCGCCGTGGTTCGACGCGAACGGCACGCTGATGAACGCATCGCTGCCGTGTCACGACACCACGCCGAACGTGCAGAACCTCGCGTGCCACCCGGTAATGGTGCGCATCGGCAGCGGCGACGTCTACGAGAATACGGTGCTGCGGTTCGCGCCCAACATTCAGGTGGCGCGCGACGGCCGGCTCGGCGACCGGTTGATTGCCGACGACAAGAAGAACTTCGCGCCCCGTGCTGGCTGGGCGTGGAGCCCGAGCACGAAGATGTCGTACCGCGCCGGCGTGGGCGTTTTCTATCTGCAGGACACCGGCAACCCGCGGTTCGACATGGCGCGGAACCTCTCGGGCCGCCGCCGCGACAACCCGCTGCTCCTGACACCGGACCTGACCTGGGATCAGCCGTTCCGAGGTGTTGGATCGGCGAACGACTGCGGCGTGGCACCGCCGCTCGTGTGTCTGACGAACATCTACGTCCTGGGGAACATGCCGAATCGCCAGACGCCGTACATGGTGCAGTACCTGTTCAACGTGCAGCGGGAACTCGACAGCGCAACGGCGATTGAAATCGGCTACCTCGGTTCGCACAGCTATCGCCTCGAGCGCATGTTCGACTGGAACGAAACGACGCCTGGACTTGTTGGGTCTGTGCAGAGCCGGAAGCCGTACCCGGAGTACACCAAGGTCCAGGAGATCGGAAACGTCGCGGAGGCCAAGTACAACTCGCTGGCCGTCAAGCTGACGCGGCGACTGCACCAGGGCTTGTCCGTGCTCGCCGGCTATACGTTATCGAAGTCGACGGACAACGGCAGCGGTATCCGGACGCTCGACGGCGACACGCTGTTCCCGCAGAACAGTTTCTGTCTCGACTGCGAATGGGGCCTGTCGGTGTTCGACGTGCGGCACCGCTTCGTGTCGTCGATCCTGTACGAATTGCCGTTCGGCGAAGGCAAGCCGTTCGCGACGACGGGGACGGCGGCCGCGATCCTCGGCGGATGGCAGCTCAGCACGATCATCTCGAAATCGAGCGGATTCCCGAGAACCGCGTACACGGGCACCGACCGGTCGAACACGGGCGGCGGTCAGGACCGCCCGAACATCACAGGCATCGACCCGACCCTGCCGGGTGATCAGCAATCGTCGGCGCGGTGGTTCAACACCGACGCGTTCGTGGCAAACGCCCTCGGCACGTTCGGCAACGCCGGCCGCAACACGTTCTTCGGTCCGGGCATCACCAACGTCGACGCGTCGATCATTCGCAACTTCCGGACGCACGGGAAAACGGTGCAGTTCCGGCTCGAAGCATTCAACATTCTCAACAACCCGATCCTGAACGACCCGAGTACGACCTTGAGCCAATCGACGTACGGCTCGATCACCAGCACGAGAAAACCGATGCGCGAGCTGCAGCTGGGCGTGAAGTTCGTGTTCTGATTTATGCCCTACGGCCGCTGCGGGAGCGCGAACGCGGTCAACATGCTGCCCGACGGCACGAGCAGGTACTGCCGGCCGTCGAGCATGTACGTCGTCCCCGCCGTCGACCGCATGGACGCGCCCAGCTGGTAGTGCCACAGATTCTTGCCGGTGCGCGAGTCGAACGCCATCAGGTTGCCGTCGCCGTCGCCGGCAAACACGAGACCCGACGCGGTGGTCAGCACGCCCGACGACGACACTGACGTGTAGCGGAACTCCCACTTGACGGTCGCCGTCGCCGGGTCGATCGCGCGCAGCGCGCCGAAGTTCTTCTGGTCGCGCGGACGCTGCTGGCCGCCGCCGGTGTACTGCTCGCCGGGCTTGAACTTCTGATCGTACGCGTAATAAACCGCGCACGTCTCGCGCGCCGTGACGTAAAACAGCTTCGTCGTCGGATCGAACGACGGCGACATGTAGTTCGTCCCGCCGCCGAGATCCGGGCATGTCTTGTTCCCGTCTTCATCGGGGAGGTGGCCCGGGAGCAGCGTCGGCCGGCCATCGGGGCCAATCTCCTTGGCCCACGTCGTCTCGACGAACGGCTTGGCGACGATGATTTTCCCGGTGACGCGATCGATGGTGTAGAAGAAGCCGTTCCGGTTGGCGAACATCACGACCTTGCGCGGCTGTCCACCGATCGTCAGGTCGCCGAGCACCGGCACCTGCGTCGAGTCCCAGTCGTGGACGTCGTGCGGTGTGAACTGATAGTGCCACCGACGCTCTCCCGTGTCCGCGTCGAGCGCCACGAGCGACGCCGTGTAGAGGTTGTCGCCTTCCCGTGCGTTGCTGTAATAGTCGGGACCGGGATTCCCGGTGCCGTAGAACACCAGATTCTGCTCGGGATCGTACGTGCCTGTGACCCAGATCGATCCGCCGCCGCGGAGGTACGCGTCGCCCTGCGGCCACGTTCGCGCGCCCTGATCCTCAGGCCCCGCGACGGTGTAAAAGCGCCAGGCGCGCTTGCCGGAGTTCGCGTCGTACGCGTCGATGAATCCGCGGATGCCGTACTCCGCGCCGGCGACGCCGAGGACGACCTTGTCCTTGATGACCAGAGGGGCGGTGGTGACGGAGTAGCCCTGCGTGTAGTCGGCCAGCTCGACGTCGAAGATCGGCCTGCCGGTCTTCATGTCCAGCGCGAGAAGGTGAGCGTCGAGCGTGCCCATGAAGAGGCGATCGCCGAGGATCGCGAAACCGCGGTTGACGGCGCCGCAACAGAGCTTCAGGTTCTCCGGGAGCTCGCGGCGGTAGCGCCAGATGGCGCGACCCGATCGTGCGTCGATCGCCCAGGCGTTGTTGTTGAAGCCGGTGACGTAGAGCACACCGTCGAGCACGATGGGCGTTGTCTGAAACGTGCCGAGCTGCCCGGTCTGAAACGTCCATTGCGCCGTCAGACGGTCCACATTCTGCGGCGTGATCTGCGTCAGCGGGCTGTTGCGCTGGCCGTTGTAGCTGCCGGAATGCGTGAGCCATCGCGTCGGATCCTTCAACCCGTCGAGCAGCTCTCGAGCGGTGACCGGCGCGGGTGCGGCGGTCGCGACCGGAGCCGTCGCGGCGTCCGGTGTCCCGCGCAGCGTGCTCAGGTACCCCACGAGATCGGTCAGATCGCCGTCGCTCAGCCGCTCCGGCGGGTAGGCGGGCATCAACGAGGTCTTTTCGTAGACGACATCCTGCAGATCCGATTTCAGATAGCCCTGCAGCCGCTCGCGCGTGTCCATGATCTGAATGGTGAACACGTCCTCCGACTTCTTCGTCCCACGGATGCGCTGCCCGTCCCTGGTGACGATGGTGACGGTTTCGAATGCCGGCGCGATCCATTCCGACGGCGTGCGAATTTCGCGCACCAGCGCGGCGTGCGATCGCGACACGCCGATCCGCGTCAAATCCGGACCGAGCCGTCCTCCGCGCGCGCCGACGCGGTGGCAGGTCGTGCACTGCTGACCGAACAGCCGTTCGCCGTTGGCGGCGTTCCCGATGGGACGCTCGGCGGCCGCGACGCTGCCGATGCTCCGCAGATACGCGATGAGCTGCAGGATGTCGTCGTCGGCGGTGTCGAGACTCTGGCCCGGCATCTCCGTACCGGGCACGCCCTTCCGAATCGTGTCGAACAGCCGCTCGTCGGTCATACCGCCCGCCATGGCCGCGACGAGGTCCGGACCACGATACCCGGTGCCGTCGAGGCCGTGGCAGTCGGCGCAGCGCACGCGGTAGTTCGCCATACCGCCGCGGATCGAGTCGCGATTCCCCAGGTGTCGATTGGCAGCCGCCGGATGCTGCGACGGCGCCTGCGCGACGAGCAGGTTGCCCGAGATCACGCAGCCGAGCACCAGCGCGAGCGTGGACCGAGAGGTCATACCACCTCCAGCGACGTGATGAAACTGGCACATGCTACACCCGACGCTGGCGGCGTGCGTTACGATAGCGGGCACTGCACGAGGAGGCGAGATGGCATCGCGACGCGAGTTTCTGTTCGGCCTCGGGCTGGCGGCGCTGCCGTTCCGGCGACTGCTGGCGGCGTCCCCGTTCAAGCTGTCGGTGCTGACCGATGAGATCTCTCAGGACTTCGCGCACGCCTGCGAGATCGCGTCGCGCGAGTTCGGTCTCGGGTGGGTCGAGCTCCGCGCGATGCACGACAAGAACATCATCAACTGGGACGCGCACGACATCGCCGACGCGCAGAGCATCCTGAAGCGTTTCAATCTTCGCGTCTCGGAGATCGCGTCGCCGATCTTCAAAGTCGACTGGCCCGGCGCCCCGAAATCTCCCTCCAGCCCGAAGACGCCGCAGTACGGCGCCGCTTCGACGGCCGAGCACCAGGACGAATGGCTCGAGCGCGCGTTCGCGCTGGCGAAGGAGTTCGGCAACCCGCCGATTCGCATTTTCGACTTCTGGCGACTGACGGACCAGCAACCGTATCGCCAGGCCATCGACGATCGCATTCGGCAGGCCGCCGTCAAAGCCGGCAAGGCCGGTGCGACGCTGACGCTCGAAAACGAGCTCGACTGCAACACCGCGACCGGCGCCGAGGCGGCGCGCCTTCTGAGTGCGGTGCGCGAGAAGGCGCTGATGCTGAACTGGGATCCCGGCAACGCCCGGGCGCGCGGCGAGAACCCGTTCCCGGACGGTTACACGAAGCTGCCGAAAGATCGCATCGGGCACATGCACCTCAAAGATGCGCGCGACGCGGGCAACGGCAAGACTGAGTGGGCCGAAGTGGGGAAGGGGACGATCGACTTCGTCGGTCAGTTCCGCGCCCTGAAGCGCGATGGGTACGCGGGAGCGATCTCGCTCGAAACGCACTGGCGCGGCGGCGGCACGCCGGAGGAATCGACGCGTCGATGCATGGCAGGGCTCAAAGCGCTGCTCGAGCGCGCCGAACAGACGTGATTACGACCCCGTCATCGCCCGCGTGACGACGCGAAGCGTCCCGTCGGTTTTGGTGAAGACGTAGAGCTCGCCCGCGGCATCGACGGCGACGTGCGCATCCGCACGCCCCTCGCCCGAGACGAGCGCGAGTCCCGGCAAGTGCATGCTCTTGCCGCCGCGGACGTGATACGCGGCCTCGGCGATCGGAAACATCGAGTCGTAGAGACGCATCTCGCCGTGCGACGCGCCGTGCGGATCGTCCCACCACAGCTTGATCTCGTGCGTTGCCGCCAGCGTCCCCGGCTTGCCATCGTCCGCGGCGAGCATCTCATGGTAGTCCGCGTACCACACCCGCCCGGTCGAGATGTCGGTGAAGACGTACTTGCCGCGCAGGGCCGGCAGCAGCTTTCCGCGATAGAGGAATCCGCTCCCGATCGCGTCGCCGCCGCCTTTGACGTGCCCGTACTGTATGACTGGATACGTCGGCGTGACGCTGCCGATCGTGATCGTGTCCGTCACCTGCACAGGAATCGAATCGTCGTCGGGCAGCTTCGTCGTCTTGTTGTCACGCTGCAGCGCTTCGTTCCCCTCGCGCAGCGAGTATCCGTAGTTTGCGCCCTTGTGGACGACGTTCACCGTTTCCCACGTGTGCAAACCGATGGAGTTCGCGATCCATCGATTGTTCTTCGGGTCGTCCAGGTCGACGGCGAAATGGAGGCGCGCGGGGTTTCGGAAGCCGTACGCCCAGATTTCCTTCCGCGCGCCGGCGACGGACACGAACGGGTTGTCGTTCGGGATTCGGTAGCGGCCGTTGTCGCTGACCGCGGCGGTCGATTGGTGCTCCACGAGGTCCGGGACGATCCGCAGCACCTTGCCGACCAGCGTGTCGAGGCGCTGTGGGTTCGATCGGATCTCCGTCCGCGCTTCCCCCGATCCCCCGTCACCGCAGCCGATGTACATCACCCGCCACTCGCTGTCGCCGCGCCGCGCGGTCGGATCGAACTGGATGTCGGCGAGGGTATGGATGCGCGTGTTGAGCGGAACACGCATCAGCTCACGCGCGGTTCCCTCGAATGTGGCATTCGCGGGATTCGTATCGGTCCACTCGATCAGGACCCCTTCGCGCTGGATCGACCCGGGCGTCGGGATCGGCCGCGTCGTCGTGTAGCCGTCGACCCTGAGATTCGGGTACGCCGAATTGTCCGGCGCCGCTGATCCGGGGAGCGCCGGATCCTCGATGTGAACGCTGTAGAACCTGCCGTTGGCCCTGTAGTCCGGATCGAACTGGACGCTGTTCAGGCCGTTCGCGTATCCGACCTCGTGTGAAAACCTGTGAAACAGGCCGCGATGCCCCTCGCGTCCGTTGAAGTCGAGATACGGCGTGATGCGTTTCGTCGCCTTGTCGAGGATGTAGAGCGGGCCGTTGAGATCGTTGACGAAGAACCTCGATCGACCGCCCGGTTCCTCGCGCAGCGAGTTGATGCGCGCGAGCATGCCGTCGGTCTGGCCCTTGCCGTCGAGGAGGCCTGT
>Ga0310810_10005045_pt1 | contig 14701 bp, 15 predicted proteins | sample NCmetagenome_FD_207641 | JGI IMG/M metagenome (GOLD analysis project Ga0310810, IMG submission 207641) | Soil microbial communities from experimental microcosm in Duke University, North Carolina, United States - NC | ecosystem: Engineered > Artificial ecosystem > Soil microcosm > Unclassified ... | reverse complement strand
CGCAAGGCACAGGCGCAGCGCATTCAGCGCCCGCGGCCCGGCATCATGACGCGGCCCGGCGCGCCATCCGCGGTGTCGAACGATACGCTCATGCGACTCGTCAATCGTGTGACGTTAGGCGCCACCGAGGACGAGGTGAAGCGCGCCAAGGGAATGGGCTTCAGCAAATACCTCGAGTACCAGCTCAAGTACAGCGCCATCAACGACGCCGCGACCGACACCTGGGTGCAGACGAACGCGCCGACGCTCGCGCAGGACGGAAATGCCCTCTACACCGTCGACTACAACACGCTCATCACGCAGCTCTGGAACGCGACGACCTACCGGGCCGCGTTCTCGAAGCGGCAGCTCTACGAGCGCATGGTCGAGTTCTGGAGCGACCACTTCAACATCTACTACGAGAAGGTCGGTTACCTGAAGACGCTCGACGATCGCGACGTCATCCGGAAGCACGCGCTCGGCAAGTTCCCGAACCTGCTCAAGGCGAGCGCGCACAGTCCGGCGATGCTCGAGTACCTCGACAACACGCGGAGCCGCGGGCGGAACACGAACCAGAATTACGCTCGCGAGATCATGGAGCTCCACACGTTAGGCGTGGATGGCGGGTACACGCAGACCGACGTGGCCGAGCTGTCGCGTATCCTCACGGGGTGGACGATTCAGGGACGCGGCGTGTTCGCGTTCGATCCGACGGGGCACGACTTCACCGCGAAGACCTTTCTCGGGACCGACTTCCCGGCGCAGGCCACGAGCGTCGGTGCCGCGGCGGTCGCGGAGGGCGAGCGCGCGATCGACATGCTGCTCGCGCACCCGAGCACCGCGAAGTTCATCTCGAAGAAGATGATCCGGTGACTCGCTCGTGACGGCCGTTGCGCAGGTGTACACGAAGACGAACGGCGACATCCCGTCGATGATCCGCGCGATCCTCACGCCCGCGAATCTCTCGGCCGCGCCGCTCAAGCTGAAACGGCCCTATCACTACCTCGTCTCATCGCTGCGCGCCACCCAGCCGACCATTCGCAGCATGGGCGCGCTCGCGAACCGCCAGCTCACGCTGCTCGGCCAGCCGCTGTTCCTCTGGGACACGCCGGATGGGTATCCCGACAACATGGATTTCTGGGCGGGAACGATTCTGTCGCGCTGGAACTTCGCGAGCTACGTGGCATCGCAGTCGAGTGCCACCGGTGAGATCACGTTCGACGTGACAGCTCTCGTGGCGTTAGGCACGCCGGCGGCGATCGCGACGCAGATCGAGAAGATGGTGTTCGCGGGCGACATGCCCGCCGGGCTCGAGGCCCAGATCACGGGCTATCTGTCGGCGGCGACGGTCACGGCGGCGCGAGTGCGGGAAGCGGTATCGCTCGCGCTGAGCGCGAACGAATTCCAGTGGTATTGAGGGAGGCGGGAAGCGGGAAGCGGGAAGCGAAGGAAGAACCGGGAAGCGAAAGGCGGGACTCGGCGGATCTCGACGTACATCGGAGCCACGGATGAGCACTCACGACGACGATTGCGGGTGTCAGGAATACAACGAGCTCTCGCGCCGGCAATTCGTCGCCGACGCGGCGGGCATGTCGGGGCTGGCCATGTTTTCGGCCGTGTTTCCATCGTGGCTGCCGAAGGTCGTGCTGGCCGAGTCGTACGACTCGACCCGCGACGTCATCATCTCGATCTTCCTGCGCGGTGGGGCCGACGGACTCTCGTTATGCGTGCCCTACGGTGACGCCAACTACTACACGGGCCGCCCGACCATCGCCATCCCGCGCCCCGACTCGACCGCGACCGCGACGCGCGGCATCGCGCTCGACGACTTCTTCGCGTTTCCGCAGGCAATGCGCGCGCTCATGCCGGCCTATCAGGCCGCGCAGCTGCTCGTGGTGCACGCGACGGGCTCCGTCGATCCGACGCGGTCGCATTTCGACGCGCAGAAGTTCATCGAGGTTGGCAAGCCGCGCGATCCGTCGATCGTCACGGGCTGGCTGGGCCGCCATCTGGCGAGCATGCCGCCCGTGCGCACGGACGCGCCCCTGCGCGCGTTAGGCTTCGCGAGCGGACTGCAGAAGACGCTCATCGGCGCACCCAAGACATTGCCCATCTCGGATCCCGCGACGTTCGGTCTCGCCGGCGCGACCACGACGCGCACCGAGCGGTCCACGTGGCTCAAGAACGAGTATGGGCCGGCCCCCGAGCCGCTCCGGTCGTCGGCGCTCGACGCGTTGAACACGCTGGAGCTGCTGCGGCTCATCAACTTCACGGGCTATGTGCCGGCAAATGGCGCGGTCTATCCGAATACCTCGTTCGGCCGCGCGATGCGGTCGGCGGCGGCGATGATCAAGGCGGACGTCGGCATCGAGGCGGCGCAGATCGACGTCGGCGGCTGGGACACGCACTCGGCGCAGGATCCGCTGAACGCCGGCGGCACCATGTACAACAACATGCAGACGCTGTCGAACGCGTTAGGCGCGTTCCACGCCGACGTGATTCAGGGCACGCAGGCGACCAACGTGACGGTCGTCGTGATCTCGGAGTTCGGCCGCAATGTGCGCGAGAACTCGGCGCGCGGGACGGACCACGGTCGCGGCAACTGCATGTTCGTCATGGGACGCAACATCACGGGCGGCCGTGTCTTCGCGTTCAACTGGCCCGGACTCGCGCGCGAGAACCTGCAGGACGGTCAGGACCTCAAGGTCACGCTCGATCACCGGGACATTCTCGCCGAGATCGTGAAGAACCGGCTCGGGAATCAGAACCTCGGCGTCGTGTTCCCGGACTACGTGCCGACGGTCCGCGGAGTCACGACATAACTGGGGACTAGGGACTGGGGACTGGGGACTCGGCGTAACTACGTGACCGGCGCCGACCCCAGTCCCTAGTCCCGAGTCGCCAGTCCCCGTTTTTATGGATTGACTACGACCGTCCCACTCATCCCCGGATGCAGCGTGCAGTCGTACGGAAACGACCCCGCCGTCGTGAACTGTCTCGTCACCTGCTGCCCCGACGTGGTCGGAATGTCGGCCGGTTTCCCCGCGCGAGCCTGGAACATCACGTTATGCTGATCGGCCGGGAAATCCCACATCACCGATTGCCCCGCTTTGATCGTGACCTGCGTCGGCGTGAACGTGTTCGCCTGCATCGTCACGACGCTGGCGACCGAGCCTGCCGTCACCGTGATCGAAAACGGCAACGATGCCTGCCCGGCCGACGTCGCCGTGATCGTTCCGACACCCGCGCCCACGCCGATCACCCGACCCGTCGTGTTCACACTGACAATGCTCGTGGGCGACGCCGTATAAGTGATCTTCGCGCCGCCGATCGTCACGCCATTCGCGTCGCGGGCCGTCGTCGTCAACTGTACCGCTTCCCCGACGGCGATCGTCTGTTTCGGGGCCGTGACCACGACCGTGAACACCGACGGAGACGCCGGATCCGAGCTGCACGCGGCCAGCACCAACGCTGTCGCCAGAATCGCTGTCGTTCTCGCCGTTTTCATGAATCCTCGTGATGATGCGCGGTGTCTCCGGTGTTCGCTGCCGTCAGGCACCGCAACGTATGCGGCGGTCCGGATGCCCGCCACGGTCCGCTGCACCGCGTCCATCCCTTCCTCGTGCTTCCGGAGTCGAGATGCGTAGACTCGCGTTGGTGGTCGTGATCGCCATCACACTTCCCGGCGCGGCACGCGCGCAGGCTTGCCTCGGATCCGTGTCGTTCGCGACGGTGCCCGTGCGACTCGGCGGCGGGGCGATCTTCGGCAAGGACTATACGGCGTACGCCGCCTCGCTCATCGCCGGCAAGGACAACGCAGCGTTCGGCGACGTCGGCGTGTCACGCACCTACATCGATGGCTACGACGACACCGGCGATGACGTGTTCGCCGAATTCGGACTGCAGCGCGCGATCGGCAAGCGCGCGCAACTGTGTCCCGTACTCGGCGCCAGCATCGGCAGTGGGCCGGATGACAACAACCAGTCCGTGAAATCGCGCTTCGCGTCAGCCGGTGTCGCCCTCGGCGTCACGGTCCGCCCTGCGCCGAGCGTGAAGATCATTCCCAACGGGTCGGTGCGCTTCGAGTATGCCGCATCGGACGTGACCGACGAAGCGAACGCGAAGACGACGTTCACCGACAACTCGGGTATCGCCGACTTCGGACTCGGCCTCATCTTCTTCAACGACCGGCTCTCCATCCAACCGACGGTGCAATTTCCGTTCGCCGCGGACGACAACGCGGTGTCGTACGGGATCGTCTTCAGCATCGGGTTCGGCATCAAGCGTTAGGCGTGCTCGAGACGGTCGGCGGTTCGAGACCGCCACGAGCCTGGCCGGCGCACGACGCGCGTTAGGTTGCCACGATCGTGGGGAGGGGACGCCAGGCCACCTGACATCCCGGCGGGCCGTTGATCTCCGATTGAGCCGGCGGTGGACACGTTGTACCGCGCGCACGATCCTTTCGGTGCGCACGGATGCGACGTCCCCCACTTCCAATCGAGGCTCATCGCGTGACGACGTCCGGAAACACGACGCCGGAGCTCCTGTATCTGCTGCACGGTGACCCGAGCGAGCTCGCCGAAGCGCTCACCGGCATGCGTGCGGCGGACATCGCCGATGCCCTCCGGGAGCTGCAGCCCGACGCCGCCGCGAAGGTCATGGCGGCCCTCCCGTTCGATCTCGCGGTTCAGGTCTTCGACGAGCCCGAGCTCGAGCATTATCGATGCGACATCGTCATGCGCATCGAGGAGCGCGCCATCGGTCCGCTGATCGATGCGATGTCCGCGGACCAGCAGGCGGACCTCTTTCGCGAGATCCCCGAAGGCGAGCGACCGCGGTTGCTGCGGAAGCTCGAACCGACGACACAGGAAGCGCTGAAGCTTCTGCTCAAATATCCCACCGACACCGCCGGCGGGATCATGACGACGGAATTCGTGTCGCTTCCGACGAGCTGGACCGTCGATCAGGCGCTGCGCTACATCCGCGAAGTCGGCAACGCGAAGGAGACGATCTACGCCATCTACGTGCTCGATGAGACGACGCGGACGCTCGTCCACGTCGTGTCACTGCGCGACCTCATGATGGCCGAGCGCTCGCTGCAGGTCTCGTCGGTCGGGCCGCAGCGAAAGCCGCTCTCCGTGAATCCCCTCGCGGACCGCGAGGATGTCGCGCGGCTCATCTCGAAGTACAACCTGCTCGCCGTCCCCGTCGTCGATGACGGCAATCACGTCCTCGGCATCGTGACGGTGGATGACGTCATCGACGCGATCGTTCGGGAGCAGACCGAGGACGTCCAGAAGTTCGGCGGTATGGAGGCGCTCGACGAGCCGTACACCGAGATCTCGTTCGGTCGCATGGTTCGCAAGCGAGGCGGATGGTTGTGCGCGCTCTTCCTCGGCGAGATGCTCACGGCGACGGCGATGGGGCATTTCGAGGGGGAGATCGCGCGCGCCGTCGTACTGTCGCTGTTCATTCCGCTCATCATCTCGTCAGGCGGCAACTCCGGATCGCAGGCGACGTCGCTCATCATCCGCGCGCTCGCGCTGCGCGAGATCGCGCTCCGAGACTGGTGGCGCGTCGCGATCCGCGAACTGCCGGCCGGTCTCGCGTTGGGCACGATTCTCGGTATCATCGGCGTCATCCGGATCGTGCTCTGGCAGCGGATCGGGTGGTACAACTACGGGCCGCATTGGTCGCTCGTCGCGTTTACCGTCGGGGCGGCGCTCGTGGGGGTCGTGACGTTCGGGTCGCTCGCCGGCTCGATGCTGCCTTTCCTCCTCAAGCGACTCGGCTTCGATCCGGCCAGCGCGTCGGCGCCATTCGTGGCCACGCTCGTCGACGTCACTGGGCTTGTGATTTACTTCAGCGTGGCGTTCCTGATTCTGCGCGGTACGTTGCTGTAGGGCGAGCCATCTTTGCAGGACCCAACGGAGGCACCATGACCACGAGTCGGCAGACGGAAGCTCTCAACCACCCCGCCATTCGCGACCTCGTCAACGCCGCGAACGCCCTGCCGCTCGGCGACCGCGTGACATTGCTCAAGGCGTTGATTCCCGAAGTCGCGCGGGAGATGTCACCGCGGGAGTTCGAGGCGACGATGGTGGATCTGCGCCTCAAGGGCGAGCGGTACTACGACGCGCTGTCGCACCCGGGGCAGGGGCGCGAATCGCGGCACGTGATGGGCGAGCGCGACGTCGAGCGTCGTTAGGCATCCGCGCCGGCACCAGCGCCGTTCTCGAGGCGAAAGCGACAGCGGGGGCGCTCCGACCGCTCGCAGCGCTGCTCGACCGGCGCGCCGACGAACTCGCTCACGAGGCTCTCCATCGCGCTGCACGTCTCGGGGTGATGCACCGCGGTCGCGGCGAGCGGACAACCGTGACTCCTGATCAGGAGACCCTCCTCGTCGTCGGTCACTTCGGTCAGCCCACCCAGCTGATCGAGCAATACGCTCGCTGCATCCGCGCGCGCTCGTAGCGCGCCGGTCGGACGCGCACGGCCATCGAGCAGCTCCCGTCCCACCGCTCGCATCACACCGTCGAACTCACGGGCCGACAATCGATCGGCGAGGACGTGCAGCAGCTGCGTCAGCACCGGCACGTACGCGCGCGACAGCTGGAGCTCTCCCTCGGTCGTGAGCTCGTAGACGTGTGCGGGCTTCGTGCGCCCGCGTCGCATTCCGCGCCGCACGACCTGCCCGTCTCGCTCGAGGCCCGCGATTTGAAGGCGCACAGCGGTGCGCGTCAACGAGAGCTCATTCACGAGCTCATCGAGCGTCGCCGGCCCTCGTCGCAATCGATCGATGACGCGATCGCGGGATCGGTCGATGGACGGGGTCATGGGGCGAAACCTCGCGGCGATGGCTTGCGGAGCGGGTGCATGGTGGTCATAATAACTAAGAAATGACAGCAATATTTGTCATTTCTTTAACTTATTCGTCGCCATCGATTTCACCAGCCCAGGAGGATCGACATGTCTATCAGCCCGCCCATCCCGCGCTCGATGCTGCTCTCTGCGATGATCGCGGCAGCCGTGACGCTCGTCGGATGCAAGAAATCCGAAACCCCGGCGACCGACACCGCGTCGACGGCCGTTGCACCAGCTCCGGCGATGGATACCGCGAAGCCAGCCGCCGCACCGGCTCCGGCCATCAACGACGCGCAGATCGCGCACATCGCCGTCACGGCCAACGCCGTCGATAGCGCTGCCGGCGAGCTCGCGAAGAAGAAGGGCACCGCGAAGGCCGTGAAGGACTTCGCCCAGACGATGATCACCGATCATACGGGGGTGAATAAGCAAGCCGTCGCCCTCGCGACGAAGCTCAACGTGACGCCCGAGGACAACGATACCAGCCGGCAGCTCAAGAGCGGCGGAGACGCGAATCTCGCGAAGCTGCAGGGTCTGTCGGGCGCGGCGTTCGATCAGGCCTACATCGACAACGAGGTTGGCTATCACCAGGCGGTGCTCGACGCGCTCGACAAAACGCTCATCCCGAACGCGCAGAACGCCGACCTCAAGTCGCTGCTCGTGAAGGTTCGGCCGGCCATTGCGGCGCATCTCGAGCGGGCAAAGAGCATTCAATCGTCGATGAAGAAGTAAGTGAGCCCGACGGCGAGGATCGCAGGCATCGCCGCAGTCGCGCTCGGCGTCATGGTGGCATGCGCGAGGCCTCGCCCCACGGCGCACACGATTGCGATTCGGGACTTCAAGTTTGCGCCGGTCGAGATGACCGTCGCTCGAGGCGACACGATCGTGTGGTCGAACGCGGACTTCGTGCCGCACACGACCACGGCGCGCGATGCCGCCTGGGACTCGAAGTCGATCGATGGCAACGCGACGTGGAGAACCGTCGCGAGCGCTGTCGGGCGCCACGAGTATTACTGTGCGTTTCACCCGACCATGAAGGCCGTCGTGATCGTTCGATGAGCGTGCCGGCCGTGCATCGTTAGGCACGGCCGGCCGTGAGTCACGCCGCCGGTCGCGGCTCCGGCTTTCGCATCGCGAGGCCAAGGCTCACGATCGCGATGGCGAGCGCCGCCCACGGTACGATGCGGGCGGCGCCGACCGCGTCACCTCCAGTCGCCGCGGCGGCGCCGATCGTGGTCACCGACGCGGGCCGCTTGGAGCCCTCCGGGCCCGTCCACTCGACGCGCTCGCCGTCGGCATAGGTTTGAAAGGCCGGCCATTCCAGCTTCGCGTCCGTCTTGGGGTTGGCGGCGACGAACGGGAATTCGACGAACCGCTGCGGCGGGAGATTGCCGGTCCAGACGGCCCCGATGATCGCTTTCGCGGAGTCCGTCATCACCTCGAGCTGCCAGCCGGGCACCTCGGAGAACGACGTGACGCGCAGTCCGGTGGGGAAGCGGATTTCGACGCGCGTCGTCGCCACTGCTTTCTCGTTAGGTACGCGGAGCACGTATCGCTCGAACGTGCCGGTCGTCGACTGCCGCGGAAACACCACCGCGTGCGCCCATGAGAGCGTCGGCAGCACGACGGCGGCTGCCACGGCGGTGGCGATGCCGGCGAGCACGATACGGGCACGTCGGCCGCGCGACTGCCGACGGGTGGATAGCGACTCGCGTCTCATTGCGTGGTCTGGTGAGAGGACATTGGCTCCTCGCCCTCGCCGGGCGGGGGAACGTACGCAAGCAGACCGCCAAGCAGGATGACGAAGACCATCACCGCGACCTCGCGGACGACTGACCCACGCAGCGTGGCGATGTCAGCGACGGTCCGGGCCGCGGCGACGACTCGCGGCATGAGGCGCTGGCGATTGTAGGCACCGAACGCGACGAGCACCAGCAATCCCGCCGTCTTGGCGAGCGCGAGGCGGCCGTACGCGGACGAAATCAGATCGCCCCACGCAGGGAGAAAGAGTCGCGTCTGCACGACTCCCGTGAATGCCACTGCCATGACGGCGAACAGCGCACGAGACGACACGCGATCCGCGTCGCGCGCGAAGAGCGCGTCGTCATCGGCGGCGGGTCGGACGGCGAGCCACAGCAAACCCCCGAGCCACACGGCGCTCGCGAGCAGATGAATCGCCTTCGCCGGAATGCCCCACTCCGGTTGAATTGCGGCAGAGTGTCCGCTCGCCCCACTCACGGCTAGCGCAGCCGCCGCGAATGCGAGCGCGATCGCCGGACGCCGGGCCAGCCACCAGGCCCAGAGCGCGAGGACGGCGAGCCCCGTGCGCGCGATCTCGATCTTGCCCACGATCGTGCTGAGCGCCGAACTGGCCCAACTCGCGTCGAGCTGATGGTCCGGCGATGTGTTGATGAGCCAGACGATCACGTGAGCGGCGAGCAGTACGGCGCCGAGGACGGCGAACACTGTCGTCAGCCGTCGCAGGCGCGGGTCCGACCGCTGTGCGGCGTTAGGCGCCGCGCCGGTCTGAAAGAGCAGGAGCCCGGCCGCCGCCATGAGGGAACCAAGAGCAGCGCCACGAAGCAGCGCCGCGATGACGGGTGCGCCGACGACTGACGGGCCCCACACATCGGGCTCACTTTCCGGTTCCGGCTCCGGCGGTAACGGCGCTGGCGGCTGCACGGCAGCGCCTAACGTGGTGTCGCCAACGGCGAACACGAACGTCCCATCTACCGGGTGACCGTCGGCCGAGACGACGCGCCATTCCACGCGATACGTCCCGGCGGCGAGGGAATCGACCGGCGCCACGACGGCGTGCACGTCGCGCGGGTCTCCGCCCGCGCGCAGCGCGATCACGTCCCCGGTGGATCGTCGAAGCGAAATTCGCCCGAGCTTTCCTTCGACCGGCTCGCTGAACACGAGCCGAACGCGCGACGGGCTCGTTGCCAGACGGCTATTGGCTGCGGGCTCGGACGACACCAGCGTGGCGTGAACCGCCGTGCTTCGCGGCGCCGCGACAGTCGAGACGGCGAGCAGGGTGAGGAAGGCCAGGCGCATGTGCGGCGGAATCTATCGACAGTCCTCCAACCCGCCACGTCAGGCATTGGTCAACGCCAGACCGCGATTTCATCGAGCGACTTTCGTGCGAGATCCGGCACACGCGCGTGCGGAGCGGGATACCCGACCGGCATGACGAGCATCGCGCGCTCGTTCACGGGACGTCCGAGGAGATCACGGAGAAACCCCATGGGGTTCGGCGTGTGCGTCAACGTGACGAGTCCCATGTGATGGACGGCCGCGAGGAAAAGTCCGGCGGCGATTCCGCACGACTCCTCGGTGTAATAGTACGACCGCCGGCTGCCGTCTTCGCGAAAGCCGAACGTCTTTCGGAAGAGGACGACGACCCATGGCGCGTCGGTGAGATGCGGCTTGTGCTCATCGGTCCCGAGCGGCAGCAGCGCCTCGAGCCACTCCGCTGGCGCCTTCCCATGATAGAACGCGTGCTCCTCACGCTCAGCCGCATCGCGAATCCGCTGCTTGAGCTCCTGGTTCGACACGGCGACGAACGTCCATGGCTGCTGATGCGCTCCACTCGGCGCAGTGCCTGCCGTGCGGATCGCGAGCTCGATCAGCTCCCGCGGAACCGGGTCCGATGCGAAGTGTCGCGTCGTTCGCCGCCGGCGCATCTCATCGAAGAAGGATTCCGCACGAGCGTGCGAATCGTCCGCGTCGCGGCGAGTGTACTCGAGCGGAATGAACGGGTGCATCGGGATGGCGTGAAGCGGGTGCGCGTCAGACATCGGCGATCGTGGTGGACTGGAGGAAGCGCGATGGTGGAACTAACCGTGCGCAACGAGATTTCATTCGACAACTCTCATTGCGCGAGGTGGCGGTGGTCGGTGGACTCATGATCGTGACGCTGGCGCTGGCCGGAGTCGTTGCCGGGCCCGAGGCCGGGTACGCACAGGGATATCCGTTCAGCCAGCGCGCGCGTGTCGAGCAGAACGTCGCGTTCACGGAGATCTCGATCGAGTACGGCCGCCCGGTCGCGCGCGGTCGAGTGCTGTTCGGTGACTCCGCGCTCGTGAAGTACGATACGATCTGGCATCCGGGAGCGGATTCAGCGACGCGCATTCGGTTCAGTCACGATGTGAAGATCGAAGGCCGTGATGTGAAAGCCGGCGAGTACTCGGTCTGGTTGATTCCGCGAGCGGCGGCGCCGTGGACATTCATCCTGAGTCGCGCTGCGCACGTGTTCCATCAGCCGTACCCGGGTGCATCATCGGACGTGTTGCGGGTAGAGGTCACACCAGAGCGCGGTACACACATGGAGACGCTCGCGTACTACTTCCCGGTCGTGCTTCGCGACGAGGCCGTGATGCGCATCCATTGGGGGGATACCGTCGTGCCGGTCCGATTCAAAGCGCCGTACCGGCCGGAATAGCACGTCGCCGCGACTCGTTAGGTAGCCGGACGCCGTCGGTGATCTCCGCCACGAGGCGTACGACCTCGCTGGCCGCACGGTCCCAGTTGAGCGAGCGCTCGACCTCGGCGCGGGCGGCGTCACCCATGCGGGCGCGTAGTGCGGGGTCGCCGAGGAGTCGCAGCGTCGCACCGGCCACCGCTTCGGGGGATGCGGGCGGGACGAGCAGCCCGGTCACGCCGTCCGCGACCGCGTCGGCGACACCGCCGACGTTCGCGGCGATCGACGGAACGCCCACGGCGGCCGCCTCGACGTACGCGATGCCGAATCCCTCGATCTCGTCATCTTCAGGGATGACACGCGTTGGCAGCAGGAAGAGATCCGCTGATGCATAACGAGTGGGAAGCATCGCGTCGGACACGTCGCCCAGAAACTCGACGTGTCCGATCACGCCCGCGCGCTCGGCGATCTGCGTGAGTCGCGCCTGGTCCGGGCCGGTGCCCACGATGAGATACCGAGCGGTCGGATGTTCGGCGAGGATCGATGGCAGCGATTCGATGACGGTATCGATTCCTTTGCGCGGGACGAGTCGCGCGACGGACAGCAGGATCGGTCCTTCGCGCACGGCATCGCGATTCCGTCGTGACGCTTCCAGCGCGCTGGCAAAGCGAGCGGGATCGGCGCCCGGGTGAATGACGTGCACGCGTCCCACGGCATGCTTCGCACCGACTCGCTCGAGGAGATCTCTCGCGATGCCCGCGGTCGTCGTCGAGTTCGCGATGATCGCGGCGGCGTTGCCGAGGATCTCACGAGTGCCCGCACGGACCATCCAGCGATTCGCGCCCTTTCGGAGCTCCTTGAGCAGATCCTTCCCGTGCACGTAGACGATGTACGGAACGCCGAGCTGGCGGCGCAGCATTGCCGCTACGTAGCCCGATGGTCGCACGTTGCCGGCGTGAATGAGCGCGATGTCGTGCCGCTTGACGAAGCGATGAGCCCAGCGCGTCCACTTGAGAATGTTCACCGGCCGATGCGCGGCGCGCATCCCGAACGCCATGCGGTGAATCCTCGGCTCGTCGGCGATCGTGGTGTCGTGAGCGGCGACCGTCGAGACATCGATCGACGGAATGCGGCTGCAAATCTCACCGTACAAACGCGCGATTCCGCCGCGATCGGGCGGGAAATCCTGCGTGACGAACAGCGTTCGTGTCGTGGTCGTGCTCACGGTGCCCAGGTTCGGTGGAGCAGTGGAAGTGCTCGCTGCAGTAAACACGCGAAACGGCGTGTCCCCGAGCGAGCGCATCCAATCGACACGCACGATCTCTGCCGCTTGCTGCAATACGCGGAGCGATCGACAGTCGCTGACGGTATCTCCCGCGCGTAGCTTCTGTGCCTCGCGGAGAACGTGATGCGGCCAGGCCGGTTCGGAACATTCCTGTTGGCGACGGGCGCGGTCGTCGGTGTTGCTGCGGTGGTCGGGCTCGTGGTTGGCTTCGAGCCCTCGCGACTCCCGCGAGCGCTGCTCGACGTCGCCGCGTACAAGCTGACGTTTCTCGCGGCTGGTGGTCTGCTCGCCGCGGGCGCGATCTTGCGTCGTCGCGCCAATCGCGACGAGCATGATTCACGAGCGATGCCCGCGGTCGATCGTGACAACGCGCCGCCGTTACTGCCGGAGGGGCGCGAGGCCGATCGCGTGCAGAGCAAGTCTCCGGGCGATCGGGTGCCGCGTCAGGACTGAGGGTCGCTCTGGATTTATCGCGCGTCGGAGGTTTTGATGAAAACGATTCCCAATCGGTGAGGTCTCATGTCGCGTTTCGTTCGACCGGTCATCGTTGCCGGCCTTCTGCTCACGGTCATCACGGTGGCCGCGGCACCGGCTCACATCGGCGGGAGCGCCCGTTCCCGCGCGGCCATGTTGACGACGCCGCCGCCGGTCGCGCCGGACTCCATCGATTGGAAGGCGGTCGACGGAGCGATGGGCAGGCCAGCCGTGGTGCAGCCGGGCGATGTCCACCGATTCAACTTCCCGCGCAGCGACCTGCACGTGACGGCCGGCGGCGTGGCGATCAAACCGGCGTTCGCGTTAGGCGCATGGCTCGCCATGAAGCCGGTACCAGGCGGGGTCATCGCGATGGGCGATCTGGTGCTCACGGAACGCGAGCTCAATCCGGTAATCGCCGCATTACAGCGCGGGGGCATCGAGCAGACGGCCATTCATCACCATCTCATGGGCGAGTCGCCGCGCGTCTATTACACGCACGTGCACGCGCATGGCGATCCGATGGCGATCGCACGCGGTCTCCGGGCAGCCCTGGCGCTCACCGCGGTCCCGCCCGCCGCCCCGGCGGCGCCGGCTGCCGCGATAGAGCTCGATACTGTGGGCGTCGCGAAGGCGTTAGGCACCGCCGGCCGTATCACCGGTGGCGTCTACCAGGTGAGCGTGCCGCGCGCGGAGACGCTCAAGGACGGCGACTTCGAGATTCCACCGTCGATGGGGCTCGCGACCGCGATCAACTTTCAGCCGACGGGCGGTGGGAAGGCCGCGATCACGGGGGACTTCGTGATGACCGCAGCCGAGGTCAACCCGGTCATTCGGGCGCTGCGTGACGGTGGTATCGAGGTGACATCGCTGCACAATCATCTGCTCGACGACAGCCCGCGACTCTTCTTCATGCACTTCTGGGCGAACCAGGACGCCGTCACACTGGCGCGTACGCTGCGGAGCGCGCTCGACAAGATGAACGTCAAGCGACCGACGCCGTAACATCTCGGCCTCGTCGTTAGGCGAACCGGGCCGCGGTCAGCGCTCGCACCCCGCCCGCGGCCACGGGTCGGCTTCCGTCGCCGTGCGCCATTCGCATCCGCGCAGCGGACCGCCGGGTGCCATGCCATGCGCGAGCGCGACCAGCGCGGGGTAGACGATCTGCGGTTGCCCCATCGACTCACGGCCGTCGAGCACGTTGTGCGGCAGCCCGAGCGAAGCGGGGAAGGTGTAGACCGATACCGTTGCCCCACGAGCTTCCCAGAGGTGTGCAAGGCGAAGTGCCGCGGCGGATTTGACGGTGCGATCCCGGTCGTTGAGCAGCAGGGTGAGTTGCTGCGCCTTCGGCGCGGACCGGTCCGCGGCCGAGCGCACCGCCGCGCCAAGTCGCAGGACCTCGGCGAGTGCGTGTGTGGCGAATCCGGGGTTGCGGTCGGGGCGTGACGTGTCCGGAGCGGATCGACGAGTGACGTTAGGCAGCCGCTCGGTCAGGTTGATGAGATACCCCTCGAGCCGCGATGGCACTCGGCCAGCCTCGAACGCCGGCGCGATCATGACGACCCGATGCACCTCCGATCGGTGCTGCGCGATCCACCCGGCCATCGTGCCCCCGACGCTGAGACCGACGACGGTGATCGTATCGCCAAGGGCGGCCGCGACGTCCACGGCGGAGT